>SMTZ1_10003011_pt1 | contig 31062 bp, 27 predicted proteins | sample DeeMarSWOR136_30_FD_25667 | JGI IMG/M metagenome (IMG submission 25667) | reverse complement strand
CAGCATAGAAGACACTTATAGGAGGGAGATACTCACTTGTAACGAATCCTATCTCTTTTGCATCAGGTAATTGCTCTATTAGAGTATTCGCTACAATTGGTCCAATCAAACCAATTCCTGCAAAACCAAGAATTAATGTAGAACCTTCTCGTAAACCAGTGAAATCTTCTATAATTATACTGCTTTTTTTGCCTTAGAATACCTGATCGAAGTGATCAAATAATTTTTCGCAAATATATTCTTTTTTTACCATTGCAATCACGTATTTTTCATTGTACTTTTTTATCTTCACTTCATTTTGATTTTTTTTAAGATATATAATTAAACCTTAGATTATAATATTAAAGGTCTTTGTTAATTTAATTATATATATTTCCTTATGAAAAAGATTTAGAGATTATTTAAATTTTTATGTAAAAGAAAGTTAAATAATTTAGTTTAGGATTCTTACTCAATAATAATAGAATTAATTTGGTATCTTAAAATGATTTTAGAAGTAAGGGATCTAACTATTCCTACCCTTGATCAAAGATGTGTAATTATAAACAAGATTTCATTTGGGGTGAAAGAAGGGTCAATTCATGCCATAATTGGCCCAAATGGCTCGGGTAAGTCAACATTAGCATACACTGTTATGGGATTACAAAATTATAAGCCATCAGAGGGAAAAATCTTTTTTGATGGAAAGGATATAACAAATATGGATATAACGGAACGAGCTAAGTTAGGAATAACGTTAGCATGGCAAGAACCAGCTAGAATAGATGGATTATCCATTTTTAAGTATATTTCTCTTGGTGTTAAGGATAAAAAAAGTATCAAAGAAAAAGTCATTGAAGCATTAAAAATAGTAAATTTAGAACCTGAAAGGTATTTGAATCGAACTATAGATGAGTCATTAAGCGGAGGAGAGAGAAAGCGAGTCGAATTAGCTGCCGCTATTGCTATGAGACCCAGATTAATTATTTTGGATGAGCCTGATTCTGGTTTAGATTTCATTGTTATTGAAGATTTTCTTAATATCTTTGGAAAGATTAAGGAATTAGATATGACGATTTTGTTAATTACTCATAGAGAAGATATTGGAATGGTTGCTGATTACGGAACTCTTATATGGAGAGGCGATGCAATATTAACAGATGAGTTTCCAAAAGTTATGTTAAAGTATTGTGCTAAAGCTGGATTAAAGGAGTTCTGTAAAAGAAAATTATTTAATGATAAAGGAGCTTGTTTTGATGAAGATTATATAGATAGAATATTTCAAGAGGAACAAGGATTATGAATAGTACAGAATATCCAAAAGAAATACTAGAAAGTCTTGAGGATTATAATATAGATATCAGAGATTTCATGCCAGGACACGGGAAAGGTGCTAAACTTCTATTAAACTTTAATAAGATCAGTGGAGTGGAACAAGTTGATGGAGTTATTTTGAAAGGAAGAGAAATCGAAAATGGTATTGTTGCTGATGTAATTATTAAAAAAGGGAGTAAAATTGAAGAACCAGTTCACTTGTGCTTCGTTTTCCCAAAGCAAATGGATTAATTCACAAAATGTTTGGACATTTTTATATTGGAAGAAATTGCAATTTTACTTATAGTGAAACTCATTATCATGGCGAAAATTCAGGAGCCTTAGTTGCCCCAGTTGGCTATATGTATGTTGGCGAAAATAGCATTTTTGAAAATAACTTTAATCTTACAAGAGGAACTCCGGGAAAAGTTAAAATAATGATTGATATTTATGCTATGAAAAATAGCGTGATAAAATCAAATATTAGAGCTTTTGGAAAATGCAAAAAAGATTCAGTAAGAATTAGAGATTCTGTGTTTCTTGAAGGAGAAAGTGCTAGGAGTGTAATTAAAATGAAAGCTGCAGCAAAAGATGGAGGAGAAGTTTTAATGTATGGAATTACTGAAGGAAATGCACCAAATTGCAATGGTCATGTAGAATGTAATGAAATTGTATTAGGAAAGGGATCTATATGTAGAGCACGTCCTTTTATCAGGGCTATAGATCCAAGTTCAAGTGTCTCACATGAAGCTTCTTTAGGAAGATTTCCACAAAAATGGCTTGATGAATTAAAAGCAAAAGGATTAACAGAAGAAGAGGCGACTCAAATTCTCATTGAAGCTATGCTTCAAGAAGAATAAACAAAAAATTTAATAATCTAAATCGAAATGGAGGCTTAAAATGAAAGAAAATACCAAATATCAAAACTACCGTTTTGTTGGAAAAATAAATGTAGATGAGATTCAACCTTGGTTTGACTTTGCTACAGCAAAACCTTGGGATGAACCTGAAGTTCCATGGATTTTAGATAATAAAGTAAGACGTGAAATTTTGATAATACTTGTTGATCACCCAAAAACATTTCAGGAGATCTACGAACTTGTTAAATTTTCTCCCAAACCATTATTAATTAAGAAAGAAGAATTTAAGTGCCAAATTTCTTATCAATGGACGAAAGAATCAATTGAAAATCATCTTATGATTCTAGAATGGTATAATTTAATTAAATTGAACAATGAAAAATATGAATTGAATATACCAATATTCCCAACTGAAGATTTAGATAAATTAGAGAGGTATATTGTATTATTTACAGAAAATTGGATAAATATTATAAAAGAATTAAAAAATAAAATTCAAGAAAAATTGGGAAAGATTAATAGTAAAGCTCCCTTATATCCAATTTTAATAGAAGGTGCTGTTGAAAAATTATATGAATTACTCAAAAGAGAAAATCTAATTCCTAATATGCCTAATACAAAGACATTATGGGCTGAACAACTGAGAAAAATTAAATTTGAAGAATGGATTGCGAAAAATTTCTAAAAATGTTTAGATTTTTAATTCAATACCTTAAATAAAACAATTAAATAAATTAATGTTCCTTAAATTTATTAATAAAAGCTTTCCTATAAAAAACTTCAAAATTTTGTCTGTATTGAATATATTATAATAAGAATTCAACCAAAATTTTGTAATATTTAATTTTTATTTATTTGAAATTTAATAAAGATGATAAGGAAGGCTAATTTTAATGAGAGGTTTCAATAAATCTTTTATGAAAAAATTAATTTTTTAAGATCATATTATTAAAAATGTGGGAAATTATGGGAAAAAAAGATTTAGAAGATGGAGATAAAGCCCCAATATTTAAATTAGATTCTTATAATGCAGGAACTATTGATTTAGCAGAATTGATTGGAAAACAAAAAATTGTTCTTATTTTCTCCCGATACTTTGGTTGTCCTATTTGTTTAGTAGATCTTAACACGCTTATTGATAGGAAATCTGAAATTGAGGATAAAGGAGCCAAAATAATATACATAACTCAATCAGGAGAAAAAGTAGCTAATGAGTATATTAAAAAAGAGAATATTGATTTTCCAGTGATCCCAAGCTCCAAAGATGAATTATATGCTGATTATGGATTAAGCCTAATGACAGCAGGGGCTATGACAAAAATTAGGGGAAAACTAAAGGAAGCTAAAAATCTTGGTATTGTGCATGGTGAATATGAGGGTTGGGAAAAGCAAGGACCCGGGCAATTTGTAATTAATACAGATGGAAAGATATTACATGCTCAAAAAGGATGGTTAGATATAGATAGCATCCTTGAAGTTTTATAAAATTGGAAATTTGCCTTTTTCTTGCTTTTTTTATTATACTTTTTTTTTTGGGAAATATTACATGCATATATTACAGATATTACATAATTTCAAAAGATAAATTCATGTGTTTTTAATATATATGTAGATATCTCTCTGCTATTATATTAAATTTCAAAATTGATTGATAGATATGATTATTTCAAAAGTAGAAGATTCAGAACCAGTTCTCAATCTTAAAGACTTATTCTTTGAACCAAAGGCTATTAACAAACCTATTAATAAACAATTAGAAGAAATACCGCAAAAATCAAGATATGATAATTTTAAACTTCTGACCGATATTTCGAATGTACTCCAAAAATGTAGTAATTTAACGAATAAAGATAAACTGCTTTATTGTCAAAGTCAACGTTATTTTATGAAACTCTATTTACGAGAAATCAATAAAAAATAAAACTAATTAATGAATGCATATCCTTCCATTAAATAATGACTAGGGTTTGCCGTTGGTAATTGGCCTATCATCCAACCCAGAGATGTTGTTTCGCAAATCCAATATTCTTTACTATCTACAGTGAAAGAATGACTAGGAGGATAACTCGAATGCTGAGTAGGCGTAAAATTTAAATATACACCAACAGAGGCATGGCCAATCCAATTCTGGGTATCTATATCATAGTAATTAATAACTGCTAGAATTGCTACATATCCTAATGCAACTACTAATGAGCCAAATAAAACGGAAAGATCTTCACAATCTCCTTGGTTGAATATGGTTTCCATAGGATATTTGGTTTGATCTATCAATTCAGCTCTATAGCCTATTGCTTGAGTAAAACTTAATAAAGCGTTTACAATTTCCTCTGAATCATATTGATCAATACATTTTAATTGAATATCTTCAGCAATTTGAATAATCTTTGAATAATTAGGAGTACAATATGATTCAATAACCGATGCTACATCATATGGATCCTCGTAAGCATGAAATGGATGTGGTTCACCCTCAAAAAAATCTAAAACATCTCGTGAAGATGAAACCTTATAAGATGTAAGATTATTTCCATTATTCACATAAAAATGAACAATTTTTTGCGGAAGTAAATATTGATGTATTAAAATACTAGCAATAGGTATAATTATCGCGGCTGCTAATATTGTTATACCAATAAATAGTGCTTTTTTTTGGGGTTTCGTTAATACTTTTTTGCCTTTTTTTTGTAATTCAGACATTTCTGATATTTCCGATTGAAAATTTGCAGTCTGATAAGCTTCGAAATTTGATTTTTCCACGATTTTTGGAATTTTGTTATTTATTGTGTGGTAAATATGATTTGAGCAGTAGGGACAAAATAACCAGTTAGGTTGTAGAGCTTTTCCGCAATTTTTGCAAAAGTTACCCATAACTATTCTCTGTCTATGTAAAGAGTTTCAATTTAATAAAGATAAAATGTTTCTGTTTTTTAAATTTAAATATTATTTTTTTAAAGTTTTTAGATATCGAATAATATTGTCTATGAATAATAATTATGAAGTTCTTTTATAACTAGATTAATTAGGTCTTTGGGATTGCCAATCCCGTAAAATTTCACTTTATTTAATAAGGTATTAAATTTTTCTTTAGGTATTTTAGTTGAACCTATAAAAAAACCTACGATTTTATGACCTTTTTGAGCAAGATTTATCATAATTTTTTTTGCTTTGCTCCAATTATATATGCCAAAATCGGTGATTATAAACACAAGAACGTTTTTTTCAGCATTTTCACATTGTTTCACGATTTCTTTAATTGGTAAAAATGTTCCTCCCCCTTGATACCTCAATAAAACATCTTCAGCTTTATTATAATCAAAGGTCCATTGGCAAATATCTGCTCTATTGGAAAAATTAATTATACTAAATTTGACCCCTTTTTTTGCTGCACAATGTAAGGAAGCGAAAGCAGCTACTAAAGCAGTATGATATAAACCTTTTCCTCCAGTAGATCTAGATGTATAATTCCAACCCATAGATCCGGAAGAATCTAAAACAATTAAAAGATCTGGAATTTGTCTTTCAATCAAGTGTCCTGGTCCTTTTTTATATACCCACTTTCTTGTGGTGATATTAGGTATTATTATGGGACTATTCAATAAACTTTGAACAACATCCAATTCTTCTATTCTATCACCAATTCGCCAAATCTCTGGATAAACGGGTAATTGACCTCCTTTTTTTTCTTCAAAAATTTTTATCTCAATTAGATCTTTTGCCAAGCCTCGATACCAAGTTGCTAAAGCATTTCCATCGATTAGAATTCCTGCCTGACGTGCTGGACCTCCAAATTCCGAGTATGTTATATCTTTAGCAAACTCCTCTGATTTTTGTCTTAAATCTTCTTCATTTCCCTGCTTTAATTTATCTACATTTTTATTTTCTAATGGATTATCCATTATTTCTAGTATATCCTTTGGAACTTCTATAAATACACCACCAGGGGCTTTTCTTCTTTCTTTATTTTTATCTGCTACCCCTCCAGGACCTATTAAGGTAAAGGTGTCTTGTATTAATGTTTTTAAAGATTTCGCAATTTGAGATACTTTTTTTTCCCATGTTGATTCATCTTCAAAATCTTTAAGTATTATTTTTGAGACTTTTTCTGCTAGAGGTTCCATCTCCTTAAGTTTAGCATTATCTATTATATCCTTTTTCCACATTTTTTCGTAAACACAAAATAAAAATTTACTGAAATCACTCATAGGTCCTTTAGACGAGATATGTTTATAAGTTTCGCCTATTTCCCATTCAATAAGAGTAGTATATTTTTGATGTAATTTAGTGTCAATGATTAAGTCTGAAAAAACATTAACAACTATGGAAGCATAATTTTGATTCACATGAACCATAGCAGCTCTTAATAATTTAGCATGGTTTAGTCCATCATACGGTATTATTTGATAATGAGAAATTTCGTGAAGTGAAATGATATAAAAATAGTTAATATATTCTTGATCATCTTTGAATAAGGGTGTATTAGCTAGGTTCATTGTTATTTGCCATTTGTGTTCAGGATCGATATAAAAACCCTCTAGATGTGTGTAATCGAATACGTAATTGGGTTCGCTTAAAGGAGGGTAATAAAACTCTTTTAATGCATTACTCCATGCAATATTAGCTAACTCAATCATCTTATTTTCGTTGTTGGTAAACTCCTTTTTGATACTCTTGCCTTTTTTTCTTCTTAATTGAGACATTTTATATTCAAATTCTTTTATTCTTCCTTTTGTATATATTCAAATTTATCCAGAATTGTTCTTAATCTTAAAGCTTCAGAGCCACCAGAAATTTGAATATTTACTAAAGAATCTTCTTTAATTCCAGTAACATTAATTTCTATTAGCAAATCTTCGGTGCGGATTTGCTTAGTTTGTCTTTGGCTGAATGCTTCCTTCAGTGGTTGATCTAGATTTGAGAATTCAGCTGCAATATCTGCCCATACTTCCTTCCAGTATAGATATTTAATAACATAATCGGTAACTGTTTGTTTAAAAAGTTCTTTATTGCACCATTCAATTAGGTCTCCTCTATTAGGGAAATCAATTTCTTCTAAAAGATTATTTCGAATTTCAGCTAGCACGTTAATATCTCCTTTTTTAGATGCTTCCAATATTTTTTGGGCAATAGGAGAATATTCCTTATTATTAATTGAATTTATAAAAGGAACTAAATCATATTTTACAATTAAATCATTTTTTTCAAATTTCATTAACTCTAGCATATCATCATCTTTGGGATTTCCTTCACGAAATCTATCAGCAATTTTATAGCAAAATTCACGATTTTTAAATCTTTTTTGAACCATTTCTAATATTTTTTTCGTAAATTCATATCTGTTCCCAAAATATGGAGATTTATCTAGTTCCCTTTTTACGTAAATTACCCTATGTGAAATGACATAAGGGGCAATAGTATTTACAATATTAACATCAATTTTATTTATTCCTAATAACCAAACTAAAGCTTTTGAATATCTAAGGAGATCCTTTGCAACTCTTACACTTAAGATCGAATCTATTTTATTACAAAGATTCTGAGCTGTATTGAAATGACACCCAGAACATAGTCCTGTGCTAGGCTTTAAATCTTCAGTATTACCCTTATCTACTCTGGAACATAATGTAAATTCTCTTATGATCGCATGTATATAATTATTAACCTCAGGAGTAAATGAGATTCTATTCACGTAATACCAAATTTCCATTAATTCATCAATAGTTAAAATTTCGGGGACTTGAATTAATTCATCTAGGCCTGAGTATTTCTCATCTTTTCCCGTTAAGATAAGTTGTAAATCATGACTTCCAGGCATTGAGATTGGCACTGAAATTCCAAATCTGTCTAAAAATGGTTGAGACAGTTCAAAAGTGCCAACATCATTAGGATTTATCGTTGCATATAAACAAAATTTATTAATATTTGTTATTGAGTCGTAATATTTAACTGTGCCCTCAGCTAGCATTGATAATAGGATGTCTTGAGCATATGGAGTTAGTCGATTCACCTCATCAATTATTTTCCAGAAATTTGTAACAAATTGCCTCCATACAACTTCTTCTTTACCCTCTTTCATTAATTTTCCTAACTTTAAAGTACCAATTAGTTTCTCTTCAGTTAACTGAGGATGCCCTCTAATAATTGAATTTTCTATATTATTCAATGATTTTGCTGTAAACATCCTGCCGAGAAGCTTCACTAAAGTAGTTTTCCCCCCTCCGTGTCCTCCAATTAATAACATAGCGGAATTGGGAACAATTGCATTTAAAACACATATGGATAATATTTCAGGTAATATTTTCGTACTTACTTTTTTACTTCTCTTATCAAAATATTTAATTTTCAAATCTTTATAATGAACAAATAATTGATTAGCTTGGATTAAATTGATGACTTTCCACACCTTCTTTCTTAAAGTCTCTTCTTCTCCTAGTTTTGTCGACATTTAGACCAATCTCTTAAGACTTTCAATATTAAATAAGAAGTAGTTCGATTATTTAATTTTTATCTTTAAATAATTAATGAATCCCCCAGTATAAATTGTTGTTTTAACATTTCTAACTGAAAAACTTATTTAGAGAAATATTTGCTTTCAATAAGACAAAAATAGTCGATGTGATTCTTTTTTGATTAAATACAAAAATAAATCCTCTAACTCTAAAACTTAAATTATAAATCAATTAAATTGTGTAGATGGTTGATAACGTAATCTGGTTGTATATTCCATGTTTTATATCTCTCAATTTCGTTTTTTCTCAAGTGATTGACTAAACATGAAGAAATATTTGCAGCTTTCGCAGCTTTAATATCAATTATTGAATCACCAATCATGATAGCTTTTTGTTTTCGAGAATTAAACCTTAATTTTTTCAAAATTGTGAGAATACCTTTAGGAGAAGGTTTAGCAAATTCTTGATTATTATCTCCCATACTAAAAATTTCATGAAAATAATACTTTATTTTAAAATGACTTAAAAAAAAATCTACTATATAATCTGCAGTATTCGTGCAAATTGCTAGTTTCTTATTCTCTTTATGATACATTAGTTCTAACACTGTTTTAACATCTTTATATAATGAAATCTCTTTATTCATAAGAAGAGTTTTTCTTTTCTCAAAATCAGTTTTATCATAGTATTTCCAAAAACTTTTAGATTCAAAAATGCCCCAATTCTTCAAAATTTTCTGAAAATATTGTCCAGATCGCCATAATTCCGTCCTTTCAGTTTTATTGGGAATTCTTTCGACTCCAAGTTTCATTAAAGTCTCAATTAATATTTGATCTGCATAAACTCCAATATTTCCGAGATCTAATAATGTTCCATCTAAATCAAATAAATAGAAATCAAATTTCATCTTAAAAATACCCTATATGTCCTAGATTTTTGCCATTTTCATCAAGTGCATACACTAATCCCATTGATAAGGGCCTTTCTTCTTTAGATTTAGTTGATTGCGCTACATTTTTCAATGTTTCAAATTTTAAAATAAAAACGCGATTGCATTTCTTGCATTTAATATGAATTTTCTCAGTTAATTTCTTCTCATCTTCTAGTATATCTTTTTTAAAAGGTTCTAATAAGTTAAAATCTTGGTTATCGCAATTTTTAAGAAAACATTGATCTAAAGAGATTCTTTCCATTCCACGTCTTGCTAGTGATATAAATGCATAACTAGGATAGCTTAAATCTTCGTTATCATTCATACTTAATAAAAAATCTAGGTATAACTTAATTTTTATTATTATTTTTCAAAAAATATTTTTATAACTCTCTTCGGTTCTGAATTTTTGGATTTTAAAGATTACTTCTTGAAATATTTTACGTAATCATTCATTCGATCTCTATTTACGATAAGTGATGCCCTTTGAGCTTATAGAAGCTTAAGACTTTTTTTAATAGTTAATATTTTAAATAATTTTAAAAAAAATATAATTAAACTTAATTATTTTATAAGACTATAAGTTAATGAGTTAATTTATGGCAAAAAAACGAGAAATATCAAAGAATACTATTAAACACATCTCAAAATTAGCATTATTAGATTTAACTGATGAGGAAAAAGAAAAATTATCTAAAGAGTTAAATGATATCTTAAATTATTTTAAAAAGTTAGATGATTTGGACACTAGCGATGTAGAACCTACTACTCATCCTATAGATGGATTAAAAAATGTCTTTAGAGAAGATATTCCGTGGAAATCCTTATCTAATGAAGAAGCATTAAAGAATGCAAAAAATAAAAAAGATGGTTATTTTAAAGCTCCAAGAATTCTAAAAGAATAGAAAAATTATTACTTTTTATATTCATCAGTCAATCTTCTTATAGCTTCAGCCATATCTCTAAGTGCTTTTCTTCTTTCTGTAGGACTCATTTCATAAAAATCCTCGTCAAAATCCTTACCTATCTTTTCTGCAGAAGCCATAACTTGGAATTTTTTGTATACTAAACTGGTTATGTATTTTTCATAACGTTCTAAAGCCTTTTTTAATTTTGGTTGATCTTTGATAGTATCCCAAAGTTCTAAGGTTTCTAAGGACTTAATCCCTAGATCTATTCTAAACCAACTAATTGGAAATAGTAATTCTCTTTGAATACCCATTTCGATTATTGCTAAATTTTCTTTATCAATATAGAGATCTGGTAATAAATTATCCTGAAAAACAATGTTATCATTCATAATATAAAGATTTGCTGCACCTCGAGAAGTGCATACTATTCCTGTAGCAAATCCCTTAGCTAGTCTTAAAATATCAGCTAAATCTTCTAATCTAGAACCAATTAAATGCAATTTCTTTTTTTTAGATCCCTGAAATTCTACTTTAATTCTTTGCGTTCCTTTAACATCTGATAAGAGTTTCGGGAATAAATCTTTATCTCTTGATTTCTTATGAGCTTGTAATAATTTATTTATAATTTCAAGTTCTAATTTAAGTCCAGGAATAATAGTATTTTGATTGAGAAATGCATCTACTTCAAAATCAGCTATACCATAAAAAAGTTTATCGTCGTTTATAATTTTGTATATAGTTTCTACAATTGTTTTAACTAATGCTTCTGGATCTTCCCGAATTGAATCAAATTCTTTTGTTTCAAAGGTATCAATTTGATCTTCCAAACCTTCTTCTTGATAAAAAGCTCCCCAACTAAGCTCGCTAAAAATTACACTCTCTGAATATAAATTATGAAATGCATCAATGCTCAAAATGCTTTTACTTCCTCCAAGCTCCACACCTAATCGAGATCCGGAAGCTAATATGGCTGAAGGGGGATTAATGAAATCTATAGGCACTATTAAATCCAAACTTGTTTAATTATTATAATTTAATATTTATAAGTCTAAATTACTTATTGAAGTATTCTAATAATTATAAACAAAATTTATATATATAATTAGTGAAATAAATTGAATAATTATAAGTTGAGTTTCCAGTTTTTAGCTTTAAGATTTAATTTTTTACGGTATTCAGAATATTTTGCTAATGCTGAGAAACATTTTACTGGCATATCCCATAAATCAAAAATAGGAATATTTGAATTAATAAATTCCTGAACCCATGGATTAGAATATCCCTGTGGACCGATATAAAAAACAGGGACCTTCTTCTTTTTTATTAGCCGTTGTATAGGTTTTAAATAAAGACCCTTCATCATATCATTTGAGATTTCAAATTCCTCATAACTTTTACCGCCTGAAGTTTTTATTATATCTAAAACTTCTTCAAAGCCAAAAGCAGCATATATGATAATCCCATCAACTTCGCCAGAATTAATCATTAGTTTTGGAATCTTAATGTAGAGATTATATTGATTGAATTGAAAAGTTAAATCTAGTGGATTATCAATATTTGCCACAGGAGGGACATATTGTTTTAATTTTCCTTTTAATTCTTCTGAAAATTCAGGTACTTCTAATCCTAATTTCTCAGCTGCTTTTGCCATCATAGCACCACATCCTCCTGAATCTGTGATTATTCCTAATTTATTACCATTTGGTATGACATTGCTCGAGAACGTTCTTAAAAAATAAAAGAATTCTTTAATTGAATTTGTAGCAATTATTCCTGTTTCTTTAAAGACTGCTTCGAATATTTTATCGTCTCCAGCGATCGAACCTGTATGTCCCATGATTGACCGTGAAGCAGCTGTTGTTCCTCCAGCATATATAGCTACAATCGGTTTTTTGGGAGTGATTTGCTTTAGTTTTTCAATAAATTTTTTACCTCTTTTAATCTCTTCTATATAAAGCCCAATTACCTCTGTTTGAGGATCATCTTTTAGATAATCTAAAAAATCAACTAAATCTATATTCTCTTCATTTCCAGTGGATAGAGATTTTCCTATTTTAACTCCAATGCGTTTACAAAACCAAAATGCATGAGATGCAACTGTACCTGAATGAGCAATGATGGAAATATTGCCTCTTTCAGGAGTTTCATAAATCCACATTGTATTCAAGCTTTTATTTTTAAATTCAGGATAGTTATAAAATGCATTATATATTCCTAAACAGTTTGGACCAATAAATCTAATATCATATTTTCTAGATATCTCGAGAATTTTATTAGAAAGTTGAATCCCATCAGAACCGAATTCTCGAAATCCTCCTGATACAATTATTACTCGTTTTACTCCTTTTTTTCCACATTCTTCCAATACTTTTGGAACATGACTTGGTCTTAAAATGATAAAAGCTAAATCTGGAGTTTCTGAGAGATCAAATATTGATTTATAGGCCTTTAAACCCTGAATTTTTTCTAACTTAGGATGTATTGGATATATTTTTTCTTTTGGAAATCCACCAAATATAATATTTCGAAGCATCATAGCTCCCATATTATCTAAAAAGGAGTTAGATGCCCCAAAAACGGCAATGCTCTCTGGATTCAAAAAGCGATGAAGAAAGTGGTTCTTTAAAATTTGACTATTAATTTCAATCAAAATACTAAATTTCTATTTTCAAGATTATTTAAGTTAATTTAAATAAAAATTTGAATACTAATAGTTTTTAAGATTGAATAAAAAGACTGGCTAAAATAAATTATCACGTAAATTTGTTCCGATATTTAGCATAATGACATAAAGCATTAATGCATTTAGTTATATCATCCCACATACTAAAAATGGGGATATCATGTTCTATGAATTTTTGCATCCAAGGGTATCTATAAGGATATGGTCCAGCAAAAAACACTGGTATTGAATATTTCTTCATTAATCTTTTTATTGATTTTAGAACAACATTTTCAAATATCTCCTTTATATTTGTCATGTTTTCATCAATTTTCATGCCTGATTTTTCAATAATATTCATTATATCATCAAAATCATAAACACCAAATACAATAACTGCGTCAACTTCGCCAGATCTCATCAATAATTTCGGAAATTTTATAAACATGTTCATAAAGTTCTCATGAAAGGTAATATCAACGGGATTTACTGAGCTTGCAGTTTTAGGAATATCTTTTTTAATTTCTGATTGTAATTCTTGTGAAAATTCTGGTACTTCCAATCCATACAACTCGGCAGTTTTAGTCATCATAGCACCGGGACCTCCAGAATCAGTTATAATTCCTATCCTATCACCTTTTGGAAAGAACTTATAAGATTGCATTTGCGATAAAGTTCTAAGATAATACAAGAAATCCATGATAGAATTAGTGGATATTATCCCTGTTTCTTTAAAGACTGCTTCATAAATTTTATTATCAGTACTAATTGAACCTGTATGGCTCATAATAGATCTTGCGGCAGCCTGCGTCCCTCCAGCATAAATTGCAACTATTGGCTTTTCGGGGGTAATTTCTTTCGCTAATTTAATAAAATCTTTTCCTTGTTTGATTTCTTCGATATAAAGTCCAATTACTTCTGTTTGAGTATCATTTTTAAAATATTTTAATACATCTACTAAATCTATATTTCTTTCATTCCCTACCGATATCGATTTTCCAATTTTAACACCTAAATCATTTGTATAAAAAGCAGTTTGCGCAGCAACAGTCCCAGATTGACTAATTATTGAAATATTTCCTCTCTTATGTGGTAGATAAATCCAAAATGTATTGAAATAAGCATTTTCCTTTTCAGGATATTTATACCATCCATTATATATTCCTAGACAGTTAGGTCCAATGAATCTTATATTATATTTCTTAGCTATCTTATCAATTTGATTTGATAATCTTACTCCCTCAGATCCACTCTCTCTAAAGCCTCCTGATGTAATGATCAAACGTTTAATACCCTTTTGACCACATTCTTCCATAACTTGAGGTACAATCCTAGTTGGCAAAATGATAAAAGCTAATTCTGGTACTATTGGAATATCAAATACAGATTTATACGCTTGAATTCCTTGAACTTTATCTAATCTGGGATGGACAGGAAAGATATTGTTATCAAATCCAACTCCAGTAATAATATTTCGGAGTTGCATTGACCCCATTGTAGTCATTAAGTTGTTATTGGCACCAAAAACACAAATACTTCTGGGATTTAAGATTTCTTCAATATAATTCTCCCTATCTAGCTTTAAATTATTTTCACGCATAATAGTTTTAATAATAAAATACTAAAAAAGAAAATAAAAAATGCAATAAGAATTTTATGATTAATAAATAGAAATTTTAAAATTCTCTTATTAATTCAATTTCAGCAGAAAATCTTAGTATCATCCCTTCATGAGAGACAAATCCTATATCTTTTAATTTTTTTTAAGATTAGCATCATTCATTCGAATTGATTTCCACAAAGAAGTAGTCAATCCTTATAATTCAGTTTTCCATAGTTTTCTCTGAGTTTTTCAATTATAAAATTTTCTTCATTTGCTATTTCTGACATAAGTTATCCCTTTTGTAATGTTAATATTTAATATTTATTTGAAATTTAATGCCTACCTGTACTCCCAAATCCCCCTTTTCCACGTTCAGATGCGGGTAATTCATTAGTTTCTATAAATCGATAATTATACATTTTTGATAAAATAATTTGGCAAATTCTTTCACCTTTTTTTAGTGTAACTTCTTTGTTGGAAAGGTTAACAACTATTGCCATCCATTCATTTCTGTAGCCTGAGTCAATTGTACCTGGAGTATTTACAATAGATAATCCATCCCATAAAGCTAAACCACTTCTAGGGACAACTTTAAAATAGTATCCTTCTGGTATTGCAGTTGAAAACCCTAATGAACAACCAATTCTTTCGAGTGGTTCTAAAGTATATATATCAGTTTCTACATCGATTAATTCTTTTTTATTATTCTCATGTACAATCTTCTTAAATCCGAAGATTCGTGCGTCCGCACCAGCATCTCCAGGCTTTGATGGTTTTGGGATAATAGTATCATCATGCAATTTCTTTAAGGGAATTGATATTGTTTTGTCAAAACTTTTATGGCTCATAATATATCAATTTAAATTATTTTTAGTTTTAAAAAATAATTTTTATTAAAGAATAGATATTTTGTTAAGTAGTATAAATCTCTTAAAGTTCCCTACGGTGAAAAAATTGCTTATAATTGATAGGTATGATCCTCGCCTTGACAAACCAGCGTTGAAAGAGCTATTTAAAGATTTTATTGCATCAAAATCTTATTTCTTCTCCTATTGGGAGAAATTCGAAGAAGAATTAAATCGGAGGACTTTAGATCTTCAATATAGAAACTCTATGGTTGTAGCAAAAGAAGATGGAAAAGTAGTAGGGTTTGGAACTTATACTTTATTTAGAGATTATTTAGGAAATGATAGAGTATTGATCCATCAAGTAATTACTAAGAAAGAAGATTCCTTTAAAAAAGGAATTGAAGAACAAATAATCCGAGAGTTACAACTATATATTAAAAGATCTTTAAAAGTTGATAAAATATACTTTATTTGTTCTGACTCAGACGCAACTTTAAGAAGTCTATTCCTAAAATTAGGAGTGAAAAAGTCAAGATATATCTGGTATGAAAAAGAAATATAATTAGACCTTTTATTTTTCCTATTTATTAAATAAGCTTATAAAAGAATTCTATGAAAAGCTCAAACAATATCAAGGATCTTATTGAAAAAGCACAAATTTTAAAGAATCAAGAGAATTTTCAACAAGCTTTAGAAATACTAGATGAATTATATAAAAGCTATCCTAATTCTGAAGAAATTAAAAGTGCCCTGATTAAAACGTTATTTGATTATGGAGGATATCTTAATGATTATTATACTTTAGGATATGAGAAAGCTAAACAAATTTTTAAGAGAATAACTAAATTGAGTCCGAATAATTATAGAGCGTTTTATAACATAGGAATTGCATGTTTCAATTTGGGTCAGTTGGAAATGGCAATGATCCATCTCAAAAAAGCGCTAAAAATTAAGCCTGATTATAAGTATTGTCTATATAATTTAGGTTTAGTTTATGAAGATATGGAAAAATACGAAGATGCCCTAAAATTTTATGAAAAAGCCTTAAAAATTGACCCAAATTTCATATATGCACTAACTGCAAGGTCAGAAATGAGAAGAAAATTAGACAGATTGAAATATTTGGATTAATAATTTTAAAATTCAGATATTTCTTTAATTTGATCTAAATTTATTATATAGAGAGCAAGATACTATAATAATCACTAGTGTAATAATTCCCCCAATAATGTATTTCAATACTGTTGGATCTGATAAGAAATCTACAATATTAACCAATTGAAACATAATTACCCGTTTTTTAGAACTATAATTTAAAATAAAATTCAATATATTGAAATTTGGCTATAAAGCTTTAGTACTCCAACTAAGGCAATAATATACTTTTTATAATAGAAAATTATAAGAAAAGAAAAAAAAATTGAGAAGTTATCTCTCTAATTGAAAATTAACTTGTACTCGAACTCTGTAGATTAATTTATCTATATCTTCTTTAACCTTTACATCAGATTCCACGATCTGAATATTTCGAATACCACGTAAACTCTTTTTTGCTTCATCATAGCAATTTTTAACAGCATCTGCCCAATTCTTATCAGACGTACCGACCAACTGTATACTTTTATAAACTGTCATTTTATTTTCACTTGCATTTTAATTTATTTGTAAGATAATTTGTTATAGGTTAATATTTAAACATTTCGCAGATTAGCGTTAAATATGAAGAATTTTAATTTTCGTAATTGAAACGTATTATATTAGTAAAATAAGATAATTTAAAATAAATAAAGTAAATAATTTTATGTTAGAATTTTTTAAAATATTTCTATGCATCCATATTTTCTATTATAGTTGCAACACCTTGTCCGCCACCGCAGCAAGCATTTGCAACACCATACTTAGCTTTTTTATCTTTTAAGATTCGAGCAAGAGTACCTGGTAATCTTATCATTGTTGCTCCTAAAGGATGTCCAATTGCAGTAGAACCTCCCATAACATTAACTTTTTCTTCAGGAATGTTAAATGCTTTCATGCAATTAAGAGTTACAATTGTAAAAGCTTCATTAATTTCCCAGTAATCTATATCATCTACTGTTAATCCTGCATATTCTAATGCCTTTTCAGTAGCTGGAACTGGACCTCGTCCCATAACTGATGGATCTACAGCAGCCCACCCAATCGATACAATTTTAGCTAACGGGTCTAAACCTCTTTTTTTGGCTTCTTCTGCTTCTATTACTAAACATGTAGTAGCACCTGCATTTAGGGGTGAAGAATTTCCAGGAGTAATTACACCATCTTTAGTTCCTTCGCGCTCAATATATCCTTGTTTACCACCATTCTTTTCCAAATAGTAAGGTTTTGATAATCTAGGTAATTGAGAAACTCTCTCTAAAGTAGATTTTCTTGCAGCCATATCTCTATCAACAATTAGTGGTTCTTCAACATTTCCTTCAGCATGACCTTCAATAGGAATAATTTCACCTTTAAACCAACCTTTTTCTTGATTTTCTACAGTTAAATTATGGCTTCTGACTCCAAATTTATCTAAATCCTCTTTTGTAAAAGCAGGCATTTCTTCTTCATAGAGTTTTTGCGCAGTTTGAATCATATTAATCGTAGTCATTAAATCATAATCAGGTCTATACCATTCACTTTTCTTATTAATCATTTTTAGGTTTGGGCGAACCCAATCATTCTGCATGGGAATTCTAGTCATATGTTCTACACCACCAGCTAAACAGATCTTACTATGACCAGTCATAATTTCCATTATACCCACATGCATTCCAGAACCAGCAGAACCACATTGACGATCTACGAACAAAGCGGGAACATAACCTTTATCAGCAAGTTTTTCATCAAAAAATTTCATGAGCAGTTTAGCTAAGAGTTCATCCCCACGAATTTCACCAAAAACATCTCTCTCTGGTTGTTGTGGTCTTGAACGAGAGAATGCAGTTCTAGCATAATCTATTAACCAAACTTCTTTCATTTCCATTTAAATATCACTCTAACCTTTTTTTAAATTAGTATTCTAATATTGAATGTTAACTTATGGAATTAAAAAAAAATAATAAAACTTTCCTTTATAGCAAATTATTTCATGTATTAAGAACCTATTAAAATACTTTTTATTTTTCGATGGGTTAGATTAATTATGTCAAGTGCTAATAAAACTTTAGTTTCGATTATCGCGGGTAGTACTTCTGATAAAGAAGTATACGAGAAAGCAGAAAAGATTTTAAGAGAAAATGATATATCATATGAGTTAAGAATTATATCCGCACACAGAGATCCTGAAAAGTTAGATGCTTATCTTAAGAATTGTGATTCTTTAGTTTATATAGCTGTTGCAGGATTATCTGCTGCTTTGCCTGGTGTTATTTCGTCTAAAATAGATAAACCCGTTATAGGAGTTCCTGTAAGTGCTAAATTAAATGGTCTGGATGCATTGTTATCTATAGTTCAAATGCCTCCTGGAGTCCCTGTTGCATGTGTTGGTATTGATAGGGGTGAAAACGCAGCTTATTTAGCAATTAGAATTTTAAATTTACTCAAAAACAAATAATCCGTGATTTAATTGACTGAAAATTTAATTGAATTAGGAAAAAAGAAAGCTGCTATAAAAGCTGTTGAAGAGAATATTAAAAAAAACATGATTGTAGGAATTGGTAGTGGATCAACTGTTATATATGCAGTACAAAAATTAGCTCAACTAAACAAAGAAAAAGCTTTAAATTTAAAATGCATTCCGAGTTCATTTCAAGCGCATCAATTGATTATAGAGAATGGCTTAGATTTAGTTTCTTTAGATCAATATCCAGAAATAGATATTGATTTTGATGGTGCAGATGAGGTAGATAAAGATCTTAATCTAATCAAAGGTGGAGGTGGCTGTTTGGTACAGGAGAAAATTATTGCTACAAATTCAAAAGTTCTAATAATTATTGTAGATTTTAGGAAAAATTCGAACCAATTAGGTAAAAATTGGAGAAATGGAGTGCCAATAGAAGTAATTCCTATGGCTTATTTTCCAATTTTAAAGAAATTAAAAAAATTAGGGGGGACTCCAAAACTTCGAATGGCTCAATCAAAGAGTGGTCCCTTAATAACAGATAATGGAAATTTTATTATAGATGTGGATTTTGGTGAAATTGATAAACCTATTGATTTAGATCATAAAATTAAGTCTATTCCTGGGGTTGTCGACACTGGTCTTTTTATTGGAATGGCCGCTAAAGTATATGTTGGAACAAGTGAAGGAGAAGTCATAATTTTAGAAAAACCAGAAAAGAAATAAATATTTAAAAAGGAATCATTTTTTACTCATCTTTATGGAAAAATTCGAGAGATTCCCCACAATTTGGACAGAATTTTTTTGGAAACTTGATAGGGTTGCCACAGAAAGGACAATAAAATGAAGCACCGACTGAGGTTATTGATTCGGGTACTATATAGGTTTCTTCCTCTGGTTCGTCATATGAGGGTCTATAATAGTATTCTTCGTATCTTGGTTGAATTTGAGTTATTCTTGGATATCTTTTCTTTCTTCTATAATAAACCACCATACTAGCAACTCCTATCAGAGCTACGATTGAAATTATGATTATGATAATTAGACTAAAATCAAAAGGGCGTTCTGATATAAGTAAAATTATAATGAATTCATCAGTACCTCCTTCACTATCATAAACTTTAAGTAAAAATATACCTAAATTTCCCTCATTAGTATCAAAATTAAAATTTGCCGCTGTAGAGATAGATTTTATCCCTATAAGAGAAAAATATTGCATTTTATCTGGGATCATAAAAGAACCTTCATATTTTCCAGATATAGGCTCAAAATTGAGCTCATTTACCTCAATATATTGTGGGAAAATTAAAAATACGTAGCCATCTTCAGATACTGTACAGATAAATAAGTTTACAAACACTCTCATGCTAGAAGAATTATCTTCATAATCTACTGAATCTCTTGCATTTACAAAAAAATTAAAAATATTACCTTGAGTAGCTTTATATACATAGGACCCCTCATCAGATTCTGTTTCATCAAAATTGATCTCATTATAACCAGCTAAATTAAAACTAGAATTTGTTTCTAATATCTCGGGAGGGTTATTCACTATTTCAAACATATATCGAGGTGAATTTGGATTAGTATAATTTAAATCTTTAGGAACAATGTAATAGATCCCAAAACCAGAAGGATCTGATATATATGGATCAAAATCAGTGCTATAATTATTTGAACTTTGATGGCTAAATAAAATAGTCCGATTAACAGATTGTTTTGAATTGTAAATTGAAAAAGAAAATAACGATAAATATCCTTCTATATTTTCATAAGTAGAGTCATCCATCTCAGCTATTAAATTTACTGAATCCCCAGGCGCTCTTGTCACATATGATTTATTACATGATAAACTAACAATCTGTGGCATTTTATCCTTATTAAAATATAGGATCTTAGAAATTTTAACATAACTATTTGATCCAATTGTAAGGTTTACTTTAATAGTATAAGGTGAATAACTAGTATAGGGCAGATTATATGAATTATTAAAATAAATTCCGCTATCTGAGAGGGTTGTATTTAATATGATTGATTTTGAAAAAGTAACATTTTTAATAATGACTTCTAATGAACTATAATTCAATTTTGTTATCGGAGATTTAGAATTTTGATCCTTTAAATATATAGATAAATCAATTTTCGAATCAGAAATACGATCACTCTTTAAATTGATATTGATCGATACTTCCTCTTTTTTTAAGAAGAATTCCATAAGATTATTTAATAAGTTAAAATGGTCTTCCCTATAGAATGCAGAGTGATAATCATAATAAAGCCAATGTAAATCTCCAAAAGTTATTAAATTCCCTTTTCCGTTGGAAGTTCCATTATACAATGCGATGACTGTTTTATTATTAATTGTCGCAATGGACTCAACGCCCTCCGTAACAATAAAGCTATTACCACTTTGCCAATAAATACTATTAACACCATTAAAAAGTTTTGGATTATCAAAATTGCTTATAGATTGCGGCTGTACGCTAGTTTCTATTCCTAACCAACTATCATTCATGATATTTTCTTCATTAATTTGAATATTTATACCTAATTCTGAGAATAAACAGTTAATATTTTCCACTGCTAAATCTTGATAACGCGTTCCAAGAAATAATATATTCCCACCATTTTCAAAGTAGTGCTTTAAATTTTTTATTTCTAAAGTGCTATAAGGCAAGATTGGACTTTGTAGAAACACTATATCATATTGAGCTAATCGTTCTTCTGTTAATATTGATCCATTTAAGTCTTTATTGTAATTTGGAGTCCAATATTCCATATCATAATCAATTGAGATATTTAATTCAGAAAGATCTGCCATTGCTTCATAAAATCCTATTTGGTAGAATTTTGAAATATCTGGAAACCAATCATTTAATCCATGATATGATTCCATTAATATCCGATATTCTGGTAATCGAATATCTAATATGACATTTACACTATCATATACTTCTGCTCCGATTGTTAGATTAATTTGGAAATTTCTTATACCTGGTATTGCATTCTTATTAACTTTAATATCTAATTCCAGAAAACTTATTCCTGATTCAGAAAACATGATAGATGTGTTATCTAATGAAATTGAGACTCCTTGAATTTTATTAGGAATTTCAACGTTATATGTATTGTTTTTACCTGAAATTACAGTTAAATTAAATTTCTGTTGATCTCCAGGAAAATGTAATAAATCGTATGGTTTAACAGGAAGATCATTTGGATAAACTTTTAAAATATTATTAATATCAGAAATAGTATTATTTAAATTATTCAAATAATCAAGAGAAGCACTAATATTTATTATACCTGCACCAGATTTAAGAACATCATCATCATTTTCATTTGTAAGTTTTCTTGCCCCCTCTATCAAAGCGATTCTAGCGATTTCGGGAGTTATAGTAGGATAGGCGTCTAAAAGAATAGCTAATGCACCTGCAACTATAGGACATGACATGCTCGTTCCACTAAGAGGGATATAATCTGTATCACCCACAAAATCGAAAAAATCTCCTATATAATGTTGTTCCTTTGAAATAATGGAATTTGGTGAGTCTGTTGAAATTATATTTACACCAGGAGCAACTATATCAGGGTACCCTAAATATTTGAAACTGGGACCCCAACTACTAAACCAAGCTAACTTATCATTTCGATCTGTCGCACCTACAGCAATAACATCAATCCCAGTGGCAGGAGTAGATCCTGAAAAATATTCTGGCCCAGAATTACCTGCTGATGATACAAAGATAACACCATATAGATCTTTTGCTATTGAAATTGCTTGAGTTATTAAATCCGAAATAACTGGGTACCCTCCACCAAAGCTCATTGAAATAATATCTGCTCCGGCACCTCCCATACTTATTGGGTAAGAACTCCATTCGATAGCATTTATTATATCAAAATCACTTAACCCACTTGCATTTCCGGCTCTAGCATTAATTAAATAAGCACCAGGCGCTATTCCACGATATTTTCCTGATGAACCTCCTCCATCACCCGCAATAATTCCACCTACATGAGTGCCATGACCTACATCATCATTATAGTTCAACCAACTCTCATTGGTGACAAAATTACTATTATTTATAATGTTCAAATCTGGATGATTGTACATTCCAGTATCAATTACCGCAACTTTCACACCAGATCCATTATAAGGCAGATCTTCTGCTCCAACAGCAGAAAGCCACCAATTAGGATAATCTTCAGAATTTAAAGACGTGGTTTGATGGTTTTCCTCTATAATATAAGGATTTTGATAAAATTTAGATTTATAAATTTTTTTAATTGATTTTATTTCATCAATTTCACGCTCATTATTAATTAGTTGAATAGGATTGATTTTTATGTAAGTCCCTGAAATTATATCATAATTTCTTATAAATTTATAATCATCAAAGATAGAATCTAAAATTTCAAGTCTTTCTTTTTTATTAACAAAATCTTCAAAAAGAATAGTAATTTGTATATTTTCTAGATTTTTATTTTTATTTAAAGTTAGATTTGCTAAATATTGATTTAGATATAAATCAAACTTAGCATATTTAGCTTCGAAATGCCTCTCTAAATTAAAAGAATTTGTATTAAATTCCGAAATTGAAGAGAAGGGCATAGATTCTAAATTAATTGTATCTTTTTTTGCTTGAATAGAACTATTAGAATAATTTAATTGTATTCCAATAAAGGGAATTAGAAAATAACTAACAAAAATTAGCATAACAACTAATAAATTAGATTTTTTGTTCAGTTTTGTCATGATAGCTTATCCAAATAACTACGCTTATTTAATGTTTCTTTTAATAATCTAAAAAAATGATTTTTTAAAAATTTGTATGTTCTAATATTTTAGAATAATTAATATTTTGTCTTAAATTAAAGAATTATCAGGAATTTTGATTTCAAAAACATATTTCAATGAAATATTGATGAGAATAAATTCGTTAATTACTATTACGGAAAAAATAAAATGCTTAAAAGATTTACATTAAAACGCTTCGACTCCTACTTCTTTTACTAATTTTTTAATTTGATCCTCATTTTTAGCAAAGACTCCTATATTACCAATCTGAATGTTTTTCAAACCGATTTCTTTTGCAGTTTTATAGGTTTCTAGGATTTCATCTAATGTGGGTGAGCGAAATGTTTTTAATTTATATTCGGGAAAAAATGCTAAAATATGAAATGGTATTTCCTCATCAATATCATAGATCAATTGAGCAATTTTCTCAAATTGCTCTACTTCAACTAAATTAGGTATATAAACTGTAAGAATTTCTAAAACGAAATTTCTTTTAATGATTTCTTTTGCTGAATTAAGGACAGTTTTATTGGAAGCACCACATAATTTTTTGTATATTTTTTCATCATATGCTTTAATATCAAGCCAATATGAATCTAATTTTGCTTTTTGAAATAGATCCAAATTCTTTGGAGTAAGCCCATAGCCATTTGATTCCAAAAGTACCCAAAGATTTTTACATCTGAGCTTGATTTTCTTTGTAACCTCAGCATAAAAATCTGCTTGACACGCAATATCACCTCCAGTAAATGCAATGATATTTCTTGCAGGACCAAATCCTTGGGGGCTTAATACAATTTTATCTTTAGAAATTTTATTTGGACATAAAGGGCTGGGCTTATTGAATAATATACAGGAACCACAATGCCTACATAATTTGTTTGCATAATACATTAGAGCGTGCTCTCGTGGTTCTTTAATTGTAACATAATTCTCATAATTTTTACATTCTTCAGCAATCTCATCTGTAGAATACCAATTTCCATTAAAATATTTAGAGAATTCCCATGAATGGCATTTTAAACAACTATGATTACACCCCGATTGATAAATTGAAAAATAATCTTCTGGGCGAGAAAGATGAAGGGATTTTATGACTCGATGATATTGACCATTCTCAAATTTTAATGTTGCTTGACAAGCAGGTAATTTTGATTTATCTTTTAAAGTAACTTGACAAGAACCTTTATAATATCCTTGTTTTACCATATTACATAAAATTTTCTCATCTTCCATGACTATGGTATTTATAATTAATAATTATAAAAATTTAGTGATAAAACTGTGATATATTCTAAAAGTTATATTTCAATAAAATATGAATATTTCTAAATTTATTAGTAGAGAAGTAGATAATTACCTGTTAAAAGAACAAAGTTATTTTGTAATAAGCTGATATTATATTACTTTATTACAAAATTTCTGTTTATATAAATTGGAAAAGTTGGTGAAACTGATACTACACCCCTATTTTGTTAAGTATCCCCTCTAAATATCCTACAATAAAACCAACTTTTCTATCTACTCTTTATGATGTTTGGATGAGAAATTAATTGGATGATCTCAACAAAATCAAAAGATGGAATATTAAATTAATTTCCTATTGAAAATTGATAGGGTTATATGATGCATCAAAGAAAAAGCCTATTGGCTGGGATGGCTATTTACAGAGGCCTGTTTGTCACTATAAAAAGAAAGCATCCTATTTAATATTGAAATAAGCTTTAAGAAAGAGATCATCATAGATCGATTCATCAATACCATAGAATTTAATCCTAAGTATAAAAAATACTGAAATAATCGTCGAAAATTTGGTATTAGAACATGAAGAATATTTAGTAATGCTATAAATAGGTCATTGTATCATTTATATGAATATGATTGAAAAATACTTTCTATCAAATATCCTGTATATTAAGAGACATTCTCTTACTCGTCAAGAAATAAATCTCTCAAAATTATTTTTAAGCCCAAACCCTTATTTTTAACCTCCCAATTTCTGTTGTATTTTAATACTTCTCTCATCACTATATTGTAACTCGGACAAATTTATTCTGGGATAAATAAACACTTGGGGATGTTAAGTAACGCTTTCAGCTAAGTTTAGAGAAACCAATGGGTTTAAGAATGATATAAATCATTTCGCATGTCTTCAAATCACCTCTCAAATAAAAACTTCTCAGGATACATTTTTCCGAGCGAGCTCTGAGAAGTGTGGTAGAATCTTAGATTCTGCCTCAAATTTGCTTGTCAGGTCTCGAATTAAAAAAGAAAAAAAAGAGAATTTAGTAATATCGTCTGAAAAGCCTCAAAATATTACCTCATGTATTTTGAAACAAGGGAAGACCCTAACTCCACCAGTATCAGAATCAGATTGTTGGGGTTGGGCTCTTCCCTTGTTCATAAAATACAAAATAATAAAAAGAGGTGATGTTATGAGCCCTGGGAAAATCTTTAGATACCATCCAAATATTAATCTTGATCATTTCAAGATTATTGACACCAAAGAGAAAGCCTATTGGCTTGGCTGGCTATTTGCTGACGGTTGGTTGTCAAAACAATCCAACAGTGTCAGATTTGGAGTTAGTTCTGATAAAAAGGACGAACTCTTAATAGACAGATTTGCCACCGCCATCGGTTTTAACCTAAAATAGAAATATTACCCCAAACATAAAAAAGAGAAAAATTTGGTAAAAATACGGTTTATGAGTAGACGATTTGCTAATAATTTAATCAAACATGGCTTTATTATTGGCAATACTAAGTCTAAACATATTCAATTACCAAAACTCAATAGTAGGGAGTTATATTTAGCATTTTTATTGGGTTATTATGATGGTGATGGAAAAGTATATACTACTAGAATAACGTGTGGGAGTAAGAAGTTCCTAGAACAAATCAAGGAGCTTTTTAATCTTAACAATGTTATCGCTAAGAAATTTAGCGGCCCAACTCCTGTTCATGGGCGAGTACTTCATGGTATGTGCTATGAAATGGGTTTGGGGAAAACACTTTTCAGAGAAATGCTGTCTAATTATCAATACAGCCTCCCAAGGAAAAGAATTTTAAAATAATTCCTTTCCTTTTTCTCTTAATACCAAATAATACCAAATAAAAACAAAAAATAAAACCCACTATACTACTTGAATTTTCTCTTTTTTTCTTTTTTTCCCTATTATGTTCTAAGTTAAAATATTCTTGCGTTTTTTAGTATTTTTTAAATTTCTTGAAAGAAAAATATGCCTGTATTAAATATTTAAATGGATCTTAGGAAATCTATTTGGAGTCGGCGGGAATTGAACCCGCGGCCTTTCGCATGCCAAGCGAACGATCTTCCACTAATCCACGACCCCAATAATATATATTAAAAAGCATTCCCAAATAATTAAATTTTATTATTTTTGCGACGAAGATATATTTTTTCTTATAATTTACTATTTAGCTTTCACTGACTTCTTTTATAGAGTCGAGTTTTCGAAGGTTAGTTAGGAAAAAAATCATTACAGTAGTCAGAATATATAAACTTGCGCTGATAAAGAATAACGGACCTATTCCGTAAAAATATGCTAGTAATCCTGAAATTGCAGTTCCCAAAGGCATAGCAATAAACGATAAAGTGTTATCAATTGATGTAATTCTTCCCAATTTTTCATGTGAAACACTTGTTTGAAGAATTGTAAAATATATTGCGTTTATAATTGGCATAGTTATACCCCTAATTACTGAAAGTATCATCATATGGAAGAAATCACCAATTAGTATAAATGCAAATAAAGCATATGCAATTCCATGAATAACAACAGCAATCGTAATTATTGGAATTTTATGTGTCCATGTTCCTTTAACAGTTGTAATAATTCCTCCTATGAACATTCCAATATTAAATGACATTGAAACTAGTGCATAATCAACAACAGATCCCATATGAAGAACTCTAATATAGTAGGGTAATAATGTGCCAATGGGTTGCATTAAGAAATTACAGATCATTGCTTGAATAATCAAGGCTAAAAGTCCTGGTACTGCAATTAAAACTTTAAATCCTGATCTAAATTGTATCCAAAAAGATTCTCGTTCAGATTTTTCTTTTTCTTTATGTACAGAAGGAATTTTTACTAATATTAAAGGTACTACAGATATTAAAAAAGTGATTACATCAATCCATAAAATTGCTTTAATTGTAAAAAACAATAATAAGGGTCCAGCTACTATAGGACCGATAATATGTATAAATCCTGTTGCTACAAAATTAATGCCATTTATTCTACTTAATTGTTTTTTAGGGACCATAGTAGGAATAATTGCACTCTCTGTTGGCATATGAAACGCTTGACAAACAGAGCGAAAGGCAAAAAAGGAGTAAAGCATCCAAAATTTCATAAAGTTAAAAGCAAAAAATACCCACATAATAAACGTTGAACATGCTTGAAGTGAATCTACTAGTAATATTACCTTTTTTCTATCATATTTATCTGCTACCACACCTCCTATTAATGATGCTAAAATAAAGGGAATTAAATATGAAAGTGTTCCAATTGAAAGTGCTATAGCACTCCCTGTAATATCTGTTAACCACCAGATTAATGCAAAATAAACTACACTGGAGCCAAAAATAGAAACTAACTGACCTATCCAGAAAAAAATGTAACTCGTAAAAGAACTAATATCTGTCTTTTCTTCCATATTAAACTATTCATCTAAAAATTTATATAAACAGAAAGAATCTTCAATATTTAAAAAATGTCTTTAAAGATCGTGAAACAATGATTCTTTAAATATTCATATCAAATATATGGCTCGAAATTTAAAATCTAATTTAGCATAACTAATTATCAATTTTTTTTATCAAATTTATAAAGAGAAATTTGATTACGATATCTTTTAATATTTGAATGGATCTGTCAAAGATATCTTTGGTTGATTATCATTTTAAACAATGCTATCATATCATCCATCATACTTATAGGATTTACATAATAAAAATCCTTTAAAATGATATTACATGCGTTCTACTACTCATTTAAGTTTGAAATATCTATTTATTTTTTAATATGCTCGAACTTGATAAATTTGAAGTTTTTAATGAAATAAGGATTCTTAAATAATAAGAATTTAATCTAAGCAATTGGTCTCTGTAATTTTTAATGGAATTAAACCTTTCCAGATGATTTTATATCCTATTAGCTCTAATGCTTTATCTGTTAGTTTATATTTATCTAAAATCTTTTTTATCTCTAAAAATTTCCGCTTTTCTCCAATTTCAATCTTTAATCGATCTAAAAAGTTTTTTGAAACGAGATTTTTACCAATAATATAATATCCCGGTACATTAGTTTGTTCTAAAGCTTGTATACTAACATTTAATTCTCTTGCTTTAGTTTCCAAATTAATGATGTCTTCATCAATTTTAATTGTATGAATACTATTTATATCATGTTTTATTTTTCTTTCTTCTTCTCTTTTAAGAATTTCTAAGATTGGCTTAATTGGAATGTGTTTTTTATAAAATATAACATCTCCCGGAAAATCCAAACTAGAACATTTAAGATTTTGATTAAGCGCAACAATAATTTTTGTATCTGTTTGATTAAACTTTTTTATCTTCTTTTCTATGTATTCTCGCGTCCAAAATCCCACTACTTCTAGAAAAACTTTCATTCCATTCTTGTAGAATCCAAAATCGGGTATGATAACGTAATTGCCAGCTTTTATAAAGGTGGGTTCTCGTCTTATTTCCCAATCTGAAGCATAGAGAGATAATTCATTATAAAATTGTTCTTCATTCCTGCTATCAAATTTAATATCATCTTCATTATTATCTGGAAATGGAATGTTATCTCTAGAATTTAATTCAAATGTGAAAATCCTTGGTTTATTTCCTCGTTTCATTTCAATTTTAGCTTCAATTGACCAGTTAGTTGATTTTATAATATACGGAATGAGCTTAGCCAGGGAAGTACCGTACTTTTTTGTATTTTTTAGAAGAGAAACAGGCCCATTTACGTGTATTTCCGTACCATCCGTGTCATACATTAGTCCAAGATAATTGATGGTTCTAAATATTTGCGGATAATTATCACCTACAGTAAAAACCATTTCTGTAGCATTAAATAAGAGTGTTTGTGTAGATGAAAGATTATATTTTCTTACGAGCTCTTCTGAAGTTATAGAATTAATTTCATTTAATTGTTGTTCTTGTGGTAAATCAGCAAATATGGCATTTTCAATATCTTCTTTTGGAACTCCAAAATCTTTCGCAATAGAACTTATTATCGAATCTCTTTTTTCCTCATCAATAACAAATCCCTTTTCAAACAATGATCTTCGTATTTCAAGCGGATCTAAATCTGTAGTTTGAGTAAATTCACACTTTCGTTTTAATAGTTCAGCTAAAGCTCGAATAAGCTTGTAATTCGTACTTTCGCATTCTAATCTCGTAATTTCTCTTTTTAAGTACTTTAGTCTCTTTCCTTTACATTCCTTAAAGATAGAGATTACCTCTTCCACTTGTTCATTATCGAAAAGATACGTAGGTTTCACAGTTCCACTCTTGAATTTGATTGTGAGTAAATTTTTAGGAAGCATTTAGTTCTTCCTCCGATATGATGTTCTTACTTCCATTGTGTTTCGAGTAACAATTTCGTATAAAATTGCCTTTTTGTTTTTAGCAGGGCGTAATAGGCGACCTAATCTTTGGATAAATTCCCGAGAACTTCCCGTACCGCTTAATATAATACCTATATTTGCTTCTGGAACATTAATCCCCTCATCTAATACTTGAGATGATACAATGGAGCAGTAAATGCCTTTCTTGAATTTATCTAAAATTTCTTTTCTCTCGTCTTTTTTTGTTTTATGAGTTATATACGGGATTAGGAAACGCTTAGCTATCTTATATACCATGTTATTATACTTGGTAAATATAATTGTTCGATTATCTTTATCTAATAATTTTGCAAGCTCAGTTATTTTATTTTCGGAATTAAAAGCTAAAGTTTCTGCTCTATTCCTAGCTAAGATTGCTTCTCTCGCTTCAGGATCTCTTCCCGAACGCATTACGATTTTTTGAAAGTCTTTTGGACCTCTCATCTTGATATTTCTTGAGAGTAAATAATTTTTAAAGAATG
>SMTZ1_10000766_pt1 | contig 31070 bp, 31 predicted proteins | sample DeeMarSWOR136_30_FD_25667 | JGI IMG/M metagenome (IMG submission 25667) | reverse complement strand
CCCTTTCGTCTTTAATAATTAACCTTAATCCCTTATTAAGAAAGGCAAGCTCTCTAAGTCGAATGGCCAAAGTATCAAAATTATACTTTACTTTCAAAAATATCTCATCATCAGCTAAAAAGGTGGTTCTGGTACCAGTGTTTTTCACTGGACGAATTTTCTTTACAGGTGTGGTGGGAAATCCCCGCTCATAACGTTGAGAATACACATATCCGTCACGATTTACCTCAACCTCGCACCACTTTGATAAGGCATTTACCACTGAAGCACCAACGCCATGCAACCCCCCCGATACCTTGTAGCTAGAGTGGTCAAATTTTCCACCAGCATGTAAGGTGGTCATTATCACTTCTAGAGCAGATTTATTCATATCTTTATGTTTATCAACCGGAATACCTCGCCCATTATCTTCAACAGTAATAGTTTCATCTTTATTAATAGACACTCTTATCTTCGTGCAGTAACCGGCCATTGCCTCATCAATGCTATTGTCTATGATCTCATATACTAGATGATGCAGACCATGGGCGGTAGTATCACCTATATACATAGCTGGACGTCTTCTCACAGCTTCTAGACCTTTTAACACCTGGATATTATCTGCCGTATACTTACTGCTTTTATTTGTCTGCTTCGCCATATAACCCTCGTTTATAAAAATTTGATATCTGTAACAATCTTCTTCCCTATTTTATTATTGAGCTTTTGAATAATTTCATTTTTAAAATATTGTAACTCATTTCGCCAAACTGTATCTGCAACTTTTACGAAGAGTACTCCTTTTGATATACTGAATGGCTCCGTTCTATCGGCAATTTCCTTCCCAACAACATTATCCCAGTAGGCAAATGAGGAGTATTGATCAATTTTGTCCTTAATCCCTATACTATTAAAAAATTGGTCAATAAGCTGATTCAATTGTTTAGCTTGACTCATGTACTGTTACCTTACCCTGTTTGACTTCATAAAAATGTGTTTCACCTTCCCATTGTTTCACTTTATTAAAAAAATTGGGAGAAGTAGTGGTAATGAATACCTGACCAATTTTTTTTAGAGAATTTACCATATTGGTTATTCTACTGCTGTCTAATTCCCCAAAGATATCATCAAAGAGAAGGATAGGTGAGTCATTCTGAACACTTTGTAAATAATCATATTCTGCCATTTTCAGAGAAATAATAAAAGTTTTATGTTCACCCTGAGAACCTCTCCAGCGTAAAGGCTGTCCTTTGATAAGAAAGATGAGGTCATCCCGGTGTGGACCGACAGAAGTTGATTGTAATTCAATATCTCTCTCCAAATTTTTTTGAAGAGCTGTCTGAAAGGCATTTGTCATATCCTCAGATTCTTTCATAGGAAAGGAAGTCTGGTACACCAGTTTAACTTTTTCGCCTTCTCCGCTCATTTGTTGATAAAACTGTTTCACCATCTTATCTAGCTTCTCAACTGCTTCCAGTCTTCTCTTAATAACAATGGTTCCATTTTTCACCAGCGATTCTTCCCATGGAAGGAGCTCATTCCGCTCTAATTGCACCTTTTGTAATAATGCATTTCTTTGTTTAAGAGATTGGCGGTATTGAAGCAGGTGATGAAGATAAAGTTTACTGCTTTGGGATAGCATAATATCCAAAAACTGCCGTCGCTTATGAGGACCGCCTTGGGAAATTTCCAGATCTGAAGGGGCAAGTAATACAACCGGTATATTACCAATATAATCTGCAAATCTTGACACTCGTTGACGGTTGAAGTTCAGTCGCTTCCCATCAGATAGGGAGTAAGCGATGGTGGCACTGATTTTTTTCCCCTGTTCTGTAACAAAATCTCCCTGTACTCTGAAATAATTTTCGCCAGCCAATACTATATTCTGATCATTATTTGTTCGAAAACTTTTTGTTAAAGCAAGATAATACAAACCCTCTAGAATATTCGTCTTCCCCTGACCATTTTGACCAAAAAGGATATTAGTTCCGGGATGAAATGTAATTTCCTCCTCTTGATAATTTCTGAAATTATGAAGTTTTACATACAGCAACACCATCTATTCAGATTCCAAACGCACCGGCATTAATAACATTAACTGGTCTTCATCCTTCGGCATATCCATCGGGATTGCCAGAACGGCATAATCCGGACGAACAAAACGAAGTTGTAATTTGTCCGTGGAAACATGCCTTAAAATATCTTGTAAATATCTAGAATTAAATGCGATTCGAAGCCCATCACGGTTAAATTCACAAGCAATGCGTTCCTGTGCCTCTCCTCCATAATCAATATCTTCTGCATGTAATTCTACGTGTTTCGGAGAAATATTTAAGATAACCTGGGAAGTAAGCGGATTGGAGAAAAGCGAAACACGCTTCACAGAGGAATAAAAATCTTCTGCATCGATCAGCATCTCGAACGGTGTTTCCTTTGGTATCACTCTTTCAAAATCAACAAAAGTTTCTTCGATCAATCTGGCAAACAATTGGGTATCTGACAGTTCGAAAAGTGCATGCTTTTTCCCAAAGTGAATGGTACTGCTTCCTTCACCGTCCAGGTTACGTAAAACGAAGTTCAATGAACGGGTTGGAACAATTGCCATTATATTTTTTTCTGGAATACTTTTATTCTTATAACTCATTCTCGCTAAACGATGCCCATCCGTTGCCACTGCTTCAATTTCTCCAGATGATATATTAAAGAAAACTCCGGTCAGTGCTGCTCTTAATTCATCGGTGGAGCAAGCAAAAATAGTATTATCTATTAACTTTTTAAAAATCTTGTTCTCTAAAACGATTTCCTGTACATCTTCTCCCAGTTCCGGACGTTGGGGAAACTCAATTGGATTAACACCCGAAATCTTATATCGTCCAAAATCAGAAGTCAATTTCATTCTATACTGCTCATCTGCTTCGAAATGCAGCTCCAAATTGGGTAATTCTCGGACGATATCATGCAACAAGCGCCCAGGTATTGCAATTGAACCTTCCTCGGTAATGGAAGCTGGTGCCCAGGACATCAATGTTATCTCAAGATCTGTGCCAATAAGTTTTAGTAAATTATCCTCGATAAATAATAAAATATTCTGAGTCATCATAAAAGTCGATCGCTGTGGTATGACGTTTACTACCCTCTGTAAAGCATTAAAAATCTCGTCCCTCATCACAGAAAATTTCATACCTTTTCCTCCATCTTCGAATGAGTTTTAATCTATCTAAATTAATGAAAAATATAGAAATTTCCAAGTAAAAATATACTCTGGGTCCTCCTACACATATCATAAAATATGAGTATGAATTTTACTTGAAGTTTCATTTAATTTGTTTTCTTTAGAATATTTTTTATTAATTTGAATTTTCCCTTCTCAATATTTTATTTTGTAAATGAACTGATTTTAACATATAAAAATCCATGAAGGAGATAAATTGATGAAACTCAAATTGCCACCATCCACTCAAAATTGGATTTCACTGATAGGTGCCACTATTGCTTTAATCAGTCTATTCATGATTGTCTTTTTATCAACAGTGACCATTATTATTCAAAGCGAGAGAGCAACCTACCTCGGATTGGTCATATACATCCTCTTACCGGCAGTTATGGTCCTCGGACTACTAATGATTCCCATGGGAATGATATTGAAAATCAGGAAAGAACATAAAGCTGGGGTAAGACCGGGTACTGCATGGCCAAAAATTGACTTGAATGATATCCATCATCGCAATGCTTTTATGGTTTTCGCTGTTGGAACAGCCGTTTTTCTCTTCCTTTCCGCCATTGGTAGTTATGAAGCTTTCCACTTCACCGAATCCAATACCTTCTGCGGACAACTATGCCATTCCGTCATGAATCCTGAATATACCGCCTACCAACACTCAGCACACGCACAAGTACGATGTGTGGAGTGTCATGTCGGTCCTGGAGCAAACTGGTACGTTCGCTCTAAATTAGCTGGCTTATATCAGGTTTACGCCACGGTTGCCAATATTTATCCACAACCCATTCCCACCCCGATTTCCAACCTGAGGCCAGCACGCGAAGTATGTGAACAATGCCACTGGCCAGAAAAGTTTTACACCCACAACATCCGTCTGGAATCTCATTATTTACCTGATGAAAATAATACCCGATGGGACATAGCTCTGGTGATGAAAGTAGGAGCACCGTATGCAGCACTCGGCCTGATAGAAGGCATCCACTGGCACATTAATCCACATGTGAAAGTCGAATACATCGCCACAGATTATGAAAGAGAAGACATCCCCTGGGTACGGTATACCAACCTGGAAACAGGTGAAATTAAAATATATCATGATGAAGATAATTTACTCAACGAAACACAAATAGATACCCTGGAAATACGAACTATGGACTGTATTGACTGCCATAACAGACCTTCCCATCTCTACAGAGCACCATCTAAATTCATCAATACTGCTATGGTAGCTGGGGAAATACCGCCGGAACTACCTAAAATTAAATCACTTGCAGTTGAACTTTGCGCAGGAGAATATTCAACATCAGACTCAACTTTTCAAGCCATCGAAAAAGGTATTCGGGAGTTTTACCAGAACAACTACCCAGAAATTGCAGAAAATAAAAAAGATATTATCGGAAAAGCAATAGAAGGTCTGCAAAATGAATTCAAAAAGAATATTTTCCCGGAAATGAAGGTTCGCTGGGATGCCTATCCGGATCACATCGGTCATACTGAATATAATGGGTGTTTTCGTTGCCACAACAATATTCATACAACTGAAAATGGTGAAACAATCCGAAAAGACTGTAATCTCTGTCACTTTATCAATGCCCAGGGGATACCTAATAAAGAGATGGAAGTCGCTTTAGTGGGACAGGCCCTGGAATTCAGGCACCCAGAGGATATCGGCGAGGCATGGATGGAAGCACTCTGCGTGGATTGCCATTCTGGATTAAATCCTTAACCATAATATATGCGGTTGATTTAAATATATCTTTGGAATGATTATCTTACATCAATTCTTAAATGAAAAATGAAATTATTAAATAATTATTAACAATATAAAACAATAACGAATTTTTTATTGCTATTTTTTAAATATTTTCTATATTAAAAAAGTCTATAGTTGAAAACTGTTTTTAGTAGCAGGTAAATGATCATAATATGATTTATAATGATGACGACTCGCAGGTTATTTTAGCTAATAAATATTCTAATATTTAATTACAGTATTATATTAATGGTGCGGTTAAGAGTCTAATTATCTGGCTAGTGTAAAATCTATTAAAGAAAAAAAATTTTTTATAAATCTTCATCATAAGAAACAATCGCAATCTTTTATTTTAGTGATAAAATCATACTTCATTTTACATAATTATCAATTCAATATTCACCAAACTTACTTTAAGACATTCTGAGAATTCATAGAGAATGAACATGTTTCAAATGTACTTTTTGAAATTTTATAACAACTAAATATATACTATAATTCACTATTATATCTAAACATCCGCAATTAGAAGATCTGGAAAATTGATGGGAAACGCCTCAAAAAAAAACCAAAATAAAATTGAAAGAAATCAAGATTATCAAAAATTAGAAGCCCGCATTGCCCGAATCGAATCATATTTGAATCTTAAACCTATCGGGGAACAAGATAATCAAAATGTTACCAAATTCTTACCCGAGAATATTTCCGAGGCAGCAGATAATCTTGAATTTCGAATAGGTCAATTTTGGTTTGCAAAGGCTGGAATTATCGCTCTTGCAATTGGTATTGTTTTTCTATTAACCCTACCTTACAAAAATTTACCAGCAGCCTTACCAAGCATTATAGGTTATCTTATCGTCACAAGCATTTTGACACTGTCATATGTGTGGAGAAAAAGTTATGAATTTTTATCTCGATATCTTCTGGGAGGGTCTTTACTTCTTCTTTATTTTGCAACGATGCGTCTTCATTTTTTTAGTAGTGAACCTGCCATTCAAAACCATACGATTTTTGTAAGCCTTTTATTGTTATGTGTCATTTTTGCTATTTTTATCTCAATTCGAATAAGATCTGTTTATCTCACAGGTCTATCGATAACTCTCGGTTATTTTACTACTCTTATAAGCGAGTCTCCGCTACCCTTGTTTTTATTATTAATTTTCTTCTCTCTTATCAGCACTTATTTGAAGCTTAAATGCGAATGGAATGGTACATATATACTAGGTATAATACTAGCATATTTCGCTCATTTTCTCTGGTTTATTGGTAATCCTATAATGGGCCATTCTCTTCAACTTAAAGTAAGCCCTTTATTCAATGTGCTTTTCATACCGGTCTATGCTATCATATTTGCCCAGGGTAACTTATTCAGAAACAAAAACATCCCGGAAAACAATACAGTTATCCTAACCACATTTTTAAATTGTTTTGGATGCTATGGCTTGTTCTTGCTGATCACGGTTACCAAATTCAATCAATATTTATTCTTTCAGCATATTTCTCTTTCAATTATTTTCTTATCCTTATCAATCATTTTCTGGATAAAAGAAAGGAGCAAGTTTTCCACCTTTTTCTATTCAATTTTGGCATATATTGCTTTAAGTGTCTCAATTATTGCTGAATATAAAATACCCGATTCATTTATTCTCCTTTGCTGGCAGAGTTTACTTGTTATTAGTACTGCTTTATGGTTTCGATCCAAAATAATTGTACTGGCGAATTTTCTCATTTTTATTATTATTTTTCTATCTTACCTTACTTTGGTATCCAAGGCAGGGCCAATCAGCCTTAGTTTCGGAATTGTTGCACTCATAAGTGCACGTATAACGAATTGGCAGCGACATCGTCTCGAATTGAAAACAGAATTTATGAGAAATGCATATTTAACGTCTGCTTTCTTTAACATCCCCTATGGATTATATCATTCAGTACCCAAACCATATGTAAGCCTGGCCTGGATTGGAGTAGCTCTTTTTTATTATATAGTTAGTATTATTTTAAAAAATAAAAAGTACCGTTGGATGGCTCTTATGACACTTATAATCACTCTCATTTATATTCTTATCATTGGAATTATACAATTAACTCCTGTATTCCGAATCATTTCCTTCTTGGTGCTTGGACTGGTATTACTGACAATTTCTGTCCTATATACCCGTCAAAAAATGAAAAAAAGTGAAGAAAGGGAACAAAATTCCTAAATTGGAAAAATGTTGTAATTAATTAGATCAGTTAAGATAGATATCCAATTATTATTGAATTCTGGAAAGGTACCTCATGAAGAACAGCAGAAGAAATTTTTTAAATTTTCTAATCGGCGGTAGTTTGTTTGGTTGGATTGCCAGTATTATTTATCCTGTTTTTTCATATCTTAAACCACCAAAAATTCCAGAAGCCAGTGTGAACTCGGTAAAAGCTGGATTAGCTTCTGAATTTCCGGTAAATGAAGGTAAGATCATTAAATTTGGCAGAATTCCGGTTATTCTAATAAAAACTGACGCTGGTGAATTTCGGGCTTTTTCCGGGACTTGTACCCATCTCGATTGTATTGTACAATATCGATCGGATGTGAAGCAGATTTGGTGTGCCTGCCATAATGGTTTCTATGATCTAAAAGGGCGTAACGTGTCTGGTCCACCGCCCAGACCTTTAGAAGAATTTAGTGTCGAATTACAAAACGACGAAATTGTTATCACAAAACAAATGAGTTAAGACAATGAGAAATATCGGATTAAATTTATTCAACTGGATTGACCAGCGCTTCAATATCAGCCCACTCATAGACTACATGTCTAAGAAAACAGTTCCTATCCATCACCACACCATCTGGTATTATATGGGTGGGGTTACCTTGTTCCTGTTCATCGTTCAAGTTCTATCGGGAATATTATTGTTATTCTATTACCGACCTGGTGCTGACAGTGCTTATGAAAGTATGCGTTTCATTCTAACCAAAGTCAATTTTGGCTGGCTGGTTCGTTCCATTCATAGTTGGTCTGCTAATCTTATGATTCTTTTTGCTTTTATTCATATGTTCAGTACTTTTTTTACCCGAGCATATCGAAATCCCCGTGAACTTACTTGGGTAACTGGATTTGTACTGCTTGCTCTGGGCATGGGATTTGGATTCAGCGGATATTTGTTACCTTGGAATGAATTGGCTTTTTTTGCTACTAAAGTAGGGACAGATATTGTCGGGGCAGTGCCATTAGTCGGAGATTTTTTCCTCAAACTACTACGAGGGGGAGAAGATGTTACCGGGGCAACTCTCACCAGATTCTATGCCATTCATGTCGCAATGCTTCCAGCTATATTTACAGTGGTTCTTTTCCTGCACCTCCTTTTTGTTCAACGGCAAGGTATGAGTGTACCGGAAAACTTGGAAAAAATACCTGAAGAAAAAAAGAAGGAAATGGCATTTTTTCCGAATTTCGTAATACGGGATGCCCTGTTGTGGATGATTGTGTTGAATATTTTACTTTTCCTGGCAGTTTTCTATCCCTGGGATCTTGGTTTTAAAGCAGATCCTTTTGCCCCTGCCCCAGCCGGTATCCGCCCGGAATGGTATTTTGTGTTCATGTTCCAGACATTAAAGTATCTACCAGCTCACATTCTGTTTATAGAAGGGGAAATTGTGGGAATTATGTTTTTTGCCATTGCCGCCCTGGCCTGGGCATTGGTACCATTTTGGGAAATTAAAAGAAAATCTGATTCAAAACCAAATCCTATGATGCTGATAGGTGTAATTTCTCTACTATTTATTGGGGTAATGACAATTTTAGGATATCTAACATAAAGGTTATATAATGAAAAATCTCTTATTATGGTATAGTATTTTAACAGTCATCATAATACAAATAATCATCTTAAATCCACCTGACATAAGTGGTCAGGAATCAAATCCCTTGATCGAGCAAGATAAATGTATTTCATGCCACTTGGGAATGGAATTAATGCCAGAAGATTATCATGAAAATGATATACACTTACAGGCAGGATTATCATGTGCTGGTTGTCACGGTGGCGACCCCACCACAGAAGATCCGGAGGAAGCGATGGATCCAGATAAGGGATTCATTGGCAGTCCACATTATCAGGATATTCCAAAATTTTGTGGTAAATGTCACTCGGATATTACCATTATGCGTAAGTTTCAGCCACGAATTTCTACTGATCAGGTGCAACAATTCTATACCAGCGTTCATGGAGAGAAGTTACGTCAGGGTGATAAAAAAGTAGCGGAATGCATTAGTTGTCATACTGCTCACGCAATCATGCCAGCGAATGATCCACGTTCCAGTACTTATGCTCCTACTATACCTCAAACTTGTAATAAATGCCATGGTGATCCTGAGTACATGAAAGCGTATCATATACCCACTGATCAATTTGATAATTACGTCAAAAGTGTGCATGGACATGCCCTGCTTGAAAAGGAAGACACCAGTGCCCCGGCCTGTAATGATTGCCATGGCAACCATGGTGCAACACCACCGGGTTTAGCATCCATATCACATGTTTGTGGTAGTTGTCACGTCTATAATATGCAATATTTTGAATCCAGTGCCATGTCAGATCCTTTCAAAGAACTCGATATACATGCCTGTGAACAATGTCATGGTTATCACGATGTGAGCGAAACCAATGACAATATGACTGGGGGGGGAGAAGAATCAGTTTGCACCCCATGTCATTCCAGCGGTGATGCCGGATATGAAGCCGCTGTTAAAATTCATAAAGATCTAACAGAACTTTCAAATCAATACGATACCGCCCAAGTCAAATTAAAAGATGTTCAGCAAAAAGGGATGGACGATGTTGAAATTCTTTTTCTTCTTCAGGAAGCCCATCAAACTCTTATCCATACCAGAACCCTGGTTCACACTTTTGATTCCGATAAAATTAACGAAGAGAAGAACAAAGGAATACAAAAAACCACCGCATCAATTGCAATGGCCAATCAGGAAATCAAAGATTTTTATTTCAGAAGAAGGGGTTTCGGCATCGCCACAATATTTATTACTATTCTGGTAATTGCAATATTCTTTAAAATCCGAGAAATGGAAAGAAAAAAATAGAACGAATTTTTAGGAGGGAAAAATATTTTTAATCAATTTTTAGTATTAATATGAAATCTAGTCCTTACCCACTGAATAATTTTACCTCTTTTCCATAAGTATCGTGACAATCATGCCACAGATGAGGCATGAATGTCACAGTTACTTAAATTTATATTTTTTATCAGATTAACCGTATTATATTATGGAATGCGACAATGATGTCTCAATTTTATAATAACTATCCCCATAAGCATATCTTATAAGTATAATATTAACAGTTCCTTAGTAAAAAATAAAATCATTGGCATGATTTGTGTCCTCTTCAATTTAAGATAATAAGGATCGTACAATAATGTACAATGTGCTTATCTTAACAAATGATGCAAATTTCTATAAAGAAGTGGAAAAGAAAATTAGTGGTATTAACAGAATCAAATTTCATATCTTTGATCATGGTCTGGAACTGATTAACTTTTTTCTTACCAATTACGCTCAGTTGGTCATATTAGACATTGATGTTTTACAGAATGAAATCCTTGAGATGATACAAGTATTGCGTACTATACATAAAGAAACCAAAATCTTATTATTACTATCTCCTGTCAATATGCCATTATGCTCCAATGCTTTAACTCTGGGTATTTCTTCCTATCAAATTAAGCCAATCTCTCAAGAAAATGTCGTCGAACTTATTACCACTTTGTTGAACACTTCTCTTACTCACCACTAACTGGTATACTTATCCGTTGTATAAATTAACCACAATTTACAAATTCCATAAAAATGCATTATCCTACTTTTACATACCTAGATTTACCAATAATTTAAATTTTTAATAAAGGTTCATCACAAAAATGGGTACCTAAGAAATTATATAGAGGAGTATATTTTTAACTGGCGAAATTCTGTTTGAGTTCGGCAAATGCCGGACGAGTTTATTTCGCCGGAGGACTTTTTGGTTACTTTTTGGTCCTTCAAAAAGTAACAAAGAAAAGATATCTTTTATAGAAGATAGGAATGATCATTTTCAATTTGGGAACAGAATATTATTATACTAACTCAATCCCTAAAAGAGGTAATGAAGTGACCTATATTATTCAAGTTGGTTAGACTATATTCAATAATTTTGATGCATTGTAAAGGTATAAAAAATGGGTTAGAGGAAGCTTTTTTTAAATCTAGGTATTTATTATTGTGAAGTATATTAAGAAAAAGTTATTACAAGGTTTTATTTTTTATATTGATTATTCTCTTAGCCCCGTAAAAATATTATTAAAAAGTCATTCCTGCTGGTTTTAATCAATTCTAAGTCAAAAAACGCAGTCATCCCGACCGATCGAGCATTCAAATTATTTATAATTTGAGTGCTTGTGTGTGCCAGTCCGACAACCTGACGGGGAGAGATCTAAAGAAATAGAATCACCTCAACAACAACGCCCTGCAGAAATCTTATTGAGATGCCTCTTTTTTAAACCTAATTTGACTTTTATAAGACATGAGCATTAACTTTATTAGTTTTTATGTCTAGAGTATTTATTTATGAAGATTAAAGTTCCTAAAAAAGTATTTTCATTAAAATTTAAATTAATGGTATTCATCACCTTCATTTTATTCCTAGTGGTTGGATTACCAGTTAGTTTTTTTGTCTACCAGCTTGATAAAAACTATGAGGAATTTTCCATCAATATGATCGAGACAACTTCACAGGTTGTTTATCAATTCATCTATAATGCAATGATGGAAAATGATTCAACTGCTCTTCAAGAAAATTTTGAAGTTTTAGGTATGGATCCTATTATTAAAATTGTTAGGTTAATGAGGCCATCCGGCACAATCTTATACTCCTCACGAACTGAGGAAATTAACCGAAATCTGCAGGATTTTATAGAAGATATTTCATTCTTGGAAGAAGATAAACGCTATTTTGAATCATTCAGTAAAACAGATAATGTCTATTCTCACCATCATCCAATCTACGTTCAGAAAGAATGTACATCATGCCATGCAAATGAAGGATCTCTTATCGCCATTCTGGATGTGCATGCTGGATTTACATCCTCTCAACAAATTTATATTACCTCAAAAAATCTTGCTGTCTTTGGTGGTTTATCCATTATCATCATCTTATGGATATTACTCAATTTACTGTATCAATCACAGGTAGAATCACGCTTACAATCAATTATTTCCGGATTTCAAAAATTGTCCGAGGGAGATTTCAATCTGAAACTTAAAATACCTGGAAAAGATGAAATTTCTCATCTGGCAGAAAAATTCAATCATATGACTGAGAGTTTAAAGTTCGCCCGACAAAAAGAGGACCAATTTTTACAGGAAAAGTTAGAAAGAGCTGACCGCCTGGTCACCCTGGGCGAAGTTGCGGCAGAAATAGCCCACGAGGTAAATAATCCAGCAGGAATCATTCTTACTCGAGCTGAATACCTGAAAGATGAGATGCAGGAGAAAAATTTAAATTCCACCTGTATTGATGACCTGAATATCATTATCCAGCAAACCGAAAAAATTGCTGAGACTACCCGAAGCATCCTGCACTACTCCCGCAAGCTTCCCCAAAGCTTTAAAGAAACCGATTTACCTGAATTAATAAAGAATTCCATTAAAATTCTTGAGCCCCGTATTAAGAAAAAGAAAATCCAAATTGAACTCAATCTCCCAAACCAGCCCATAAAGATATGGGGAAATTACAATCAACTTGAGCAGGTTTTTTGTAATCTCATGAATAATAGCCTTGACTTCATCCAGCCCGAAAAGGGCAAAATTACAATTTCTATAAACCACGATAATAATCAAAAGAAATCAGATAAGTATATCATTGTTTTCGAAGATAATGGACCTGGAATATCAGGAGAAAATAGAAATCAAATTTTCACTCCATTCTTTACTACAAAGGATAGTACTAAGGGAACTGGCCTTGGATTGTTCATAGCAAAAAATATACTTTCCCATCACAATGGTACTATAGTACTGGATCAAAACCATAAAGGCGGCGCCCGATTTATTATTGAACTGGAGGCGTATAATGGATAATATTGAAATTTTAGTAGTAGATGATGAACAAGAGATGTTGGTCAGTTACCAGAAAATTCTCATTAAAGCCGGTTATAAGATTCAAACAGCCCAGCGGGCTGAAGAAGCTTTGCAAAAATTGAATGAAAATCACAAATATTCACTGGTAATTTCAGATTTGAAAATGCCAGGAATGAATGGGCTAGAATTTCTAACTGAATTAAAAGAAAAACACCCCCATTTGCCCTTCATTATGGTTACAGGTTATGGTACCGTGGAGCTGGGAATTGAAGCGGTAAAGAACGGGGCTTTCGACTTTTTAGAGAAACCATTTACCAGTAAAAAACTTCTTTCTTCCGTGGAAGATGCGTTAAAACAGATTCTTCCGACTGAACCTTCTCAGAGAGTAGCGAAGGGCTTTGATAGCATCATCGGAACCAGTCTTGCCATGCAAAAGATCTTCGAAATGATAAAGAAAACCTCCTACGGAAACGCCAACATTTTGATTACCGGCGAAAGTGGTGTGGGTAAAGAGCTGGTAGCCCGAAGTTTACATAAACACTCCTTGCGACGGAATCATCCGATTATTCCTATTAATTGTGGTGCATTACCAGAACAACTATTTGAGAGCGAGTTATTTGGATATGAGAAAGGAGCATTTACCGGAGCTTTTCAATCTAAACCCGGTCTGGTTGAACTGGCCAATGGCGGTACTCTATTTCTGGATGAGGTATGTGAAATGCCACAAAATTTACAGGTGAAGCTGTTTCGTATGCTGGAAGAAAGAAAAATCCGCCGTATCGGTGGTCAAAAAGAAAATTCCGTGAATATTAGAGTAGTTAGTGCGACAAATCGGGATTTGGATCGTGCTCTGGAGAAGGGATGGCTAAGGGAAGACTTTTTTTATCGCATCAATACCATTCAAATACACATTCCTCCATTGCGAGAAAGAAAAACAGATATCCCCCTGCTCATTCAACATTTTTTGGATAGTCTGGAACGAAAATATGGTCGCGGTATTCGGAAAATTGATAAAAATGCCCTGAAACTGCTGGAGAACCATCAATGGCCTGGCAATGTAAGAGAATTACAGAATGTGATTGAAAGGACTTACTATCTGTCATCCCCTCCCTTCATTCAGGTAAGAGATTTACCTTCTTATTTATCACAGCATACTTTTGAAGATTCTAATCTAGAGATAGAAAATCTTCCCTATCGCGACGCAAAAGAAAAAGTTATCGGAAAATTTGAAAAGGATTACTTAAAAATACAACTTGCTAAAAACGATTGGAATATTACCCGCACAGCTGAAGTCTGTGGCATCGATCGCCGCACTATTCATCGACTTATAAAAAAATATAACTTAAATGTAGATTAACTCAATATAATAGTTTTTTTCTCCAAAAAAAAATAATTTAAAAGTCATTCCGACCGAAGCGATCCCGGCCGGCCTGGAGAGCGAAGTGCCTGTCCGGCGGCCAGACGGGGAGGAATCTATTGAACTTATAAAGATTTCTTCCCGCTAAGCAGGCTGTTGCAGTAAGGTTTATTATGGGCTAAAGCCTCGATATGAGTGGGAGAATTCTTTCCCCGAGCTGAAGCTCGGGGCTATTGAAAACTCTTTATTTATTCATATCCGGGTCAATAGCCCCGATTTTTAAATCGGGGTATATGAGAAATTTTCCCTCTTTTTTCGCACTTTAGCCAAAATAAGGAAACCGCAACACCCTGTAAGGCGGGACTCGAAATGACAGTTTTACTAAATATAATATAAATAATATATTACTATAAATAACATCGGAACTAAAGTATTAATCATATAACCTAATTTATATTTCACTTCTACTGCTCTATCGGGACATATATGTCTCACTGTCATTTAATTGTCGCTTAAAACTTAAAGGTAATATTTACATAATATTAAACAATATTACCTGCCGTGTTTGTGACATTAATGTCTCACAGAAAATTACATAAAAATATTATTATTTGTTTAAATTAATAATAAACAAAGAGATATAAATCATTGCTATTAATGGCACACAATTTGCCTTTACTAACTATTATGGTATAATTGTGAATTTATATACAAGTAAACTCTACAGGTTTAATTAAATTTAAGGAGATTTTTATGAACGGAAATGCTTCAGGATTAATTCTGACTACCCTTCTGGTTTTGGGCTTCATTTTCAGCCTGACTTCCCAGCCCGCCTGGATCTATGTTAAACCGGTGAGCCACCATGATCTGGAACAGGGAATGCCTGATACACTCCGCTGGCATTCTGTCTCAGCCGGATTAAAAACTGTTGGTGTAGGAGAGCTGGTATATCTGGAAGGTATGTCTGACTCCGTTATTACTTCTTATGCCTGGACACTTACCCCACCAGGTGGATCTGCCTCAGTCCTGGATAATACCAATGAAGCAGTCACCACCTTCCGTCCAGATATGGAAGGATTTTTCGAAGTACAACTGACTATCAATGGCGAAGCTGATACCAGCGTCACCATCGTCAGCAATTCTTACTATGGTGTTGGTCACGTGGATTCAATTATGGCAGATCCCTCAAGTAATGGCTGTTTTTGCCATGGAACAAAAGCTGCCGAGTGGGTAGAAACAGGCCATTCAACTATATTTAAATTGGGTATTGACGGCATTGCAAGCACCCATTACGTTGAATCATGCATCGAGTGCCACACCCTGGGTTACAATACCGAGGAAGAAGCGGTAAATGACGGATTTGACGATATAGCTCTTGATCTTGGCTGGGTATTTCCCGCTCACCCGCAGGCAGGTGAATGGGATACCATCAGCATTAAATACCCCGATCTTGCCATTTTAGGGAGTATCCAGTGTGAAAACTGCCATGGACCATTCGGTGATTTTACATTTGGACATATGCAAGGTGCTTTACCCGATATTTCTATCGATGCCGGTATGTGCGGCCGCTGCCACGACGAACCCTGGCGACATTATCGAAGCGAACAGTGGAAACACAGTCCACATAGCTTCGATCCCAAAGAATCTGCCCATGGTGCCGGCGCCCGAGGTGCAGATGAATCCTGCGCCCCATGCCATAGCGGTGCTGGTTTTATTGAGGCGAATGATGACGATTATGAAACAGGTGATCTGTATAATGCAGCCGGTCCTGGAAATATTTCCTGCGCCACCTGTCACGATCCCCATACCTTGGAAATTCGTACTACAGCCGATGTTGAACTTGGCAACGGTGTTATGGTCTCAGACGGTGGATCCGGAAAGCTCTGTATGAACTGCCATAAATCCCGCCGTGATGCCGAAACATACGCCATTGAATATCAGGATCACTTTGGACCGCATGACGGCCCGCAAGCAGATATGCTGGCTGGCGACAATGTGGTTTCATTCGGTTACGAATACCCCAGCGGAAAAGCACACATTACCGCCGGTGATGCCTGTGCAACCTGCCATATGGCCCCCACTCCAGGTGCTGATGTAGAACCAAATCCGGAAGATCCGAAACAGTATGGCCGTGATAAAATGGGCGATCATACCTTCCACATCTCCTGGGAAGGCGATGGGGTAAATGGACCGGTGGACAATGTCGCAGGCTGCATTAATTGTCACGGACCTAAAAACTCCTTTGATGATTTCATGGCAGACCAGGATTATGATGGAAATGGCAATGTTGGAACTGTTCAGGAAGAAACAATGGGTATGATGGACAAGATTGCTGTGCTCTTGCCCCCAGTCGGCGAAACATCGGTAGAAGTTGATGAAAATTATACCACTTTACAACTTCAATCGGCATATAACTACCTGTTCGTAGAAGCAGATGGAAGTCATGGTGTTCATAATTTCAAGTTTGCTATTAACCTTTTGAAGGTAACCTTGGATACTTTAAGTGGTGCCCCGACTGGTTTGTTTGAAAATGCAAACATTTCTGCTGTTCCAGTTCAATATGTACTTGATCAAAACTATCCTAATCCGTTCAACCCAACCACAACAATTAATTTCACCCTGCCCAGAGCGGAAGACATTAAAGTGGTAGTTTATGATATGCTGGGTAAATCCATCCGCACTCTGGCCTCTGGCCACTTCAATGCCGGGGTACATAAAGTAGAGTGGGATGGACAGGATCAGAATGGAAACACCGTTAGTACCGGTGTATACCTCTATCGGTTGGAGAGTGAATCCATTACCCTCACCAAGAAAATGTTACTGGTGAAATAACCTTTTTCATCAAAAGGAACTTTTCATGAAAGCCGAGATTCTTATGATTCTCGGCTTTTTTATTTTTTTTATGATTATTCCCTTAGCTCCACAAAAGTATTATTAAAAAGTCACTCCTTTAGATATTAAGCAATTCGAGGACAATAAGACGCGTCCCGGTTGGCCAGACGGGCCTGCCTGTTGCAGGCAGGGAGAGATCTTAAGGAATAGATTTCTTCCCGCTTAGCAGGCTGTTGTAGAATGGTAATTGAAGATTAGATTTCTCCTCAAATTCGGATTTCATCCTCATTTTCGTTTGAAATGACACACTCTTATTATCATTTCGACTTCTCCCGCACTCAATAGACCTTTCAAAATATGTATGAATATTGGTTACAGAATTGAGTGCGGGAGAAGTCGCGAAATCTTAAAACCGCAACAGCCTCTAAGGCGGGACTCGAAATGACAATTTTATTAACTATATAAAAAATAATATGTTATTATTAATGACAGTGGACTAAAGGGAAACATTATAATTTTTTTTAATATTCGAATTCTATAAGGAGTAGATATTTATCTAAATCTTCTCTAAATTGATAAATAACATCATTTATTTAATAATTTTGGGTTAACTATTAAATGGACATAACACTCCAGAAACTTCGGAAGTTTTTAGATAAAGTAAAGGTCATTTATAGTGATGTGGACGGAACCTTTGTTCATAATGGTTGCCTATTTTGCACAAAAGATGGATACACCCTGAGAAATGCAGAAGCTATCTACACCTTACTTTCTGCTGGTATCGATGTCGTGATGACTTCCGGAAGAGAAAAGGAAAAGCTAAAAGATACTGCCCGGATTCTTGGATTTCAGAACTATATTGCTAATCTGGGGATTGAGATCGTTTATGACCAGGGAGAGAAGGTTATCAACAATTATGGTATTGACGTTACCAGTCAGCAGGATCTTAAATCCTGGATAGAAAAAACCGGGGTGGTTAACAATATTTTGGATAAGTTTGCCGGAAAGGTTACCTTCTACAAACCATGGTCCGATATTCTCAGAACTCACTTTTTACTCATAGGTGAACTTGACAATAACGAGATAGATATTTTTATTGTCAATTATTTTCCGAAACTCCGGATTATTGATAATGGCGCCGTACCTCCCTACCAGGATTTTAAAAATCCCCATGCTTATCACATCGTCCCCAAAAATGTGGGCAAGAAAGAGGCTGTACGAATCGACAAATCTGAAAGGAATCTAAAAACACAAAATTTGATCGGTATCGGTGATTCTCTGGAGGATGTCTCAATTGCAGATGAAGTAGCTGTTTTCTTTCTGCTGGATGAAAATGTAAAGACATCAAAAGAAAATGTTATTTATATCTCTAATACAGATGGTGAAGGATTCAGCCGCATTGTTTACTTTTTAAAGAACTATAATTTACTTTGAAAGTAATATTAATTGTATGATAACTTTTTGAATTACTGATAGTGCCATTGAAAGGTTTTCCCTAATCATTAGTTATCATAATTAATCGCTTTATCACTCGTCAGGAGACATAGTTTGAAACCGTATAAATTTATCATTGTTTTAGCCATTCTAATATGTACTTTATACTCCCAAATACCCTCTTTTGGGAAAACAGGGAATTCAGACCTTGATAGTCTTGCTTCCTGGTTGAGCGGTTCCTTCAGCAGTCAGGTACAGGCACAAGGTGACACAAATTTCGTCAACGTCAGGTTGGAAATGATACCCATATGGCCAGACCGGCGTGACGGATACTGGTTTTATGTGGAGCAGGCCCTTGCCAATTACCCGCAAAAACCTTACCGGCAGCGTATCTATCATGTTTCCCGCGTCAATGATAGTACCTTTCAGAGCAATATCTATCTGCTAAACAGTCCAGAACAATTTATAGGATTCTGGGAAAAGGGAATTTCCTTAACCAATCTCTCGCCAGATTCTCTCATATTTCGTGAAGGATGTTCCATCTTTCTGAAAAAGACAGATACCTCAACCTTTCAGGGAAAAACAATTGGGAAGAAATGCATCAGCAATCTCAAAGGGGCGTCATATGCCACTGCTGAGGTAATTGTGAGACCAGATATGCTTATCAGTTTAGATCGAGGTTATAATGAGTTTGATAAGCAGGTATGGGGATCAAAAACAGAAGGGTATATTTTTAAAAAAATAAAAAAGTACCATATCAGATTTTAAACTAAATTTCCCACCATAGCGGATCGCACTAAGGATCTGTCTTGCCGGTCTGGGGAAGCCTTCCCGAGGTGTGCGGCGAATCAAGCAGATGACTTACTTTTTCCAGTAGAGGAAATCTTTTTACGGGAACTCCTCTTTACTGGTTTTTTCTCTTTTGAGCGACCTGTTTCCCGTTTTTCAGCAGTAGATACTTTAGAGTCAGCAATTTTATCTTTTTCTGCAACTTCCTTTTCATCTGGTAAAATAAACCAGGCCACAATATAAGTAGCAAGCAGAGGTATAAAACCTGTTACCAAAAAAAGAAGTACAGCCGCTAACCGTAAAACATTTGGATCAATACCATATAGCTCACCTAATCCCCCAAATATACCGGCAATTTTTCTATCAGTATCAGACCGATACAATCTTTTCATCATTTTTTCCTCTCTAAATGTAAAAATTGCTATGTCACTTCCTTTTGCGAAAAATTCACTCATTTTTCTTCTATGACATCCACTTGATCCGATTCAGGTTTCTGTAAAGTTTCCTCTCTCTTTGCCCGACTTTTTATAATCAAATACATCCCAACTGCAATGATGGCTATTGGCCAGAAGTAGTGAAATGTATGCTTCCCTGACCAGAATAAAAATGCCAAAATAGTCAGGATGGTCCCGGGAATCAGTAATCCCTTATCACGATTACCCAGCAGATACATTGCAAAAAATCCCAATCCCGGTCCTAATAAAAATCCAGGCCAGAGATTTTCCATATGATACCATCCTACCCTTGCACTGTATTGAAACATTATGCCATATACCAGAAGGATAGTACCTGGCATCAATAACCTGTACTCTTTCCGGTTCGCCAGCCAGCCGATCCAGAACATTATACCACCAAAAATCATCAGCAAAGGCCAAAACTCATTCCACTCTACCTCAAACCATTCTAAATTATTACCCAGAAAGATAAAGCCCACCAGAATTAATAGAATTCCCCAAACCAATGATTTTGAATCTTTATCCATTTTCCCTCCGAATATACTGTTTAATATAAAATTACGGAAATTTCAACTAAAAACAAGTACGGATAAAGTAATCCAAAAGTTACCTCATTGGATTTATGGCAACATATTCAAGCAACATATCATATTTGATTCTTTTAAACAAATCACCATAATTTTTAGAACCTTTTTTGAAACTTTTGAAAGGTATGTAGACCTTGAAATAAAGAAGGGAGATCAATATCACCCTTTATTGAACTCCCTTTAATTTTTGTCAACAAAATTTAAGGATTCTCAAATATCAAAACTACTCAATTGATTGAGAGAACTTCTCTTCCATAAAGCATTAATACATGACACTTATTTATTTAAATCCTTATTCCGGCACAGGAGCCGGTATTCCCCTCCGCGATCTCGGTCTCCTATTCATTCCTGCTCTCTTACCCCAATTCCCTTTCTTATCAGAAAGCAGGTGCATATCAAAGCTCTTCTGCTGTTCTGGTGTTAAAAGATCTCTTACTGCCCGTTTATTCAGGAGATGTTTTAATTTGATCTCTTTTTGTAGATTACTGATATCATCATTCAACTTCTTTACCTTACTTTCATTGAATTTTTCAGCGGTCATCTCCAATTTCATTTCATTGCGAAGTTTCTCAATCTCGCTTTTCAATGGCAGTAGTTCTTTTTGCAACTGTAGACGCAAATCATCGATTTGGTTCTGCTGATCTTCAGACAATTCAAGGTATCTCGCATAGCGATGCATGCGGGAAAGATTTTCTCCATCCCTGGCCTGCAAGACAGAGAAAATGAAAATTATAAATAAAAATCCAATTAATGCCATCTTTTTTTTCATTTCTTTCTCTCCTCATTTTCTTGAATGTGGTTTCTCTTTGATTTAGAATTGGATCTGCGTTCCGATGGACTTCCCGGGTAAAGCCCTTTCGACCGACCCATCTCTATTTGCATTAGTGCTCTAAAAAAATGTTGCTGTTGTTCATAAGATAACACTTCCTTCGCCTCGATTATTTTCTGGAATGATTTTTGACTTATCATAAATTTTACTATCAGTTTTTTTTCGCCCTGTAGATCCTCGACTCCACCGCATTTATTGTTATATTAAGTATTAATGCAATCTCTTCAAGACTCATACTTTCATATCTTTGAAGATATAATGGAACGCGATATTTCATTGGCAGCGAATTGATTATTGATAAGACGATCTTTTCTCTTTCTCCTTTTTCAATGATAGTTTCCGGCGATAAATTGTTCTGGTCTGTTTTATATATTTCCTTTTTATTCAATAAATCCATCACACTTCTGTCCAGCAGATCCAGCCAGAATCGTTTCCTTTCTCTTTTTCAATGGTTTATGCAGTGATTCATGGCTATTCTATAGATCCAGGTATAAAGTTGAGATTTATTCTGAAAGCCCTCCAGATTTTGAAAAATTTTCACAAAAATATCCTGGGTTAAATCTTTGGCCAATTCCTCATTTCCGGTTAAACGACAGGCAAGATTCAGCACTTTCTTTCCGTATAAGTTATAAATCTCGTCGAACGTCATCGCAAATTCTTTAACCACCAAAGCTGAACTTTTCTCAGTAACTTCAACCATTATATTAATTAAGTATTAAATCCTCTAATAATTAGACAACAAATGAAATGATTTTATTTCAATATTTTTGGAGGAAAGCATTTCTTAGAATATTAATTTCAGGGAAAAGCTTTAATCGATGATAAAGAATAGAAAAACACCAAATAAATCTCTAACTAATAATTATAGGGGGATTAATCATTATCAGATTGAGGTAAATTATTCAAAGGAGAAATCATAAATGTACCATCCGCATTACGACTCAATTTCTGAATCTTTTTCTCTGCCTCATTTAATTTTGATTGGCAGAACTCAACAAGTTTATTTCCCTCATCAAGTAATTTGATGGATTGTTCTAACGATATTTCTCCACTTTCCAGTGCCTGACTGATTTCTTCCAACCGGTTCATTGCCTGTTCAAAAGTTTGTGTTTTTTTCATAATTTATCTCCCAGCTTTTTTACCTTTGATTCAAACTCGCCTTTATAAAGCTTTACTTTTACCTTATCTTCTATATTAAGTTGAGCAACATCTTTAACAATCTGACCATTTTTATAACATATACTATATCCTCTTCTTAATACATCCAAGGGATCTAAAGATCTGAGACGATTATAGAAACTGGATAATTGATGAGTTTTAAGTCTTAAGAGATATTGGGTGGCCAGTTGTATTTTTCGGCTTTGTTCATCGAGCTGTTGCATTTTTTGATAGACAATATCCTGTGGTCGACGGAATGCATAGCTTTTTTTCATATTCAGAATACGTTCCCGGTAACTTTCCAACTTTTGTGATAGTGCATTGGTAAATTTTTCCTGGTAATAAGCCAGCACACCTGCTAATTCCTGATGATCTCTTACAACTATTTCCCCTGCTGCTGAGGGAGTAGGTGCCCGGCGGTCTGCCACAAAATCAGCGATGGTATAATCAATCTCATGTCCCACCGCTGTAATTACGGGAATATGAGACTGAAAGATGGCCCGGGCCACTTCTTCTTCATTAAAAGCCCACAAATCCTCTAATGAACCTCCCCCACGACCTACAATAAGGACATCAACTTGCCCATATTTATTAAATTCATGAATAGCAGTAGCGATCTCATCAGCGGCACCCTCACCCTGAACCCGCACAGGACTCACAATTAATTGAATCGCGGGATATCTTCTGGTTATCACACTGATAATATCACGTAAGGCCGCTCCCGTTGGAGAAGTGACAATGCCAATTCGTTCCGGGTAAAGCGGGATAGATTTCTTATGAGATTCATCAAATAATCCCTCATCTTGCAGCCGTTTTTTCATCTGCTCAAAGGCAAGCTGTAATTCACCAATACCGGCAGGTTGCAGTTGATAAACAATGAGTTGATAATTTCCCCCACGCTCATATACCTGCAGGTCAGCCTCAACAACAACTTTCAATCCATCTTCCGGCCTGAACAGCAGATTACCCGCTTGAAAACGCCACATGGCACAGCGAATTTGCGTATTCTCATCCTTTAGTGTGAAATAAAGATGACCGGAAGAGTGTTGTTTAACATTGGATATTTCACCCTCTACCCACAGACGGGGGAAAGTTGTTTCCAGCAAATCTTTAATGTCTCTGGTGAGTCCGGAAACACTGTAAATTACTCTTTCCATGAAATACAATCCCAACTTCAAGATAAGAATATAAACCGAATATTATCAGGACAATCAAACAATATTCGGTTTTCAATATTCAGATCAAATATAAAATCTTAATAACTGGTGTAAAATATGGAAGGTTATAAGATGTTTATTATCTTAATTTCTTTTTATGCCGATTTTTACGCAAACGTTTTTTACGTTTATGCGTGGCCATTTTATGACGTTTCCTTTTACGCCCACATGGCATATCATCACCTCCTAACCTAATTATTTTTCTTATTTGATACTTTCACTTGCTCTATCATTCGTCTGGCATTCTGAGCCGCTGGTGATTCCGGAGCCACTTCTATCAATTTCTCCCAAACTTCTATCATGCGAGACATATCTCCCATCTGTGCGGATACAACACCAAAGTTATAAAGTGCATTCGGGTGGTTTTCGTCGAGCGCTAATGCTCTTTCAAAAAAGATTTTAGCCTGTTCGAATTGTCGAGTATTAAAATAGCTTACTCCGGCATCTATAATAACATCAACATCATCCGGTTTAATTTCCAGGGCTTTCTGATAGTAATCAAGCGCCTCATTATATCGCTGATGATCAAAAAGAAAATTACCTAAATCGACATGTTCTTCAAAACTCCCCGGATTTACAGAAAGTCGCGCCAGCAATTGATTGAACTTATCCTGATCGAAAGCGGGTCTCTGAGCAGTCTTCGTTGTCTCTTGACCATGAAAATGTGGATCGGGATTTTTCGCCGGTACAACATAGCGATAACCATAAATCCCCACGATGATCAGGGAAATCAGGGTAATAAAATAGATAATATTAATACCGGATATCAAAGGCTTCTGTTGAATAACTTGTTTCTTGGCTTTAACCTTCTTTTTTGAAACACTTTGAGCACTACCACAGTTCGGACAGAACTTGACTTCATCCGAGATAACCACTCCACATTTCAAACATTTATGATTCATTCTTAGATATCCCATGCTTACTTAAAAGATGACTATTTACAGTTTGTTTAAAACTTTTGGCCGGTTTAAAAATGGGAACAAATCGATGCGCAACCGAAATCACTTTGTTCGTTTTGGGATTTTTTACCAGACGTGGTTGTCTTTCTTTATTATAGAAACTGCCAAATCCACGGATTTCCACCCGGTCTCCTTCACGTAATACTTCAATTATATTGGCGAGAAAACCATTCAGGATAATCTCGCAATCCACTTTGGTCCAACCAGTGGCTTCTGCTAAACGATTTACTAAATCACTTTTTGTTACCGTCATATCTTACTCCCAAAAAAGTCTGGAATTTTACAAAAAAAACCATGCAAAATCAAGATATAGAAGAAAAATAGGTAAAAACTATATGTACTTTATAGAGGAAACACATCGCTTTCAACAGGCTCACAGGAGATGATAATACAATTGTTCTGGTTTTAACTCACCAAATTTACCATTCTGAACCAGATGTTTTCGAATATCAATGCATAAATGACATTTTGAATAATAACCATCAGAATCTGGTCGATACCCATTTTGCTGGGCAAAAATGATAAGTCCCTTAAAATCCTCCTGGATAATGTATCCAAGAACCGGAAAATCGTCTAGCTCAATTCCATTTTTCAACAAGCTGGTTAATTCACGACAGTTCCCCAGAGAGATGCCTCCACAAAATCCCGGCATATAATTTCCGTAATTATCAACGTGGTTATGCCAGTCTCTTAAAAACGGCGGATAGCAGGTTTGACAGGACAATGAATCTATTGAATATTTGGGAAAAATTTTTGTTAATTCCTCACCCAGTTGATAAGCGGCTCTACCCATCATAAAAAATTCCACCTCCCTGAAGAAGTCAGCTCGATCATCCAGTTCCAGATATTCCTCCAAAGGCACTTTACCTCGAATTCCCAACCTCTTAAAACGCTGAAAGTACTCCCATTGATAAACCATGGTATTCTGGCCAAAAATTTGGTTACTGATGCGTGCACATCTTTCAGTTCTCTCAAAAGGAACATACTCAAGATAAAAGGGATTTACCGAGATCATAATCCCTTTCAATCCATTTGCATACAAAAGTGATAGTTTTTCATGAGTGGTCTCATCATCTGTACACCAGAAACAGTTTGTTTCCACAAAGGTTGAGGGAATCCCATATTCAGATGCAATATCCACAGCCATACTTAGCAGTGGGAAATTTAAAAAGGGCTCTCCCCCGGTAAAATGTAATCCATGGCTTAAAGTGACAAATTGAGGCCCATAGGGACTTGGTACTATAGATCCTGATAATTGCTTCAAGAAAAACCTCAAATCATCTTCATTTACCCAATCTGCTGACCACTTGGGAGTACAGGCATACATACAATGTCGGCATATGGCATTACATTTGTAAGAAAGGATAAATCCTACAGAAGCTGGTTTGGGAACAGGTATTCTCATTATTTACTTACTTTAAAAGCATGTTTTAATAAACATGAATACATTATTTATAAGCATTCACTGCTTTACGAATTGACCGGATATGTTCCGGAGTGGTACCGCAGCAACCGCCAATTATAGATACACCTGCATCTAAAAGGGCAGGAACTTTTTCAGCAAAAAACTCGGGTGTTTCCGGATAAACTGATTTTCCCTCTTTTGATACCGGTATACCAGCGTTCGCTTGAATTAATAAGGGAAGAGAAGTAACACTCTTAAATTCTTGCGCAATCTTAATCATATTTTCAATTCCATTGCCACAATTAGATCCCAAAACATTGGCTCCGGCTGCCGAAAGACCCTCTGCTGCTTCAGGTACGCTGATACCCATCATAGTAAAAAAACCAGTGGGTGTTGGTTCAAAAGTCATGGTAGCCATTATGGGAATTTTAGCATTTACGGTTCTGGCAGCTTCCACAGCTAGCACTGCTTCCTGTAAGTCTGTCATAGTCTCAATACATAATAAATCCACTCCAGCCTCTATCAAGGCTTTTACCTGTTTGCGAAAGCTTTCCGATAACTGATCTGGATCAGCATCGCCTAATGGTTGCAGAATTTTACCGGAAGGTCCACAAGATCCGGAAATATAAGCCCCATCACCAACCACTTTTCGTATATGCACTACTGCTACACTATTGATATCTTCTACTTTATCATCCAATCCATAATCAGCCAGCTTTACAGCAGATCCGCCAAAGGTATTGGTTTGAATTATTTCCGCTCCAGCGTCAAAATATAGCGCGGCGATTTCTTCCAAGATCTCCGGTCTGCTGAGATTAAGAGATTCGGGACACATTCCCAGCTTTACTCCTTTCTCAAACAGCATAGTTCCCATTGCACCATCTGCTATCAGAATGTCTCCCTCTCTTAATCTTTCTAAGAATGGTCTCATTTTAATTTACCTCAGTTAATAATTTAACTGTCTCGACTGCTTTAGCAGCATCATAGGCATAGGCATCCGCCCCAATTTGTCTGGCATATTCTTCACTGACCGGGGCACCTCCTATGATAGTCTTAATCGAACCGTCAAGCTCTTTTTCCTTTAATAAATTAACCACCTCCTTCATCACGGGCATAGTAGTGGTCAATAAGGCAGACATTCCGATAATACTCGCTTCTTCCTTCTGGGCAACCTCTATAAATTTTTCCGGAGAAACCCCTTTGCCCAAATCGATCACTTCAAAACCTGCTCCCTTTAACATAATACCAACCAGATTTTTCCCGATATCATGTAAATCCCCCTGAACCGTGCCCAGTACTACTCTACCAATACTCGGTATTCCTTCCTTTATCAACAATGGTTTCAGCAATTCCATTCCGGCATGCATGGCCTTGGCAGCTAATAATACTTCCGGCAAAAATATTTCGTGCTTTTTAAATCGATCTCCAACTATATTCATACCAGCTATTAAACCATTTTCCAATATTTCTTTAGGTGAAATTTTCTCAGAAATTGCTGTATTAGTTAATTGAGATATCTTCTCATGGTTTCCCTGCTGTAAAAATTCAGAAATTTTTACTAAAATATCCATTTCTATCTCCTTCAACAATTATCGCAAATAGCACAACAACTCGTTCACTTAACAATTTGGTCAATTGCATTTAATTCATCGTCTGAAAACTTGAGCATTTGTAACGCCCCAACATTTTCTTTGATCTGTTCTACTTTACTCGCTCCAATGAGTACCGAGGTCATTCCTTGCAAGCGTAATATCCAGGCAATGGCCATCTGAGCAAGTTTCTGTCCTCTTTTTCCGGCAATCTGGTTGAGTAAGCGGATTCTTGTTCGCTTTTCATCGGTGATATGCTGTGGTTTCAAAAACCTACCATCTTTTTTCGCCCGCGAATCTTCCGGAATCCCTTCTATATATTTTTCGGTCAGAAGTCCTTGAGCCAGGGGAGAAAAAGCAATACAACCTATTCCCTCTTCCTGCAGAGTTTTCAAGAGTCCTTCTTCTATCCAGCGATTGAACATATTATAAACTGGTTGATGAATTAAACAGGGAGTTCCTATTTTATTAAGAATCCTGGCAGCCGTGGTTGTCTGCTCCGGTTCATAATTGGATATACCCACATAAAGGGCCTTGCCTTGGCGGACGACATAATCCAGCGCCCCCATGGTTTCTTCCAAAGGTGTCTCCGGATCAGGTCGATGGTGATAAAAAATATCCACATAATCAAGCTCCATTCGTTTTAAACTCTGATCAAGACTGGCAAGTAGATACTTACGTGATCCCCAGTCACCATACGGACCAGGCCACATATCGTAACCCGCTTTTGTGGAAATAATGAACTCGTCTCTATATTTCTGAAAATCCATTTTGAAGATTTTTCCAAATACTTTTTCTGCTTCTCCATAAGGAGGACCGTAATTATTTGCCAGATCAAAATGGGTGATTCCCAGGTCAAAGGCAGTACGCAACAAAGCCCGGCTATTTTCAAAATCATCAGTAGCACCAAAACTATGCCATAGTCCCAGCGAAACGGCGGGTAATTTCAATCCACTGCGTCCGCAACGTCTATATAACATTTTACCATACCGATTATCTACTGGAAAAGAATTCACTGGACCCTCTTATAATTTTTGTTTTCATTAAATTTAACATTTTCTTTCAGGTAATTTTTCCTGACCGTACTTTTTGGCCTCATTCTCCATTAGCTTAATAAGTTCTTCCTTAATTTTTTCATCCATACCTGGAGGTTCATAACTGGCTAATAAACTTATTACTTCCGTATGGGCTCGTTGTTCAAGAGTTAATGACCCTTCTTCCTGCCAGCGGGATCGATTTGCTCGGTCAATTACTGTCCCTGGGAAGTAATGCTCTTGCTTGAGATGCCGCCGGGTGTGATCGGCAATCAATAAGTGCTGTTCTGCAAGTAGTTCCTGGAATATGGGAAGAGAAGGAAAATCATCTTTTGGCTCTATCCCAGCAATTAACCTGTAGGTCATTCCACATATTTCATTATCCAATACCAGTTTTTCCAGGCTCTGGCAACTTTCAAAATCAAGCATTCCAGGACCCGAAATATTATTTATACCTGACAATGCTGCCAAGGTTGCTCCAATGGATGTTTCCAATCCTGCTTGAGCATCCAGCTGTTTGGCATCACTAAGCGATATATATGCCTGGGTTGGTAATCCAAGGTATTTGCCTATTTCATTAAAAGCACAATCGATCATTATTGTTTCGATGGCACCCATGGGAGTGGTTTCAAAACGAACATCAAAGACGGCCGGGGAACCGCCGTACAAAACAGGTGTACCAGGATTTGCCAGCTGACTGATAACAATACCGCTTAAGGTTTCAGCAGTATGCTGAATGAGGGTGCCTGTTAAAGTAACAGGCGCCATGAATCCTGCCAGTGGCATAGCGATAAATTCAACCGGTATGCCATATCTACCACAATCAATTACATTCTGTGAGGTTGTTTCGCTCCATTTCAAAGGCGAGGTCGGACAGCAGGAAAATATTGAAAGAGGCTTTTCCCTCAAAGCTTTTGGTACACCTCTAACGGCAATCTGTAAATTTTTCATTATTTCAAATGCTTCTATAGTGAAAGTACCGGTCACTACTGGTTTTTTCCCAAACAGAAGACTAAGGAAGAGCCGGTAGCTATCCGAGATTTTCTCATGTACATCAGCTGGAATAAAAGCGGTACTTTGCGAGGCAATATAAGGTAATTGATTGACTACTTTGACGTACTGTATATAATCTGTAGTAGTTGGTTTTCGAATTTGCTTCGTCTCATAATCCAGTAAATGCAGGGCAGCGGATCCCGGGGTAAAGTAAACATTATTCTCGGTAAAGTGATGTGTTTCTTCTCCATAAATATCATACAGTTTAAATGAAACTGGAGATGATTTCAGAGTCTTATCAACCAAGTGATCACCGATCTTCACCAGAGATGCATCCTTATTTACCTGTGCTCCATGATCTGCTAGCATATTTAACACCCTCTCATTTTGAATTTCTATACCAAGGGTGCTAAGGAGCTGCTTGGCTTCCGATATAATCTGCCGAATGAGTTGTTCATCTAAAAATCTAATAGTTGGTCGCATTTAAAAATCCATAATATATTGTATTCGCTGAATGATAATAAACCCATTCAGTTAAACAAAGAGAAATCTGTCAAAACCTGAACGGTCGCCATTTCAAAAACTCATTGAACTGAAAGTTGACTGATAATTTACTTTATCAGTTCATTTTAATATATTCACTTTATTCAATATCCCTCGATTTGAATCATGCTTATGACAGATTTTTTATAATTGACAGGAGAATATTCATGTATTTTAAATACTTCCTTTACTGGTTACCTCTCCCAGTTATTGCTATTATAAATGGCATTATACGACAACTCATATATCATCAATTTATGGGAAATTTGAGTGCTCATCAGTTGTCCACCCTATCAGGACTTATTCTATTCAGCATTTATATCTGGCTGCTGAGTACCAAATGGTCTATTAATTCTGGCAGACAAGCTTTTGCCATGGGTATTACCTGGTTAGTAATTACCATGTTCTTTGAATTTATTTTTGGTCATTATATAATGAATAATCCATGGAAAGTACTAATACATGATTACAATCTACTGGAAGGGAGACTGTGGAGTCTGATATTGGTATGGACTGTATTTGCTCCCTACCTTGCTTTTCGGTTAAGAAAATGAAAAGTTCTGTATGAAAATATTTACACTAAAAGGAGGGTATCATGAAAAGTATTATTCAATTAACAGCTTTCGTGACTATTTTCTTCTTGGCGGGTGCCTTCCAATGCCAAAGGCCAGATCCGGCGAAAAAATATGATGCATTGCTTAATGATTATTTAGCTTTATGGAATACCGGTCAGACGGAAAACCTCGAAAAAATTATCCATCCAGATTTTGAATTACGCATGACCCCTAAGTACGAGGCTGAAAAAGGAATCGAAGCTTGCCGGAAGAGT
>SMTZ1_10000982_pt1 | contig 31081 bp, 18 predicted proteins | sample DeeMarSWOR136_30_FD_25667 | JGI IMG/M metagenome (IMG submission 25667) | reverse complement strand
AACGTGCTTTTCGGCGGATACGGGTGTTTGGGTGAATGGGAAGCTCATGCGAATCTCAAAAGCCGTCTTGGGCCAGACTGTCGGCAAGCTCAGTTCTTCCATCCCGTCAGACACTTTCGGACAAATTGAAGAAATTGAAGAGCATGAGGGCACTTTTGAATGTCGCGATATCGTGCTTGAGAATGGAAGCCAATTCAGCGTTATGGATGCACATTGCTTCATGCTTGACTCGGGCAAATGGATCGCGGCCCAAGACCTAAGAAAAGGCCTCCGACTGAAAACATTAGATGGCACAGTTCGTATAGAAAGCGTGACAACCCGAGCAACACCTTTTGTCGGCAAGGTCTATAATCTAAAAATCCAAAGCTCAGATCGGTATGTGGTCGGAAGAGACGGTATCATCGTCCGTGATTATTGATGTGTCGCCTTAACTAACATTCCAAGTTCTTCATTTTTTCCTTTGATCCGAATGAACAAGTCCCCTATCCTTTAAGAACCAGTAGTCAATGGACTATAGTCAATAATCAATTCAGAAGGAGAGTTGTTATGTTATTGAAGCGTTGTATCAAAGTCGTTATGTTTCTGTGTATGGTATCAGCCGGATCGACTAACAGTTACGGTCAGGAGCCGACGTATGCGGAGCGACTGGGCTGGCCGGCGGGGACGACGGCGGTGATCTTTCACGTGGACGACGCCGGGATGTCGCATAACTCGAATTTGGGGGCGATTAGGGCGATCGAAGACGGCGTCGGAACGTCAACGAGTATTATGATGCCGTGCTCCTGGGTGCCGGAAATCGCGGCCTACGTGAAGGACCATCCGCAGGTGGATGCCGGTCTTCATCTGACGCATACATCGGAATGGAAGAAGTACCGCTGGGGGCCTGTCGCCGGGAAATCTGCCGTGCCGGGGCTCCTGGATACACACGGGTATCTGTGGCGTGACGTGGCAGGGGTCGTCGCCCATGCGACGGCGGATGAGGTGGAAGCCGAAATCCGCGGCCAGATCGACAAGGCCCTGTCGATGGGGATCGAGCCGACGCATCTGGATTCCCATATGGGCACGTGTTTTGCTCCTCAGTATATCGAGCGCTATGTCAAGGTCGGGATCGAAAAGAAGATACCGATTCTCATTTTTGGGGGGCACATGCAGCATATCGGCGCCCAAGCTGCGCCCTTCAAGCCGTTGGTTCTTGGTATCGCGGAGAGAGTATGGAACGCCGGGCTGCCGGTGATCGATGACCTCGTCACCCAGCCGACCAGCGCGACGGACTACGAACAGCGAAAGGCCGAGCTGATCGAATTGCTGCGGGACATGAAGCCCGGCATCACGGAGATCATCGTCCACTGCACCGTTCAGACGGAGGTATTCTCCCACATTTCCGGCTCGGGGCCGACCCGCGAGGCCGACCCGCGAGGCGGAACTGCGCCTGTTGACCGACCCGGACGTCAAAGCGTTCATCAAGAACGAAGGCATCGTCCTGACGACCTGGCGCGAGCTCAAGAAACGTCGAGCGCAGGTTCAGAATTGATCCGTTTCAAGTGCCTAAAATTAAAAGTGACTAAAGTGCCTAAAGTTGAGAATCGCATTGATTCACTTTAGGCACTTTAGTTCATATGAGTCACTTTAGCTCACTTTTCTATCGATACAGTGCGACATCATCAATGTACATCGTGCCTGTACCGCCAACCGCGGCCATGGCGCATTTGCTGCCCAGGCCGATCGCGAGCTTATCCACGACCTTCCACAGAAGGCCCGCGCGGCGCCGGCGGCATGGGCAACGTGCCGTACGATAGACTACACATGGTCTCGACCGATTCGGAATCTGCTGTGACGCCCATTTTGCATAATCCTGATTGGACGCCGATTGACCGCATGGACCGGCCCCGGCTCTACACCTGCGGGCTGGTCGGGCCGCTCAGGCTGCGTACCCAGGTCGTTCCTGACAAGTCGCCCGTTTGTCGATATCGAGTGACCCTGCACTTCTGCGAACTTCGGGATGAAGATTCAACGACTGCCATAGATTCAGCAGTGAGCACCGAGTTTATGTCTTCGCTTTCTTTCCGGATCCAGGATTATTTGATCGCGACGGTTGTTCGTCCTGCTTGAGCGCGATAGTTGCCTTTCGGACGCTAAAGCTGTCTTCGCCGGAGAATACCAGGTAGAGTTCGCGTCCGTCCTCGCTCATCCACTTGGCGGGGAAGTCGCCATGCTCTCCGGGGCCGACGTCCCATTTTTCCGCATAGAAGGCTGTTGTCCAAGCGGGTGTCACCGCGGTCGGGACTGCCCTTCGGCGCGGGGATATGCTGCCACCAAAGGTAGCGACGCAACGGCGCATTATACGTCATAGCGGATCGAAGACATCCGTCGGTATGCCGGAAGACCGGTTCCCGACGTTTCACGTCGTTGGTCCAGACTGATTGGCCTCTTTTGTCTATCCCCTCAAAGAATTTCCAGGCCCCTCGCTCGGTGATTCGATCCTTGGGTACGCGCATAAGTATGAAGTGGTCGGCTGGGATGTCGGCTAACGGACCATCGTGCGAGTAGGCATAAACGTAATCATCTCGGGCCTGGTCGTTATCCTTCCCGAAGTTGACGAAACCCATCAGGCCGAACTGCGGAAACTTCCAGTCCGCGAACGTCCACGTTCGAGCGTGGTCTGGCGACCATGCCAATTGGGCTTGGCCGCCCCGTCGATCCGCGTGTCCCATCCAAAGATACAGCACACCATCGACCGAAAGTAGGCCCCAGCCCTTTCGCCCGGAACGCCCGCCGCCAAGCTGCTCGGCCGCAGACCGGATGTTGACGCCCTTGAAATTGCCCGGTCCTCCGATGATACGCGCGAATCCCATGCTGAGCTTCTCTGGCACTTTGGGCTCGAAGCCCCAGCCATCTCCCCATGTGATATATATCGCATCATCATCGGCCCACGTGACGGGCAGGTTATCGCTGCCGGCCGCCCTGCGAATGATCGTGTCGGCCGGAGCCCAGACTATCTTTTCGATTACAGGACTGGGCGGACAAGGTGGCCCCGGCGACACCACCGGACAAATCGAAACACAAAGTGTCAACCTAAGAATGAACGAATTCATATCGTTTTTCCGTACCAGAGTTGCTTTGCGAGCAGTCCTTCCTGCTATCGATACAGTGGCCAGCACCTGCCCTCCCAATGGTTGCCTGAAGATCATTGGTAATTCGGCATCACACCGCCTTATGGCCGCTGTAACAATCCAGCTTCTTTAGCAGACCCCTAAAGTAGCGATGGGCATCTATGTAGCGCTGGTCGATCGTCTCAAGAGTACCGAGCTTATGACCTTTCACAATGATCGGCGAGCACTGCTCGTGGGACAAGTAACCGCTGTAGCCAATATCCCGACAAGCCTTTAGGAAGACCTCCCAAGGCAGCGTATCCTTAGCACTGCCCGGCGTGACTTCCTCCCAACTGTAAGGCGCCCCGCCTACTGTAGCCGATTTTGCCAGGGAGATGGTATGTGAGTAGACCATAAGCCCCTTCATGCTGTAGACGGTACTCCTCACGAATTCACTGTCGAAGGACTCGAATAATGGTAAATCAAGCCCCACCTTCAAGCTCTCGACACCCACTTCTTCAATCATGGCCAGGGTTTCTTCATTGTTGCCTGTAATCTCAGGGTGGGTCTGTAATGCCAGGTCAATCCCCTTGTCCTGAGCATACAACGCCACTTCTGTAAGACCTCTCCTGACCTGATGCCACGCCTCCAGAAAGTCCTCGTTCCTTGAGACTCTCCTGGAACGCGCTTCAAAAGCAGGCGAGCCATACCCCTGGTTCGCATATGGATTTTGGAAATAGCCGTAGAATGCCGCAAGAACGCGGACGACTTTGGCCCCGACATCTTTCGCCAGATCGATGGCCGATCTAACGTACATTACTTCTTTTTCCTGTGAATATAGAAGCACGTGGTTGGCTTCCTGGAAGTTTGTACAACACACAACGCCGCCGAAGTCAAGATCAAGCTCGCCGGCCAAATCCACAAGTTTCTTACGGCGATCCTCATCGACGTCCATGGGAAAACCCATGGGACGGTGGGCGTAGATACAGACTGCATCATAACCGAATCTGGCTGCCCTTTTCATGGCCTCCTCGAGGTTCGCTTGTTCTCCGGGGGCGGTAAAATACCCTCCATAACCGATCGAGTCGAGACTTAATTTCATGACTACGATACCTCCTTTCTTATCTTCAATTTGGAGAAGAATGTTGTCTTGAAGGACAAAGAGTCAGCTTGCAGCATTTTTCCGGGTTTGAATCATACTCCTTGCTGCTTGTTTTCATTCTTCCAATTGCAGATGCACGGCCTGATAGGCTTCTATCCTTGGAAAACTCATCTCGATCGCTCCGTCCAGGTTCCGGTGTTGTGACGGACCGGCGATGAACGTGCGGATGCTTCGTACCCGCTTCTGCTCCGGCAGGCGGATGTGCAGGATGACATCTTCCACGGGAGCCAGGTAGTATTCCTTGGCCAGCATGCGTTCGAGTTTGTTCCCGGTCCAGTTTGTCATGTGCAGGACCCGTCGATTTCCTTTGATTGTCAGGTTGCAGATCAGCCCGGCCGGAGCCTGCAACTCGTACGGCGCCGGTTCGGGCGCAACCACCTTGATCAGCGTGCGAATCAGTCTACCCAGGATGTCCATATTGTCCGTCTGGAAAAGGCTCTCCAGGCAGGACGCCAGATAGGCGACGCGTCCCTTTCCATAGCGCGAGAGCACCACACCGGGCAGGAACGCTCGTTGCCCATCGCCGGTGACAATGTCCATTACCACCGAGCCGCCTTCAAGCACCTTGATGGGTTCATAGAACCACAGCGGCACCAACCGGCTCGCCCAGTAGTCACCGAAGGCTTCCGTTCCGGCACGGACCAGCATATATAGATCGTTTGGGCCCCCTACCATGACGACGTAGTTGTGCATAATCCGGGCCACCTCGCCTCGTGGTTCCAGGGGGGCGACCCGTGTCAGTTCCTCAAGCGCAAAGCGCCCCTGTCGCCTACCTTCGGTATCATACAAAGACGCCGCATAACTTGTCACTAATCCCCCTCCGGCGCGGACGAAACGCTTGATGTTTTCGATGCGCGACTTTGACAGACGAGGGGCGCCGGCCAGATAGAGCACTTTGTAGCGCGCCAATCGTCCGGGTTGATCGAGGATCGTCTCGTGTACGGAGCTAACCTGGACGTGCCCGTATAGACAGGCGGCAAAGGCGCCCAGGGTCGCGCTTCGTGCATCAACCGTCCGGCCCCAATTGGCCTTCCGACTAAAGCCCGGCGGATCTTGATAGCCATAGACGACCGCTACGTAAGGGTAATTCTCAAATCCCGTGAGGTTGTGCTCATTCGCGGCCAGCACACCGTAGGGATACGCCACATAGTGACGATATTCCGGATCACTCACATAGGCGTGCGGTTGAGCAATGATCGAAGCGCCGGTGAACATAGTGGATGTGAAAATCTGCTGTTGATAGTTGTATCCGTCATAAATCGCGCGCGGCCAGTTGCCATATGTACCCACGTAAGGCCAGATATGCATTCCCATGGACCGGGCCAGACTGACGCCCTCAACCCGCTCGAGCATTGTCCGGCCGCGCTCGTACAGGAAGGCATCCATCGCCTCGATGATCCGCGGATCCTCAGTCGTAATCTTCTCTGGATTGTTGATGTTGTAAATCAACGGTATGTCCTTGTGAGATTTGACCAGGCGCCGCACCTCGTGCAGGATCTCGACAAGCACGTCGGCATACCATTGATGATACCTTTGGATCAGCGCCAACTCTTCTTGCGTGTAGTCCTTTGAGTTTTCGCGCCAAGGCAGCGCCTGGCCCGTGGCCTCCTGGAAGCCTTTCCGGCAGCCATCACAGTAACAGACTTTCATCCCCGGCCAGAAATAGTGCGGCCTCCAGGTATCGAAGTACAATCCGGCGACATCGTAGTCCCGCACGACGTGCTCCACCAGGTCCATAAACGCCTTCCGATAGGGTGTATTCCAGCAGACGGTCCCGTGGTCTTGCCCGACAAACATGTGGCTGCGCTGAGGCCCGCCGCTGGGATGGGTTCGTTGGGCGTATTCGGGGTAATCCTCTGTGACCATGGACCAGGCAAGCTTGTGGCCGGTCGAAATATAAGGAACGACCCTTATGCCGCGAGGCTTACATGCAGCGATCATCTCGGCCAGCAGATCCCGGTCGCCCTGGTCAGGATGCCGGGTGAACCGGACACCTTGAATCGTGGCATACTTGCCCATGGTGGCCATGCGGACCGTATTGGCGTTCATGCGCACCATCGTCTCGGCCAGAGCCTCGGCATCGAACTCCAGTTCGGGGGCCATGGGGGGATAGTACGCGTCGATAAGAAAGACCCGCGCGGTCTGCAGCCAATCCGGGACCTCAGGCAGATGGGCCGAAGCCCGCCCTTGCGGTGAAAACGGTAAAAGCAAGACCGCAAACAGGAATGCTCCCATTTGGCAGTGCGCTTCATCTCGATTAGTTCTCGTCACTGACAGCATCGACCATCTCTTCGAGCAGCGATTCAAATGCCACCGTTGAGGAAACTGATCAACCAACGGAAGAAATCGTATTACCAAACACAGCTTCACCAGCGGAATATCAGAAGCCGGACGGAGACGTAGAGATCGGGGACTGACGTCTGATATAGAGTGCGATTTCCCTACTCATGGAATCCGGCTTTGTCCAAGTGACGTCGCCGGAGGAGACGGAGACGCCGGTTTGGACCACCGTATCGCCGTCCACCGTGTCGAACCATTTAAGCTCATACGTACCGGCGGTCATTTTCTTGACGCCCATCGGCCCGGAATAAGCGTATGTATAGGCAATGTAGGAACTCCCCGGATTCGCCAGCACCCACCGTGTCGAGCCCGAGGCCAGGTCATCTCGCGAGGCCATCTTGTCGAAATCGGTCTGCTCCATGAATTTGGCGATTCGGCCGTCGGCCGCGAGTAACTTTTGTCTTCTAACAACATCATGCCCGGCTTCCAGCGCGTGCATCCCGGTCATAGCGCAGGACCACTGATAGATGCGACTTTGGGGCTCGGTACGCGGGAAACGCTCCGTCTCATTTTTCATTACAATGAATCGGTCGCTGTCGATCCTCGAATACTTCAGGTACGCCTGGTGCTGAGCCTCATAGTCCTTGCCGTGGGGGAGCACGTGCAGCCATGTCACCAGCCGGATATGGGGATCACCGATATATTCATCGCTCATCACCTGGTCCTTATGTATATCCCCCTCGGACGTATCGAGTGTGACGAAACTGTGAACGATGGGGTGATGGTGGTTGTCCACCCGTGCGATGAGCTCACTGAGCTTCATAAAGTGCGGCGTCCGCGCTCTCGGAAGTTTGTTGAGGCTCTCCTCGATACCCCAGATAATGTTCTTGTGATGTTTGAAGCGTTTGACGATCCCCACGAAAAATCGCTTTTCATCCGGATGCAGATTGCCGTTTGCGTCCAGCGTCCAGCCCATCCTCTCAACGTCGGTGGCGTCGTTGTAAAACTCCAGATGGATGATAACGCCGGCCTTTTCGAGCTGGCTGATCCAGCCGTCCCATTGATCGAGTATGGCGTTATTAAGCGGCCGGCTCGGATCGAAATCAACGAATGGGCAGTGCGTGTCATCCCCTTCATCTTTAATATTACAGCGACGCATTCGAAACATCTGAAAATGGAACGCGTTGGCACCGGATTTCCCCAGCCGATCAATCACCAGTTGCTGCTGGCCATTCGACCGCGTCCCATCCGGATTGAGGTCCCCCAGGAAGAGGAAAGTCTCCGGGTTGTCGGGACCGCACAGGAAGGCGGGCCCGCCGCCGTTGTACTTGAGCGTGCCCGGATTCGAGCCAGCCACGATGATTTGGCCGGGCCGGGCCGCCGGATCATCGAGAGCTCTTTCTGAGGAACTCGAAGCCGCATGTTTGCGATTAAACTGCACATAGTCCAGCTTGGTGTATCCACCGCCTCGGCCTCGGGCCGATACCATGATCTCGTCCCCGCTCTGGACAGTGACGGCCGGAATCGTTTGCGTTGTCCACTCGTCGTTATTCGCCGACGCAATCCACGAATCACCTTGTCTGGACCCGTTAATGACTAACGCCAAGCGGCGCCGGCCCTCTTTGGCGTCGAAGTATCGAACGTCGATATCATAGCGGCCACTCTCGGCTGCATAGGGTTGATTGAATGGTGTACGTATCCGTCCGCGTCCCTTCCCTGAGAGTCTGACGCTGAGTCTGTGGGACGCTCGTCGATCGTTGCGCGGGTCCACCTCGAAGTTGTTCAGAGAGAGGAAGTTCTCAGCCTCAATCCTCACGGTGTCCCTCGGATCCATCGGTGCTGGGATTCTCTCGTCGTCAAGCAGGCTTTTCAATTTACCCAGGTTGGCATCTTCGTCACCCGTCAGAAGAAAATATGTCATGGTTGAGTCGGAGATGTCGGCTCTTCCTTCCGTCTGAAGCCGGGCAAAAATCCATCGTAGTTTCGGATCGCTCGAATCCCGCAGCCAATGGTACAAACGCCATTGATCGGGCGTCGATTTTCTGCCGACGCCACCTGGATGGGCTAGGTTCGGATTGCCGTCTTTAACCTGAATCCAGTTGATTCCAGAGGGGATCACGTCCCGCTTATTATGATTATGCAGGTTTCGGTCGCTGCTGGTATAACCATCGTTCCACCGGCTGTGGGAGATGCAATAGACGTATTTTCGTTTGTCGGGATCGGATTCTTCTATGCCACGAAAAGGCACTTCCATCGGGCCTGCAAGCACGTAATATAGGGGATCATCCGCCGAGGAGGCGTTGATCGCATTCTTGATGCTCTCAATCGCCCCGTCCAAATTCGTCTGGCAGTCGTACAGGATCGAGCGAGAAATTTTGTACCTTTCGGCCGAGCCAAGAACACTTTCCGTCATTTCTCTGTAGAAGCGTGGATCGTTTTTGGCAAGTATGTTGTTGTAATCGACATGGACGAGCTTGTTCGTTACGCCAAACGCATCAAGGATAGCGATGGCGACCGGAAAAGCGCCCCAGTCATCCTCGTCATTGTAATTACCATCGGAACTAAAGGCGATCCTGCCTTTGAAAGTCCTCCCATCGAAAGGCCCGGAAAAAGAATGAAGCTTGGATGCACAAGAATGTGTAATGAGTAGCGAGGCACAGGTGATTTGTATGAAGCGTTTCATGGTCGTCTCCGTCGATTCTATGCACACATGTTTTGCGTTTGGTTCACGAGTGTTTACACTCCTTATTGTAATAAAGTCAGACGTTTCTGAAAAGTGCCTTATTTCCATAATGCGATGGTTGGTTGTCGTAGACCGCCCGATGATATATACTTCTGCAATAATAGAAATCAGAATTGAATAGAAGATTTTCAGCAGAGAAGGAGGGCATAACAGGCCCGCACCAGATGGATTGGAGTACTACTTGCCCTATCAGACCAGCGTTGTGAAGAGCGCAGGCTCGGACGAAACGATGATCACTGCGGTGAGGAAGACGTCCGCAAGAAATGATACGGACCTAATCGCATATTGGCGAAATCGAAATAGACGAAACAGAGTGCAGAGCGGCTGGTACGAATGGATCAAAAAAGGAGCGTTGTTAATCGAGTCATGGGAGCGGTCGGAATCAGCGGCGTCACAGCGCAGCAGGATGGAATGATCGCACAAGCCGGCGTCGATGCGCTGCCCAAAACTCTCGCCCAACTGTAGAGACCGTCGTCAGGATCTGATTGCGGTATATTGAAGGGAATGAATCGTGACAGTAAGACATACCGTTGGCTGGTGGCGTATTCGCATAGTAGAAGTCGTCCCTCTAATGTGCTTTGCAGTTGTGCTGTCTGTGAATATCGGTTGGGGGCAGGCCAGCCTTTTATCTTCCTCCCGCACACATTTCAGCCATCGTCTTCTGGATACCGAAGGCGGTCATACCCAGGTCGGCGACATCAACGGCGACGGCAAGAATGATATTGTGGTCCATCATCAGAGGCATCTGGCTTGGTTTCCCTATCCGGGTTATCAAAAGCAAACGATTCAAGAGGGGAACTTCTCTGGGGACCGGTTCACTCTCACTGACCTGGATCAGGACGGTGATTTAGATTTGGTGTCCGGCAAAGGCCGGGATGAGACGAATTATCAGATCTGTTGGTATGAAAATCCCCGGCCGGCAGGTCAGGCGAGTTCGCGTTGGCGTGAGCATGTGGTGGGCCCCCAAAGCCAGTATGTCAAGGACTTGATGGCCGTTGACATGGACCAGGACGGTCAAATGGACGTCATTGCCCGCTCGCATGGCTATACCCATATTTTCTTCCGGCACTCAGAAGGCTGGCAGTCCAGACGGATTAACCATCCTTTCAAGGAGGGGATGGCCCTGGCCGATCTGGATCGCGATGGTGATATGGATATCGTCTTGAACGGCTTCTGGCTGGAAACACCGACGCATCCCCGGCAGGAGGAATTCAAACAACATACCATCGCCGAGAAATGGTTCACGCAGAAGAGCGGATCCTGGCAGGATAACTGTGCCTCGGTGGCGGTGGGTGACATGGACGGCGATGGGTTGCCGGACGTGTTGCTGTCGCATTCGGAAAAAGTTGACTGGCCCGTGGCGTGGTATAGCGTGGATTCACCGACCCAAGTCAAGACAGGTCCCTGGCGCGAACATGTGATTGCTGAGGTGTTCGACTGGTGTGAGACCCTGCAGGTCGGCGATATCAATCGCGATGGATATCTCGATGTAATGGCCGCGAAATTCGAGCGGGATCATGAGAATCCCAAATACATGAACGAACCGCCTTTTCCTATCGTGATCTTTTACAACTTCAAAGGCGACGGATCACAGTGGACCAGCCACCAGGTCGCTGATACCGGTGTATATGCCGGCATCTTGGGCGACGTGGGCAGCGACGGAGATCTGGACATTATAGGCCCGCGCAGCTACTGGAAAGGGCCGGTCGAGCTGTGGGAGAACAGGCTCGGCGATAAGCCCCTGGCCCTCGACCAGTGGCACTACATCCAAGTCGATGAGACGCGTGACAAGCGCTGTTTCGGCCTGGCCTTTGGGGATATCAACCGCGATGGGTATCAGGACATCGTGGCAGGCAAGTGGTTCTACCGCAATCCCGGCGGGGATATGACGGGCGATTGGGAGCGGGTGGACATCGACGAGCAGATCGATGCGCTGGTGATAGTGGACGCGGACATGGATGAGTTCGGCGACATCATCGGTCTGAAGCCCAACGAGCAGTACTGGTACGAAGCGATTGACAAGCAGGGCAGCCGCTGGCGCAAAACGCGGATCGGCTCTTTGCCGATCGACGATCATCGGCTGAGCACCCAGATATACGGTGTCGGCCAGCTCATTCCAGGAGGCAAGCGGGAAGTCATCTTGTCGAATTATTTCCTGGAAATCCCGGCGCGACCGCAGGAGGGTGACTGGCCCGCCACCAAATACAGTTCGGAAGGAAACGGCTACGCGATAGGAGATATTGATCGGGATGGCCTGCTCGACGTCGGCGGCAGCTATCGTGTCCAGGGGAAAGATCTCGTGCCCGGCACGCGCAACGTCACCTGGGATTGTAGCCGGACGTGCTGGTGGAAAAATCCCGGCAACGCCCGCAGTCACTGGCAGCGCTTCGATATCGGTACGGCCACGCACGCGGATCGGTATGCCCTGACCGATCTCAACGGGGACAGACGCCTGGACCTGGTCATCACCGAAGAACGCTATCCGGGGCACGTGGCCAACGGGAGTTGTTATTGGTTTGAGCAGCCCGCGAGTCCTGAGGAGCCCTGGTCTCGCCACTTGGTCGTCACGCAATTGTCCATGAATAACCTGGATGTGGGCGACGTGGATCAGGACGGGGACATCGATCTGGTCACCTGCGAGCATACCATGCCTTATCAAGGCAAGCCGGCGCCGGGCGGGATCAAGCTTGAGATTTGGGCCAATGACGGCCGGGGTCGCTTCACGTCGCATATTGTGGACCGCGAGAAAGAAAGCCATTTGGGCGCCCAGCTCGTGGATCTGGACGCCGACGGTGATCTGGATATCGTCAGTATCGCATGGCGGGACTTTAAGTATCTGCACGTCTGGCGCAACGATGCCGTTAGAAAGGAGTGATCATGTGTGAACGAACCACGCTGCTTCGTGGCTTCCTGACAGAGGCCATGTTCGTGTTTGCCGTTGTTTGCGCTATATGTTTAGTATCTATCGCTGAGGAACCGCACTACGATTTGTGCCGGATACTGCAACTGCCCCTGGACGGTCCAATCGGACAGCTCCGTGCGGTTCCGGTCAGACTCGGCCCGGACAGGCCGCCGGCTATCCTGGCCATCTATAGCGAAGACGCGGAGATCGATCCGTATATCGGCATGTTCTTCTTCCCCAAAGGGACCACTAAGCTGCTCGTGTTCGACAGCACCGGCAAAATCCTGTGGCAAAAGGACCTGGGGCCAGGAATGGTCTCGGGCATCTGGTTTTTGCCAGTTTTTGCTTTTGATCTAAACAGCGACGGAATCGATGAAATTTACCTCGTGAACAACAACGATCCCGATCATCCTTTGGACTACCGCAAATACGTGCTGGAACGCAGGGACGGACGCACAGGTGAGGTCAACGGCCATTGGCAATGGCCTTATACTCGTCAGGCTCAGAGCATGAGCCATACGTATCGCAACTTTATCATGGGGGCGACCGTCAAAGGCAGACCCGTGCTGCTGACCGCCCAGGGAACCTACGGGCCCATGTTTATTCAGGCCTGGAATTCCGACATGAGCAAGCGCTGGGAACATGAAGTCCAGGGCGGCGCCAAAGGTTCGCACGTCTGCCCGGTGGTGGACATCGACGGGGACGGCAATGACGAATTGCTGTGGGGAGAGCACTGCATCAAAGTAGGTACCGGCAAGGAGCTGTTCTGTGCAGACCATGGGAAGTGGACGGGCCATTCGGACATCATCCAGCCTGTACTCGATTGGCAGCACAGCCGCTGGTATATCCACACTTGCCGGGAGCAAATGACCGACCGGCCTCCGCGTATCGTCTGTTATGACGACCAGGGCAACCGTGTTTGGGAAGCTCTGGACCATGGCCATATCGATACGGGCTGGGCCGCGAGGATCGGCCCCGAGGGGGCGCCGATCGTGCTGGGTGTACGCGTGGGCCAAAAGGTCCGTACGGCCGAGGGCGAACGCCGCACCGGGATCGAACCATTCACCTTTCATGCCTTTTCCGGTGAGCCGTACTCCCTGAACTTCGACCCGTACACCACGATCCCCGTTGATCTTAACGGAGACGGAATCCATGAGCTGGTCAAGGGTTACTTTGAAGGAGACGGCACGGTATTGGACCGGCATGGCAGAGTCATTGGCAATGTGGGCGGTCTGTGCGCCATGGCATCGAAGTTCATGGACCTGCCTGGTGAGCAGATCCTGAGCTACTCCCACAAGAAGGGGACGGTTGCCATTTGGGCCGATCGTACCGCCCAGGACAACGCCCGGGCCCAACGGCGGTACCGACATCCGTATTACAAAGTGAACCAGAAGCTCACAGCTTGCGGCTACAATCTGTTTAACTTAGGCGGTCTATAACCGACGGCCTATCCAAAGTATAACGACCGAGATAACCGGTTCCGAGCGAATTCGGCCCGGTACAATGTCTCAACTCAAGAGAGACAAGAAACTTCAAGGTCATGGATTATTGCCCACCGCATCCAAGCTGACAGCTACGGTTGTGGCGCAGACCGGTACAGCGCGATGTCATCGATGAACATCGTCCCTGTGCCGCCAACTACTGCCATGCCGGATTTGCTGCCAAGGCCAATCGCGATCCTATCTACATTGGCCAGGTTGATCCCCTGGTCGGCAAAGGCCGGTAGCGGGATCACCCACCGCGTCCAGTTGCCTGCCTGCGCGGCGTTCGCATTCTCGTGAGCCGCAACAGCAGGCGCGCCGGAAGCGTTGGAGACCGCTACGTACAAAGGCTCGGCCGCGTTGGCCGAACTGCCGCAGAACCACAGCGATAGTTCTGCCACACCTTCTTCAGTCCAGTCACGTCGCGCCGTCAGAGTTAATATGGCCTCCGAATTCGTCACGCCGGCTTCGTTAACGTAAAGCAGCGGCATGGACTGGGCGCCGCCATGGACGATACTCCGCTCGCAATATGGAGGCACCAGATTGCCGGCTTGTGCGCCGTTGTCAGCGACGCCAAAACCGTCTACCCAGGTCTGCCAGATGGCCTCGCCCGCTGCGTCGTCATCGGTATAACCCTCGAAATCGTCCACGACAAGGAAGTCGGCCGTGGTAAAGTTCCAGATTGGACCTCTGACCGGACCTGAGTCATAGACGGCATCCACACGCCAGTAGTACGTCGTATGCCAGTCGAGCTTGCCGGGATCAAGGCTCTCGGACCCGAGGGCCGCGCTGCCTTTGTACTCCGGCGAGCCGGTATCGGCACTGCGTACGGTATTCTTGTCGAGCCCGAGGTAGACCTGGTGTGAAGCAGCGTTAGTCGCCGGTGTCCAGCTTAGGCTCGTGGTCATCGCCGCACCGGCGGTGCCGTTAGCTGGCTGCGGATGGCCTACGGCGCCGGGTGTCGTGAAGGTCCAAACCTCACCCTTATACGTATTCACGCCGTCAAACTCATCGACTCGCCAGTAATAGACCTTTTCCAATTCAAGCGGGGCGGGCTTGTGGGCGGCCGTACCCGCCGGGACACCCACGGTGGCGTTGCTGATCTCGTTATAGTCATCGCCAAGATACACCGTGTGCAACTTGGCCCCGAAGCCCGGCGTCCACTTCAGGATTACATTGTCCACGTCTGCGAGCTCGACCCCATCGGCCGGGTCCGGGTTATAAGCCGTCTTGGGGGGAATCGAAAAACTCCAGACCTCTCCCTTCCAGGGACTGTTGGGATCGGCATCGTTGACCTCATCGATCCGCCAGTAGTACGTTGTACCCGGTTCGAGGCCGTTAGGATATGCAAATCCGGGAAAGCCGGCGACGTAAAACGCGGAGGTCTGATTACCTCGAAATACGTCTGAATCTGGCGCGGCTTCTTGTACGCTGTCGACATTGTCACCCAAATACACGTCGTGAGAAACCGCAAAATCGCCCGGTCTCCACGAAAGGGTCACCCACGTATCCTCGTGCATCGCACCGTTTTCGGGACTCGGGCCCATCGCGTACGGATATCCTCCACCCACCTGAAGCATGATGGCCTGTATGTCCACCTGGTCCAGGGCGTTGTTGTAGATACGTACGTCGTCAATTCTTCCGTCCATCGGTTCGGTGCGGCCTCCATTGATGCCAAGAAACAGCGGTGTATCATATCCGTCAATGTTGCCGCTGGCATTCATCGTGGCAGAGACCTCGCCGTCCACATAGAGAATCATCTCGGAGCCATCATACGTACCCGCCATGTGATACCAGCGCCCAGATTCTAAGTTCGGACTGCCAGGCAGACGCTGTTGGCTTCCCGATATCACCAGGAACAGACGCGGTACACCATCGCTCAATATACACAGGTTATAGGCGAAATACGGAGCTGTGTGCTGACCATCCTGAAAAATCTTCGCGAGGACGATCTCAGGGGCTCCGCTGACATCGTCGAAATAGACCCATGAGGTCAGCGTGATCTGGTCGCCGGTGATGTTGAGCGAAGGCGAGTTGGGAATGCTCAGGTAGTCGCCGGTCCCATCGAACTCGGCGACCCGGCCCCTCTCAGGATCAACGACAATCGCCGTGTCGCCATTTGGTGTGGCGTTGTTGTTTCCCACGACGTCACCAAAGTCACCCTCGAACTCCCAGCGGCCTACTAAATTGCCTGTAGTATTCACGACCGAATACAACACCAGAACAAGAGCAACCAAGAAAGTTGATCTTTTACACATTGTTGTCCTCCTTAATTCAGAAAGAAATCAGCCGATTATCACACCTGACCCCACGTGTTAAGTGCCTAAATTTAAGAGTGACTAAAGTGACTAAAGTTTGGGACGGTGCTGTTGCACTTTAGCTCACTTTAGCTCACTTCAGTCACTTTAGCTCACTTTAGATCACTTTACGGACGATACAACCGGATATCGTCAACGTATAACGTCCCTGACCCACCGGGGGCTGCCATACCAGCTTTGGTACCCAGGCCAATCGCGATCCTATCCACGTCGGTCAGGTTGATCCCGTGATCGGCAAACGTCTGCAACGACATCCGCCACTCGGTCCAGACGCTGATCGCTGCGGCCGCCGGATCGTCATAGGCTTCTACAGCCGGTGCGCCGGCGGCGTTCGAGATCGCCACATACAGTGGATCAGCCGCGTTGGCCGAACTGCCCCTGAACCAAAGCGACAATGCTCCAACGCCTTCGGCCGTCCAGTCACGCGGCGTTGTCAACGTTAGCACGGCCTCTGAATTCGTTACGCCGGCCTCGTTGGTGTACAACAACGGCATAGACTGCAAGCCGCTATGGACAATCGTCGGTTCTGCGTATGGGGGCATTAGGTAGCCGACCTGCGCGCCATTATCCGCAACGCCAAAGCCATCAACCCACGTTTGCCAGATGGCTTCGCCGGCGACGTCATCATCGGTATAACTCTCAAAGTCGTCGATCAGGAGGAAATCAGCCGTCGTGAAGCTCCACACCAGGCCCTTCACGGTATTCGCGCTGTAGACCGCGTCAACCCGCCAGTAGTAGGTCGTATGCCAGTCGAGTTTGCCGGGATCGTGGCTTTCGCTGCCGGGCGCCTTGCTCCCTTTATATTCCGGCGAAGCAGTCGTAGCATTCTTGACGGCTTCCTTATCCATGCCGAAGTACACCTGGTGTGCGTTTGCGTTCTCCGCCGGCGTCCAGCTCAGGCTCGTCGTCATCGCCGCGCCGGAAGCGCCATTGGCCGGCTGCGGCGTCCCGGCGGCCCCTGGCGTTGTAAAGCCCCAGATGTCGCCTTTGTACGTGCCGAGGCCGTCGAACTCATCGACCCGCCAGTAATAGACCTTCTCCAATTCAAGCGGGCCGGGCGTGTAAGTTGCCGTACCCGCCGGGGCTCCTACAGTGGCGTTGCTGACCTCGTCATAGTCATCGCCGAGATAAACCGTGTGCAACTTGGCCCCAAAGCCCGGCGTCCAGCTCAGGGTCACATTATCCGGGCCCACGAACTCGGTCCCCTCAGCCGGATCGGGATGGTACGCGGTCTTCGGTGGAATCGAGAAGCTCCAGATATCGCCTTTCCACGGGCTGTTCGGGTCGGCGTCGTTCACCTCGTCGATTCGCCAGTAGTAGGTTGTCCCCGGGACGAGGCCTTCGGGATAGGCAAATCCTGGAAAGCCCGCCACGTAAAACGTGGCGATCTGATTGCCACAGAAAACGTCTGAATCGGGTGTAGCTTCTGCTACATCGCTGAAGCGGTCACCTAAATACACATCATGCGAGACAGCCGAATCACCTGCCCTCCACGAAAGGGTCACCCAGATGTCCTCGTGGAGCGCACCATCGCGTGGGTCAGGGCTGGAGGCCAATGGGAAGCCGCCCCCGACCCCGTTCATCACCGCCTGGATCTCACCCGCCGACGAGACGTGGTTGAAGATCACGACCTCATCGATCAATCCATTGAAGAATTTCTGGTAACTACCGCTCCACACGTAGCGACCGATCTCCTGAATCTGCGCGTTGGTCTCCAGAGGCCCGACCGTGGCGTCGGTGCTCACGTGTTCGGCGCCGTCGATATATAGCCGCGTGATCGAGGAGCCATCGGCCACGAACTCATAGGTAAACGCCAGGTGGTACCACCTGGCCGCCTCCAGGTTGGCCGTCGAGTAAAGGTCGGTCTTTACGGCTCCCCCGGTCTTGTAGAGCTGGACGTGGACAAGGGCGTCGTCCTCTACCCTGTATCCGACCCCACGAACGCCATCCCCCTCCTTATTGACTATCGGCTGGCGATCCGTCACGTGATCCATCTTGATCCAGGCTGCTACCGTGAGCTGCTCGGTGATGTCGAAGGCAGGATCCGTCCCACAGTCCACATACTGGGTATTGCTGCTGTCGAACTGAATGGCCGGTCCGAACATCCCAGCCGCAAAGCCGGGCCCCCCAACTAAAGTCCCGTCAAGACCGTTGCCGGATTTGTCGGGCGTCGTGCCCCCGGCGCCCTCGTCCAGTGGCCAGTAGGCAACCAGCTCGCCCACGCTGACCCCAGCCACGCTCAGCAACAGAATGAGGGAAAATAGGCAAAGTGTTCTTCGAGACATAATGGTCCTCCTTATTGAGACATTAACACGTCTATATATACCAGATGACCCGCCTGCCCGTCAAGAAAAATCCTCAGCCAGACTGTTGAAATCCACAGGGACCTCTGATAATGGACTTCTTTGCGATCACGACGGCATCGAAGCAGACCTTGATTGGATGGTCACGGCCATATTGCACGGGCAGGCCGTGATAATCCCTTTGGGGGCTCGCTTTCGTTTTTCCAAGACTCGAAGTCATCAGCAAAGACAACATCAGGATCGTCGGCAATGATGGGCAGGATGATGCGAGAAGGGTGGCCCGTGTCGTGATAGATCGTCTGCTGTGCGACGATCATTTCGGCGTCCATTCCGATCGGATTTCCCGTGTTCTGGTTGCGGTCCCAGAGGGGCCAACTGCTGCTCGAGACGTGGATACGGATGCGGTGTGCCTTCCTGAAGATGATCGCGATCGGCAGCAGTTCGATTCTGTACTCGTAGATCTTTCCTGGTTCGATGAGTGAAGGCTGGTCCCAAATGGAGTTGCGAAAGCAGGCGCGAACGATACCTTCGGTTACGTTGAGCGCTCCGCCGTCCGGATAAACGTCGATGAGCTTGATTGTAAAGTCCGTGTCTCTGGCCGATGAAGCGGCGAACAGCCGGGCCTCGACGGGGCCGATCACTTCGGTGTCCTCCTCCAGCTCCGGCGTGCTGTAAACCAGGACATCCTGTCGGTTCTCGTTTGCACGTTGATCTGTCGGCCCCACCACAAGCAGATTGGGAATAGGAAAATGTGAGCCGTTGGCCCCCAGTGTCAAGACCGGATTACGGGGATCATAACTGTATTGTGTTGGCTGTTCCTCTCCCGGCCGCTGTACGTCGAGCATGCCGAACCTCGAGCCGTTGGGGCTGCTGAGGTAATAATCGGTAAACTTCGTGCCATCGAGCGGCCAGTGGTTTTCCATTCTCCACCGGCCGTGTCGAATCTGGATCTTGATCGGTGGTTCGTCCTTGATTCCCGTATCCATCCCCTTTAAATGGTAATCGAGCCAGCGAATCGTCTCAGTGATGTCCGGAGCGCCGGAATGACCGTGATCGCCGATCCGCACGCGGACATCAGGAGAAAGCCCCAGTTTCATCAGCGATTGATAGCTCTCGAACGCCGCCCCGGCGTAATAGTCCTGCCAGCCGGCAACGCAATAGACGGGGATCTTTATTGTGCTGTATTTGTTGCCATCACGCATTCCGATCGCCTTCCAGTACGCATCATACGACGAGTGCGCGATGTAGTCATTCCAAAGCCTGTCTTCCTGCCCGAGAAACTGCTTGTCCATATCGATCAACGGCACGAACGAGAGCATTTGCTTCCATTGATCCAGAGAGTATTTGGAGCCGGGGATGGCTCGATTGCTTTGCGTAGTCATTTTCAGGTGAATCGCTCCATGGCTGCGGTAGCCGTACTTCCAGTGATCCGCATCGATATAGCCCGGGACGATTGCCTTGAGGCTCGGAGGCTGGGTGATAGCAGCGCGCCATTGCGTTGCGCCCCAGTATGAGCCGCCCCACATCGCCACGTTGCCGTCGGACCAGGGCTGTTTGCTGATCCACTCGATGGTGTCGTATCCGTCCTTGTCATCGGGAAAGAACCGGGTCCCGTCGCTGCCGCCACTCCCACGGCACTGTTGGCTGACGAAGGCGTAACCTGCTTTGTTGAAACGCCCCGCGTGATTGCTCAATCCACCTGCTGTATATCCTCGCGTCAACACCGTTGGATAAGAGTCGTTGCCCGGCAGAGAAATAACCGTTCGCAGCTCGATCCCATCACGCATCGGGACCGCCATGGTCTCGGCGTTGGTCATGGGACAGAACACCAGGACAACGCTTACTGTGACCAGAACCGTACATATGTACCTTTGATTCAGATGCAAGATTACTCGCGGCATGCTCTTCTACCTTTCGTTGCGGAGGATCCGGAGTGCCCAGTCTCCTTCAGCCGGAGGGGTGAACCGCCGGAGGCCGCCAGTAACTCGTGCGAGGTTTTGAAAACGTCCGTCTTGACCGTTGGCCGGATCCCACCAGGCAGCCTCAAAGTTGCCATTTGCGGGCAGGCTAACAGCGACAGTGCCTCCCTTTGGCAGATACAACGCATAAACCTCACCCGGTTTGGCCAGGCAGAATGCCGTCCCCGACTTTATCACTTCGTCGTGCGATTCCATCTCCCAGAACGGCAACGATTCCATAAAGGCTCTGGCTCCGCCCAGTTGGGTCCAAACTGGCTCCCACGCCGACATCGGACGGTCATAAGGCTTGTGAACGTGAGCTTCCCAAACGCCGCCCGCCAGGTAAGCACTCCACCAGGCATGACGATCCTCCTCGGGTCTGCCCTCGTCGAAGTTGATGACGAGCGTTCGCCTGCCGCGCCGACGGCACCGCTCGATCCAGTCGAGAGTCATTCGATGGTGCTCGAGCGCCTTGTCGAGGCCGCTAAGCGTACTGTGAGCGCCTGTCTGGATCGATGTAAAATCCACCTGCGGAGCGTCGATGTACCGATCATTGGGGGTATTGACATTGTGAATTCCACGCGGATGATCGTAAGGATCGATCTGTTCGAGCTCGCGCATAAATTCCAGCGCCTGGGCAAGCTTGTAGTTCTCGTTGTGTTCTTCGCCAAAGTTGAAAAGCAGTGCCGGCAGGTCCCCAAAGCGGGCGATGACCTCGCGGTAGTAACGTCCGTGTCTGTAGCCTTTCCAGGCGCTGTCATCTTCGAGAACCAGATAAGGCACAACGCCTTTCGTCTGCATATATTCGAGCAGCTCTCGCCACTGCGCCAGCTTCGCTATGTCAAAGCGCGCGTCGCGCCCGCCGTTGGCCATCGCCTCGCGTGGCGTCTCACCCAGCCAGGGCCAGACATCGCGGTCGTCGCCGCCGAGGTTATGGGTCATGATGTAAAACGAGTTAATACCTCGACCAGCCAGGTAATCGATAGCCGCCTTTCGCTTGGCCGTTGTGTTGTAGTTGCCGTAGCCGCCCAGGAAGTTCTCGGGATCGTCGCAGCCGGCCTTGAGCCAGTAGGGGCCATCCCGGAACTTCAAATAGCGAAGTTTGTTCTCTGCGGTTCCCGTATATTCGAGTCGTCCCCAGCGATAGAATGCCGGCGCATCTTCCGGTGACTCAATAACTGTAAACTGCCCCGAATGCCCATCAAGTCGGCGATCATCGCTCTGAGAAATGTATTTCCAGTGGCCGGTTTCGTCGGCTGAAAAGCGGACCTTCCAGACGTCGCCGTCGAGACCGCCTCGTCCGTCTCCGTCGTAAAATCCCGGCACGCGGTACTGTCTGCCGCTTGGGCCGGTGAACATGATGTCAAGTGAAACGGCAAACGGATTCGGTTCGCCCCGTCCCCGGGATTCGGGCCCGGTGAATGTAATCTCGATTGACGCCCACTTAGCGAGACTTCTGACATTTTCAATCAGCGGATTGGGGCCGTCGATGCAGGATTCGATGATGTGAGGTATGCCGTTTGAGGAGGGGCCCTTGGGGACGCCGAATCCGGCGAAGACGATGCCGTTCCTGCGGTTCCACAGCACGCGCGATCCGCCGGCGCCGGCGCCCCAGGCCCAGGCTTTGTCGGCGCCCGGATAATAATCGCCGTCGGTATTGACCCAGGTCATAAAGCCGTAGGGGGCCTCCGGGAATTCCTTCGGATCGAGACCAATGATGCCGTCGTCGGGTCCGTTGTAGTTGACCTTGGCCCCGTGGGTCTGCTTGATCTCGAGCTGCTCCACGAATGATTGCGGGATGACTTGCTTGTCCCGCCATCTGCCGCGAGCCAGTACAAGCAGGCCGAGCCGTCCCATGTCCTCAAGGTCGAGCTGAAAACGAATCCCGTCCTGGTTCACCCTTGTCGTCCATCCACGCATGTCGATGGCCTCGAAATACGCCTCGCGCACCACGTCGTCGTAGTTGTCGGTGAAATCCTTCTTGCCGTAAACGCGGGCCAGCGCCGTGCACAGATGTCTCGGATTTTTGTCGGAATAGGTCCATATCTGTCCCGGCTCGTAAGCCGGATGTTCGCCGTAGGGATAGTCGAATCCCGACGTCTGCGTTATCACGTGCCACCAGGTGGCTTTGGCGTCCTTGCCTGTCAGTTCCTTGCGCCAGACGTTGATCTTCTGGTGAACTGATGGAATCTTGCCCTGTCCGATGGCTGCTCCGACGGTCAGAGCGTGCCAGGTCTTGCGGAGCGATGCAACCTCCGTGTTCTTGTTGAAGTCACCCTCGACATGGACAAGATAGCCGTGACGCCACAATGCCCAGCGATGGTCTTGCATTTTGACTTTGAGCCGGGCAACGATCTCCGGGCGTACGCCAACCTCCTCGGGTCGTCTAAGGTTCTGATTGGCAATCGACTGGCCCAAAGGGGCGAAGTAGATACCCGCCTTTCCAAAGTCCTGCGTTTCCATAGCGGCAGCAGACGAATTGAACAGGATCAATCCCAAGGCCAACAATCTTTCGTATCGCATGCAACGCATGGTCAGCGCCTCCGTCGTGTCGGGAATCATTCCGGCATCTCAACGCATTGAAGTGTACCTGCTTCTTCGTATAAGGCAAGGAATTCATTAGTCGGGTGGTACGGGTCGTTAGTCGGTGGGTAGGTGGACGATAAACGTGCTGCCACGTCCGGGTGCGCTTTCGAGGTTGACGTATCCGCCATGCACCTCGGCAATATGTTTGACAATGGCCAGGCCCAATCCGGTTCCTCCCAGTTTGCGGCTGCGGCTTTTATCCACGACATAGAACCTCTCGAATATCCGATTCTGATGCTCTTTGGCAACGCCACAACCGCTGTCACGGACCGCAATCGCGAGCGTCCCATCTGCTTTGCGAACCTCGATCCGAACCTGGCTTTTTGACTCGCTGTACTTGATTGCGTTGTCCACCAGGTTGAAGATGGCCTGCTCCAGCAAGACCATATTGATCTTGGCCTCAACCCCTTCGTCACAATCCAGCTCAACGGTAATCTCCTTCTCTTCCGCCTTGATCGTCGACATCGCAATGACGGAATTGAGTACAGGGCGGATTGGAGCCTTCTCAAAGGTGATTTTCCTTGTTTGACTGCCCTCTTCCAGACTGGACAAGCTCAGTAGGTCTTCGACAATCGCATTGAGCCGGTCGGAGTGTTTGGCGATAATTTGAAGAAACCGTTCTGCTTTTTCCGGCTCCTTGAAGGCGCCCTCCAGAAGTGTCTCCACAAATCCTTTGATCGACGTGATTGGCGTTCGCAGCTCGTGCGATACGTTGGCGACAAAATCACGTCGGACATCTTCCAAACGGCGCATTCGAGTCATATCACTGATAACGACGACGGCCCCGCTCTTGTCGCCTTTGCTATCCGTCAACGTCGCGCCATTGAGCCCGACAATTCGATCCTTTTGACCCGACAACACGACCTCCGTCTGGCTGGGCTGTTCTTCGTTCAGGATGTCCTGGATGAATTCCAGAAAATCGGTGTTGTGAACGGCTTCCTCAACCGTCCGGCCCCTGGCCTCCGTCGGATCGGTGTTGAGAAATCTCGCTGCGGCTCTGTTGATACTCACGATATGACCTCCGGCATCAACCGCGAGAACCCCTTCAATCATGCTCGACAGGATCGCCTCGACTTCATTGCGTTGCCGGGTAATTGTATTGATTCTGTCCTGCAGTTGCCGGGCCATCTCGTTCAGCGCTTGAACAAGTTCCGCCAGTTCGGCTTGCCTGGGTACAGGGACCCTGAGCTCAAGCTCGCCGGAGGCAAATCGCTGAGCGGTCTCCTTCATCTGCTCAATCGGCCGGCTTATTTTACGAGAAATCACCAAACTGATTACCGCAGCGCAGATTGCGACAATTACGACACTGAGAACAATCTCATTGTAAATATTTCTGAGGTTCTCATCGATGGCCGTCGCGGGAATGGATGTTCGCATGACGGCCAAGACCTCCCCTTGCTCCTCAATGGGCAGGGCCAGGTACATCATGCTTTTGCCCAGAGTGCTGCTGAAGCGCAGAGACCTGCCGATCCCTTTTCTGAGAGCCTCCCTGAACTCCGGGCGCCCCCCATGATTCTCCATTCTCGCCGGACTCTCGTCCGAATCTGCAATGACCCGGCCATCAAGGAGGATGATCGTAATACGTGTCGAGCTGCTTGCCCCCAGTTGCTTCGCGGCATCGTCCAGACTCTGGAAGTCATTGGCCTTGAGGTTGGGAAGAATTTGCTCTTCTATCAGGTACGCACGCGCCTGAAGGTCATCGGCAACCTGGTCGTAGTAGAATTCGGGCAACAATCGCGACAAGTAGAGAGTGATAACGAACAGCGCGGCAACCGTGATTAAAAGATACGCCGGATAGAGCTGCCATAGCAAGCTTCTCTTCAGCATCAATTAGTCCTTAAAACGGTAGCCGACGCCCCGCACCGTCTCGATATAACTCCCGCAAGAAGCCAGTTTTTTACGCAGCGATACAATTTGAACATCCACAGCCCTATCCGTGACGAGGTAATCATCACCGTGTATTGTGTCGATAATCTGATACCGGGTAAAGACCAATCCCGGTCGTTTGGCCAGCGCATAGAGAATATTGAATTCCGTGAAGGTAAGGTGGACGGCTTTTCTTTTGACAAGCACCTCGCGCCGGCCCGGGTCGATCGTCAAATCTCGTATTCTCATCGGCGGTCTTTCCAAGTCTCGGCTGACGGCCCTGTGCAGAAGCCTGCGGACTCTGGCGACCAAAACCTTTGGACTGAACGGCTTGGTCACATAGTCCTCGGCGCCAAGTTCGAGACCGGTCACGATATCCGTCTCCTCGCCTTTGGCCGTGAGCATAATGATAGGAACGGATTCTGTTTTCACGTCGCTCTTCAACTTCTTGCAGACTTCAAGCCCGTCGATACCGGGAAGCATCAAATCCAGGACGATGAGGTCCGGCAATTTCCTTTTTGTCTTCGCCAGAGCCTCTTCGCCGGATGCAGCGGTCTCGACCTGATAGCCGCTCCTGTCAAGATTGTACCGCACGAGTTCAAGGACATCTTCCTCATCATCCACGATAAGGACGCGTTCGTTAGCCACGAGTATCACCTCATTTTCAGCACGTTTTTCGACTATATGTTGGATATTTATGTTAGCATATTGTTAGAATTATGTTAACGCATTATGTGCCTTTTTCGTAGAAGTCTCGAATTTCGATTATTCATGTGGTTTGGCATATGCTTAGGGCGAATGTAAACTTTCATGTGTTAGGATTATTCTATATTTGTGTTAGGACTACGTTAGCGCGGCGCATCTTGCCCTCACAATCCCTGCAAGAAATTCAGTACAAATGGTCCCATAAAGAACCACACCACTTGACACACAGGCCCGGAGGCCCAATTCGCTGCCGACCTTTCACTTTTTGGGCTGGATTGGAGCGGAGTTTTTTGGTATAATTATAAAGAGAATGATATGAAAAGCGTGATTTGAGATGGGGGGTTAGTGTGAGAGTACTTCGCTTCTTACTGAAAGGCTGGTGCCAGTTCTGGTGCCCACGTGCAGATTCTTCGACCGAAATCGATGTTCACAGATGGTCGGAACAAATACAAAACGTTAACCGCACGTCGAGCAAACAACGTTAGGAAGCACAAAGACGACCTGTGTTCCCAGCCGGCCCATCGCCTTGGTGAGACCCTAACAGGCTGTACCCAAACGCCCGCTGATGAGAGGTGGAAACTCCCAGCCGAACATAAATACTTTCATTGGTACCTGGTCTCGTATTCGTCAGACATCACAGCTTCCGGTCGAAGAAGCTCAAAATCCCATATGTTGGCTTCATAGTGCTTGGCCTGTGTTTATCTGCTGCCTGATCTTCGCCGGGGAGTCGAGCACATCGAGGTTAGACCCTACCACACCACGGACTCTGGTTCACGCCCGTGCCAGTGCCGAGATGTCATTAAACCTCACATGGAAAACAAAGCCCATTCCTCTCGACGAATGTCGTTCGCGAGCAGAAATGCATAGAGCGCATGAGGGCCTGATTGGAGAGCTTTCGAGCTAGCGCTCACGCTCAGACTCCATGCGCGTTTTCATCTACGAGCTCCCAGGCATGAAACAGCCCTGCAAGCCAGTTGAGCTCGGGGTCACCGCAATCCCCATGGGTTAGGTCGTGCAAGCAGCCCAGGAGGTCTCCTTCAATTTCTTCTCGCAGGGTCGGGCTGAAATTAATACGCTCCAAGCGCCAAATCTTCCACATGATGCCCATGCACAGCTTCGCTCTCAAGTCCAAATGATTGAACACCGTCTTAAGCCGCTCGTGGGTTGACGTAAACTCCATTGTCTGTGTGAATTCTTCCATAACACTTTTCCTTCCTTGATTTCTGCTATGAAACGCGCGATCGCGCCCTGTTTTATCGGCTCTTATTGCAGATTCTCTGAGCGGATGGCTTTCCTTTTGTGGACCAGGAAAACAATAATACCCAATGCGATCAGACCGACAAGCCCATTTTCACCTAATGTGTCGACTAAGCCGGTGAGATTGGCAATGATCCCTCCGAAGAAAGGAACGTCGCTGCCAAAAAGGAGTTCCGCGCTCACCCCGAGAGCCACCAGCAACAGAAAGATTTCAATGAATTCACCGATCCATTTCCTTATTTCCTCGAAGAAACGCATGATTCATTCTCCTATATTTCACACCCAAAAAAGCAAGAAATTGCGCGTCTCTTCCGATAATATCGGTTTCTTCTTCTCGAATAGATTAACTTTTGTGCGCGAAATGCGCCAACAGGAACTGATGATCGCGTTTCTGTTTACTTAGGGACTTGGGCCAAAAAGTGCAAAAAATCCCTCTTATTAATACTGAAATCCAGGGTTGCCTGGATTCATGCTCACCCAACCTCTTCAGCCGTTCACCGAAAAATGCTATTGGGCGCTTTGTGTAGGTTACCATTTGCCAGTCTCGATGTATCTGGTGGGGCTCGTATTTCGTGAGCTTGTCGAAGATTGCCTTCCAGGGTCGTACCGGTACGGATATCACCAGTTTCAACACCAACGACGCCGGCATCACCGCGCCGCATTGGGTTAAGTTGGAGCGTGACGCAGCGGCCAACTCCACGGCTTCGCGTTCAACTAACGGCACCACCTGGCAGCCAATAGGCAGTGCCTTTTTGGAGAACATCCCGATGGACGGAACCATTCACGTGGGCCTGGGGCCGACGAGCCATGATGCCGCTCAAACGTGTGAGGCCGTATTCTCCAATGTCACGATAAGTGGCAACGTCGGCGCGCAGTGGGCGCACCAGGACGTCGGAATACTCAACAATAGTGCCGAGCCGTTTTATGTTGCTCTTTCCAATGCGACCTTTGAAGAGCACAGAGCGCCATCTCGAGATGCCAACTACATTCCCTGGTCGGCAGGCATTACGAGAATGCGCGGGATCGCCACGTGGTCGGGCTGCTCGAGCATGAAGCGGATGGCCCGGCTGATGTCCGCCGGCCGAACGGGGGCCTTGATTTGAAGCATGTCCCTGGGGTGAACCGGGAAGTGGTCCTGCAGGTGTGTCTCGACAAGGCCTGGTTCAAGGGCGCACACCCGCACACCCGTTTTGGCCGCTTGCATACGCAGGTCTTCAGTCAGTGCTTCGACCGCGTATTTCGTGCCAGCGTATGCTCCCGTTGTCTGGCGCACCTTCGTGCCAAGGATGCTTGAGGTATTGATGAGGTAACCGGTGCCTTGTCTTATGAGATGGCGCATTGCGACGATCGCTAATCGATAGACCGCCTCGACATTGATACGCACCATCCGGCACATCGCTTCGAGATCGATATCCTCGGCTCTGCCGACAATCATGACGCCAGCGTTATTGAAAACGACGTCGCAGGAGCCGAGTTTTTCTACGGCCGTGTCGATCAGCTTCTGCGGCAGCGATTCATCGGTAATGTCACCGGCCATGACGGCGACTTCTGTGTCGAGTTCCGCGGCGATCTTGTCGAGCAATTCTTTACGCCGGGCCGTGAGTACTAGCTTCATGCCCGCATCCGCCAACTCGCGTGCGGCGCCTTCGCCGATGCCGCTCGATGCACCTGTGATGACGGCGACTTTGCCTTTGAGTTCCATACTGAGTAACTCCTTTTCAATTCCATTGTCAACTTCGATTTTCCATCAATGTGATTATAGTACACGGGGCTTAGAGGTCAAAGACAACAGGACGGGACGATAAGATAATGTTGACGAACAGTTGCGATTATCGGGCAAGTTCGATAACATATCGTTGGCAAAGCTTTATCCGCTCAACGCTACAATTAGTATGGGAGACCTGAAATGAAAACCAGCAAAAACTTAAACCGTCGCAAGCTCCTGGCCCGTTCCGCCGCCCTCGCGGCCTTCACGATTGTTAAACCCTCCATGGTTTGTGGCTCACAAGCCAATTCCCGGATCGAAGTCGGACTCGTCGGACTTGGCGGGCGAGGCCGTCTGATTGCCAGGATGATGACAGAGAACCACAAAGGTTACCATCTGACGGCTCTGGCGGATTATTTTGAGCAGGTGGCCCGGGCGGCAGGTGAGCGCTTCGGTGTTCCCAAGGACAGATGTTTCTCTGCTCTGTCCGGATATGAAGGGATTATCGCCGGCAAGGTCGATGCCATCTTGCTGGAAACTCCACCCTGCTTTTTCCCGGAACATGCCTCTGCGGCCGTTAATGCGGGCGTTCATGTATACATGGCCAAACCGGTGGCCGTCGATGTCCCCGGGTCTCTAACCATCGATGAGCTTGGAAAGAAAGCGACAACTCGCAGGCAGGTCTTTTTGGTTGATTTTCAGGTGCCCACGGACCCGTTCAATATCGAGACCGTCAAGCGCTGCAAAGAGGGTCTTATCGGCAAGACGGGGATGCTCAGTTCCTTCTACGCAGACGAAGCATTTCCCGATCCGCCCAGGACCAAGACGGTCGAAAGCAGACTCCGGAATCTAATTTGGGTCAATGATATTGATCTTGGGGGTGGTTTCCTCGTGAATGCCGGCATTCACGCTATCGATGCCGCCCTCTGGATGGCAGGCAGGCCTCCGATCAATGCCGTGGGACTTTCGCGAATCGTCAGGGGCGATCCTCATGGCGATACGGCGGATGTCTATTCCATTACGTACGGATTTGATAATGGTCTGATCCAGAATCATCGTGGTGAGCACCTTAAGAACACACATGGTTTTACCTGCAATTGTATTGCCTACGGGCAGCACGGTTTTGCTGAAATTGGCTACCAGGGTAAAGCGTGGCTCCGCGGCAACAAGGGGGGATATCGCGGCGGCGAGGTGAAAGATCTATACGTCCAGGGCATCGCTCGGAATTTGGATCGATTTGAAGAGGATATTCGACAACAGCGGTACGAGAACCCTACCGTCCGGCCCAGCGTAAACAGCACTTTGGCGACGATTCTCGGTCGTGAGGCTGGCAAACGGAAGGCTCTGGTAAGCTGGGATGAAATGATGACCGAACAACGTCGAATCGAGCCTGATCTGACGGGTCTGACATAGTGATTGCAAGGCGCATTGGATTGGTTCGGTTCCGAAGATAGAGACTCTTGACCGCGTGGATTGGATTTCGGACAATATCAGAGCACATGGGTCAGACTGGAAAAGGGATCGATATTAGACATTCACAATCATATTCTATGGCAACTATGCGAAACAACTGCGGACTTTCTGTCAACGCTATGGCATCCAGGTCCTGACATAGTGACAGAAGACGGTGCCATATGATTGCATGGCTTTAAGTGTTGGAGAAAGGAATCATGAAAAAGCTGTACGTTACTGCCATCCTCGCTGCGGCGATCGGCGGCGAAGGCCTCCGGGCCAGCATCGGAACAAGGGTACCTGGGAAAGCCGCTGAACCACTGGACCCAACTGGCCGAGAAGGGGGGGACGGACGAGGAAATGGCTCGGACGGTTGATGCGCTTGTCCTTGCTCTCGACAGTAACGATGTCACGGTGATCGTCGCCGCCGCGGATGCTATTGAAATCCTCGGATCGAAGGGGGCCAAAGCCGCCCCGGTGATGGCCTCGAAACTCGATGATCCATCACCCTGGGTCAGGATGGCGTGTATGTTCGCACTTCAAGCTATTGGCGAGCCGGCGGTGCCGTCTCTGCTTGAAGCTTATCGCAACGGTCCCGGCGGCGCCCCGGTGCGTGCAACGAGCGTGCTGGGCAATATTGGCCCCGCGGCCAAGGCCGCTGTGCCGGAACTGCGCAGAGGCCTTAAGGAAAAGCCGGAGAGCCTGCACAGTTGGATTGAAGGGGCGCTGGCAAAAATCGAGGGCGGCGGCGATGCGGCCGGTGCGGCGGGTGGTCCGGAGCCGGCTGAAAAGATCGTTCTCCCGTCAGAGCCGCCCCTCACCGCCGGCCGAGGGGACTGGCCTCAGTTCCACGGCCCGAACCGCGACAACATCTGCCGGGAAACAGGATTGAACACTGATTGGACTCGGAACCCGCCGGCGCTGTTGTGGAAGCTCGAAGGAGTTGGGATGGGGTATTCCAGTATCGCCATCACCGACGGCAAAATCTTTACGATGGGAGATCGAGAAGGAGACGACGGAAAGAAGATACAGTTTGTTCTCGCCTTTGATCTGCAAACCCGAAAGGAACTGTGGGCGGTGCAGGTCGGAGCTCCCCACAAGGATGGTCCTCGATCGACGCCTACGCTCGACGGCGGTCTTCTTTACGCGATTGGTACGGAGGGCGATTTGGTCTGTCTCGAAACCGCCACCGGCGCCGAGCGCTGGCGAAAGAGTTTGCCGAACGATTTCGGTGGGAAAATGATGAGTAAGTGGATGTTCAGCGAATCGGCGCT
>SMTZ1_10000764_pt1 | contig 31085 bp, 25 predicted proteins | sample DeeMarSWOR136_30_FD_25667 | JGI IMG/M metagenome (IMG submission 25667) | reverse complement strand
CATGGTGGCCCGGGATGATCTTAAGGATAATGGTGCTTTTATTGCCGCCGAAACGGTAAGAAAAATACGCGAAATAAATCCTTACTGCACGGTTGAAGCATTGATTTCAGATCTAAAAGGTGTAAAGAAAGATCTGATGACGGTACTCGAAGCAAAACCAAACATATTAAATCACAATTTAGAAACGGTAAAGCGGTTGCAGAAAGACTTGCGTGTGCAGGCGAAATATGAAAGATCTATCCAAATCCTGAAATGGGCCAAAGAAGAAAATTTTATCACCAAATCAGGCATTATGATTGGTGTGGGCGAAACGATTGAAGAGATCATTGAAGTGATGCAAGAATTGCGTCATATCGATTGTGATATAATTACCATAGGGCAATATTTACCACCCACAAAAGCACATTATCCCTTGCATAGATTTTACACTCCGAAAGAATTTGCCGATTTAAAAGAGCTTTGCCTGGATATGGGTTTTAAATATGTCGAATCAGGCCCGCTGGTCCGCAGTTCCTATCATGCCGAAGAAGCTATTACAATCTAAAATTACCACACAATACTTTCTATATTTTTCTTTGCACTCCAAAGAGGATTTCGTTATTTTATTATAGCATTCCTGAAGTGAGATGGTGTTACAACGTGGTAAGACTTTTTGTTAAAAACATATCATCTTTTTATCAAGTAAGGAAAATTTGAATGGCAAATAAAGAATTTGAGTTAGAATTGGAACGTTTAAAGGAAGAGAACTACCGTTTGAGAATAGCCGTAGAGGAGTTATCGATATTAAATGAAATAGCTACGGCGATAAGTTCCACGCTCGATTTAGACCGTGTAGTGGACCTGATTGTGCAAAAATGTGTTAAGCATTTAAAAGTGGAGCAAGGTGCGGTATGGTTGTTAAGCGATAAGGAACATGGGACGCCATTACATACGATGGTACGTAAGTTAGACTCTGTCTCAAGTGGTTTACCCTTCAGGCTTGATGCGCAAGTGACGGGATGGATGTTGAAACATCAGAAACCCCTGGTCGTAAATGATTTTCTAAATGATGATCGTTTCCAGATAACAAAAAATGAAAATCTGTCCATTCGTTCTCTGCTTGCGGTACCGTTACAACAAAAGGGTAAAATGATAGGTTTGTTGACGGTATTCAACAAGAAGGGTGAGGAACAATTTACCGATGATGATAGACGCTTGTTGACCATAATTGCTGCTCAATCTGCCCAAGTGATTGAAGGTGCCAGGCTGTATCTAGAAGAACAACAATATTTACGCATGCAGCAGGATATGAATCTGGCTAAGGAAATCCAACTAAATCTGCTACCTAAAGAGGGCCCAATGATCCAGGGTTATGATGCATTTGGAATTAGTATACCAGCCAAGGAAGTGGGGGGTGATTATTATGATTTTATTCCCATTAAAGATGATCGGGTGGCCATATGTTTAGGTGATGTCTCTGGTAAGGGTATGCCCGCAGCGCTATTAATGGCAAACCTGCAGGCCACATTACGCGGACAAACGATTAGCAGCAATTGTGCCAGAGAGTGTTTGGATAGATCCAATCAACTGCTATATCATAGTACGGATACGGAGAAGTATGCTACCCTCTTTTACGGCATCTTGAATTTACATGATCATGTCCTGTGCTTTTCTAATGCTGGTCATAATAGCCCTTTTTTGGTTTCACGTGAAGGAAAGATGCAAAGGTTAAAAACCATTGGTATACCTTTAGGTTTTTTAGAAGAATTCGAATTTAGTGAACATAGCGTATCAATCGCACCAGGTGATGTTTTAGTTTTATTTTCTGATGGTATTAGTGAGGCTATGAATGCTTTTGAAGAAGAATTTGAGGAAGATCGTTTGCTACAAATAATAATAAAAAATCGTCATCTAAGCAGCCACGACTTGATAGATAAGATAGTTTCTGCCGTTAAAGATCATGCAGGATCAACACCTCAAACCGATGATATGACCCTATTAGCCTTAAAAAGAAATTTATAAAATACCTTTAATTATTTAATCAGGAGTTAGCAACATGTTTATGCGACTCGTACAGGCTAAGATGAGGCCTGATACACTCCCAATTATTCGCCAAATCTATGATGAAAAAATCATACCACAATTACAAAAAATGAAGGGGTGTTTATTTGCCTGTTTAATAAGAAGTGAATGTCAAAGCGATGAAGGTATTTCTCTGACATTGTGGGATACTCAAGAACATGCTGAATCGTATGTAAAAAGTGGTATGTTCCAGGCATTATTGAACGAATTAAAACCCTATTTTTCAGATTCATCGGAATGGAAAGTTCAGCTATCAAAAGATTTGAAGCTTGAATATCAGGCCGTACCCGATGAGCCGGTAATAAAATCTTATGCAGCATTAGCTCATTCAGAGGAAAAACTTCCGGATCAGATGATGTATCTCAGAATCGTTTCATTGAAAATTCAACCAGGCAAGATGGAGGATTTCAAAAATATCTACATGAAAGAAATTCTTCCCGTTCTGAGATCTGTGAAAGGGTGCAGATATGCTTATTTGACCACAGGTGCTGAAAACAAAAACGAAGCTATTTCCATCACCATCTGGGATAGTAAAGAGGATGCTGATGCTTATGAACAGGGAGGCATCTTCAAAGAACTGCTGGAGAAAGCCAAACCTACTTATTCAGATTTATATCAGTGGAAGATGGCCCTGGAAAGAAATAAAAGCCGTCACATGATCACAAGTGATGATGTTTCGGTGAGATATTTTAGTGTACTCTCTGTTAAGGGTTTTCAATAAGATCTGACCATTAATCATCGGTTCAATGTCATTTAGTTATTCAACGCCATTCTTAATTTACAATAATCCTGTAATCAGGTAATCCACAATATAATGTAAATACTATAATCATGGAAAATCTTACTGGACAAACCATATCGCACTACAAAATTCTTGAGCTGATCGGCCAAGGAGGTATGGCAGTGGTCTATAAAGCCGAAGATTTAAAGCTGAAAAGATTAGTTGCATTAAAATTTTTATCCCAAGACTTAACACGGGATGAAGAAGCGAAGAAAAGATTTATTCATGAGGGACAAACCTCTTCAGCGATAGAACATTATAATATTTGTAATATCCACGAAATAGATGAAAGCGATAGTGGGCAGATTTTTATTGCCATGTCTTATTATGAAGGGCAGACGTTGAAGGAGATAATCGAGTCGGGAAAAAAGACTCAAATAACGACACCTTTAACTATTGATTATGCTATCGATATTGCCATACAAATTGCTCAAGGACTTGCCAAAGCACACGAAAAAGGTATTATACATCGTGATATTAAACCAGCTAACATTATAATCACAACAGAAGAAATAGTTAAAATACTTGATTTTGGGTTAGCAAAGTTAAAAGGACAGACAAAACTTACCAAAGATGGATCAACAATGGGTACCGTCTCCTATATGTCCCCGGAACAAGTGCGTGGCGAAGAGGTTGATCACCGGTGCGATATATGGTCGCTGGGAGTCGTTATTTATGAAATGGTTACGGGAAGATTACCTTTTAAAGGTGATTTTGATCAGCTTGTTCTGTATGCCATTTTAAATGAGGATCCAGAATCCATATCGAAAATACGCTCGGATATACCACCCGGTTTAGAACAATTGATTAATAAAGCAATTGCTAAGGATCTATCAAAGCGTTTTCAAAGAATAGAACAATTGTTGTCTGATTTATTTGTAATCAAAGAACAGATAAAAAGTGCAGAGTCGGAACGTAGAGTTTCGAGTTTAAAGGTAATAAACAGAATACCTTGGACTTCACCCAAACTTCTAATTCCTTCAGCTGTAATAATAATCATTGTGATCTGTTTCTGGATACTTTATCCATTCAGAGCAGTTCCATTTAGTGAGAGAGACTGGATATTGATTGCTGATTTCGAAAATAATACCGGTGAGGAAATATTCGATCAATCGTTAAACACAGCTTTGACGGTTGGTATTCAACAATCAAAGTATGTTAATGTCTTCCCGCGCTCGCGTGTTAAAGAAACATTAAGTAGAATGCAAATAGAGAAAGCGGATACACTCAATGAGTCTCTCGCTAGAGAAGTGGCTTTACGAGAGGGAATTCGAGCGTTGATAGTACCCAAAATAAGCCGTATCGCGGATGTCTATTTGATGAGTGCTGTCATAGTTGATCCAAATTCACAGGTATCAGTAAAAACGGCAGTTGAACAGGCTAAAGGGCATGACAAGGTATTAGATGCCCTAGATGCTCTTTCAAATAGAATTAGGAGAGACCTTGGCGAATCACTGGAATCTATTGCTCAGCAAAACCTTCCATTGGCCAAAGCTACTACCTCCTCATTGGAGGCTCTTAAGAATTATTCAAGAAGTGTTTATATGGGTCAGTTAAATGAATCTTCCCATAACTTGCTTTTGAAAGCGGTTGATTTGGATTCAAATTTTGCTCTGGCGCATGCTGACTTAGGTGCATCATATTACTGGTATCAAAAACAAGATAAAGGTGAATATCATTTTAACACGGCCATGTCTCGATTAGACCGCCTTACAGAACGTGAGCGTCTGTGGATACCGGCATTGATTGCAGGTTGGCGGGGTAATCGGGAAGAGGCCCTTATAAAATATCAGTTATATTTAGAGCAGTATCCTGATGATTTTAACGCCCGATTTAAATTTGGATATCAATATCTCATGCTCGACAGGTGCGAAGAGGCGATTAAAGAATTTCGTGAAGTGTTGAGGATAAAACCAACAGATGCAGCATCTTACATTAACATCGCCACATGTTTGAGTAAAATGTATTACTATACCGAAGCAATTGAACAATATTTAAAAGCATTTGATCTCGAACCGGATTGGATGACTAGAGGTAATCTAAATCATGAGTTTGGATTTACCTATGTTAAAATGGAAGAGTTTGATAGAGCCAGAGAAATCTTTACAAAGATGTTGGAAAAAGACAACTGGAAAAAAGCACGAGGCCATCGTTCCCTGGCTTTGCTGGATATGTATAAAGGTAAATATTCGGATGCTATTGAACATTTACAGGAAGCAATATTGTATCAACATACCGCACAGTCCTGGACAAGTGAGGTTAGAGACCGGCTATATCTGTCCGCCGCCTATAAAACTAAAGCTAAGGATTCACAAGTAGATAACCAAATAAGGGAAGTTATTAAGATTTATAAGGAGCAATATATCGCTCCCCATTGGTTACTTAAAGCTGCGAAACTCTGTTTCCGAATGCAAAAATATGATTTAGCTAATCAGATATATAATCATATTCTCAAAATTTTAAAAGAAGAGAATCTCGATGATCGTATTGCAATCCACGTCTTACATGGGGAACTGGAACTTTCACAAAATAATTTTGATAAAGCGATAGAATTTTTCCAAATGGCTAATAAACTTAAAGATGATATCTATAATCTAGAATCATTGGCATACGCCTTGTTTCTTGCCGGATATTTAGATCAATCCATCGCAAAGTATGAACAACTGATTGGCAAAAAAGATCTGGGTTGGGAAGGACAGGAATATTGGATTCAAGCTCATTATCAGTTAGGGAAGATATTTGAACAGAAAGGTGAAAGCGATCAAGCCCGTGGGTATTACAAGAAATTTATAAATATTTGGGTCGATGGCGATCAAGATTTGCCAGATTTGCTCGATGCGAAGCTGCGGTTGGAGAATTTAATGTAAATGAAAATTTCAATATATTTACCATTTATTATCATCCATCATTAATCATTCTTCATCTATAATCATTTATCCTCAAGCATTTTAAACTATTACCCATACCATTCTATACATTTGGCATATTTTTTGAATCATATCATTCAGGAAAAAATTCAAAATAGTATGCAATATCATCGCAGGTCAATTAGGTTAAAGGGTTATGATTATTCATCGGATGGATATTATTTTATAACTATTTGTGTCAATAAACGATTATGTTTATTTGGTAATATCGAAAATAAAATAATGTATTTAAATGGTGCAGGCAAAATTATCAACAAATGGTGGTGCAAATTGACGGGAAAATTTAGTAACACCAGATTAGATGAATATATTATTATGCCAAACCATATGCATGGAATCATTCACATCGGAGGCATCGTAGGGGCAGACCCGTGTGTCTGCCCCTACGATGCCGGAAATCAAAATCAAATCAATCAATATGGAAATGCATCGGTTGATAATCAACCGGATAAAAGCCGATTGATTGGAAAACAATCGGATGAACGAATACCGGATATGAACCACCGGGATGGACACATACCGGATGTGGATCATCGGGGCGAACACATACCGGATGTGGATCATCGGGGCGAACACATGGGTTCGCCCCTGCAGGGGGAATCCCGTATTTCAATTTCGACAAAAATTCAATGGTTTAAAACCATGACGACCAATGAATATATAAGAAATGTGAAACAAAAAAATTGGCAACCATTTTACAAAAAATTATGGCAACGAAATTATTATGAAAGGATTATTTGGAATGAAAAACAATTAAATACGATCCGTCAATACATTGTCAATAATCCAATGAAATGGGATAAAGATATTAATAATACATAAAACTGAACAATTGTGTGAATTTACGTATGTTAATAAGAGAGGGGAAGACTGTTGTGTCTTCGCCTACCTAATTTGAATAATCCCCATAATGCCCCGATATAAATAATCAATTGAATTCATCAAAATATTTGTTATATTCATGGTATAAGATTATAAATTTCTAATCACAGTCTCAAGTTGCTATTCTATTTGGTCTGCTCGTGTTAGTATTATAGAGCTCAATGCTGTATCTGTGCTTTAAATCTTAGAATTATGGAGTGCTCTAAATTAGTTAGCGCATGTGCATTAACACAAATAATGCATTTCAAATAAATCATCATGACAACAATCGATATACAACAGTTAGAAAAAGAAGTTGAGCGGTTGAAATCAGCCGTGGAAGAGCTGACCCTGCTCAACGAATTAGCCATGGCCGCAAGCTCATCTATGGAGGTCAATCAGGTGCTGGATATCATTGTTCAGAAATCGATTAAAGCTGTAAGGGCCGAGCAGGGATCGATTATGCTGGTAACGCCCGCAGAAGACAATCCTCTTAAAACCCTGATCCGTCAGGAAGACTTTAGCGGCAGTCCCCATGCATATAAAGTGGGTACCCACATCAGTGGTTGGGTATTAAAACATCGTCAGCCTTTAATCGTGGAAAATCTGGCTACGGATACCCGTTTCAATGTCACAAAGCGGGAATCCCAGGAAATTCGCTCTATTCTTTGTGTACCGATTATATTTAAAGCGCAGATCATTGGCGTATTGATACTGGTTAATAAGAAAACAGAGCAACCCTTTGATAAAAATGATTTGCGTCTGTTATCCATTATTGCCGCCCAGTCGGGCCAGCTTATCCGCAATTCGCAGCTGCAGGAGGAAGCACTGGAGAAAAAAAGGCTGGAACATGAGTTGGATCTGGCCCGTGAGATACAGATGGATCTTCTGCCCAAATCAGATCCGGTGACCGAACAAATTGAAATCGCTAGTTATTTTAAACCCTTTGCAGCGGTAGGAGGTGATTATTACGATTATTTTTATCTTGGACAGGATAAAATTGGCCTCGTGATTGCTGACGTTTCAGGTCATGGCCCCAGGGCAGCGCTTGTCATGACTATGGTTAAAGGTATCCTGCATTCTATCACTTCAAAATTTACGTCAGTTGATCAGGCGTTGACGCAGATTAACTGGATTATTTCCAGAATTGTACCACCTGAAGTATTCGTAACAATGATGTTTTTAGCCTTTGACCTGAAGAATAAAATTTTGGGATTAGCAAACGCCGGTCATAATCCTTTAATCTATTATGATCATAAGGCAAAAACATGCCAAAAAGTAGAGTTTCAGGCTTGCGCTGTAAATGTGATTCCCGAAATTCAATATGCTCTGAAGGAAATATCGGTTAGGGCAAATGATGCGTTTCTGATTTATACCGATGGAGTGACTGAAGCAGTGAATGGTAAAAATGAGATGTTTACCATAGAGCGCTTGATGCAGGTTTTCAAACAGAGTAAGGATAAGCCAGCAAAGAAGATACTTGAAATAATACAAAAAGAATTGGATGCGTTTAGCGCAGGGACAGCGCAGAGCGATGATCGTGTGATCATTGCAGTGAAAATTAAATAAACACCTTAGAGGGCACCCTCTGTGGTCTAAAAAAATGCGGAAAAGATTTAAAAGAGATCTACAATCATTAAATTATATTTTCGCCTTTATCCAGAATTTTATCATGGAAAACAAGCTGGATGAAGAGATGAGCTATACCATAAATCTTGCCATAGAAGAGCTATTTACAAATATGGTTAAATATAATGCTGATAATCCCAACCATATTTTGATCGATATCGTCAAGGAAGATGATAAAGTTATAATAACCCTGACGGAATTCGATTCCGAACCATTTTACATCGAGAAGGTGCGTACTTATAATAATAAGCAACCATTAAAAGAACGGCCGGTTGGTGGCCTGGGTATCCATCTGATAAAAAAAATGATCGATCATATTGATTATGAATATAAGGATCGAAAAAGTACGATTACCTTGGTTAAACGATTGAGGAAGGCTTATGTTTGATATAAAATTTGATGAGGATAAAGAAATTCATCTATATGGCCGGTTTGATGCAGCACAAACAGATAAAGCCAAAAACTTCTTCAATGAAGTAGACACGACGTTATTCGTTAATTTTAAACAGCTGGAATATATATCCAGTGCAGGATTGGGGGTCTTGCTGATGACCCAGAAGCGCTTGAATGAAACAGGTCAGCAGTTGATATTAAAAAACATGAACGATCATATCCGCGAAATATTCAGATATGCTGGATTTGATATGATTTTTGAAATTGAGGAGTAGGGCGCTTCGACATCTTTCAATACCCTTCGACAGGCTCAGGGTGGCTGGAGATGATGGTTTTGTGTATGTTTTATTAAAATTTTATAAAAATTTTTCCAACTTTTTTAACCGTACTTTGTAATTATGTTTGAGAACGATGATGCTAGACTGGTACAGAAATGCTTGAAGGGCAGAATTCAAGCATTTGAAACATTGGTGCTCAGACACCAAAAGACAATATTTAATCTGGTTTATCGTATGTGTAATGATTATGATGATGCACAGGATATCACACAGTCTGTCTTTATAAAAGTATATGAAAACCTGAAATCGTATAAATCAAGGTATAAATTTTATAGCTGGATATACCGTATTGCAATTAATGACACCATCAATCATTTAATGAAAAAAAAGCATTCAACCGGATTAAAAGAAACCTTTAAAGCTATAAATTCAGATCCCAGTGAGACGTATAATCAGAGGGAGATAAGTACCCATGTACAAAGAGCTTTGATGATGCTTAATTCGGATTACAGGACATTACTTGTTTTAAAACATTTTCAAGATTGTTCTTACCAGGAGATGAGTCAAATTCTGGGTATTGCAGAAAAGACGGTAAAGTCTAGGTTATACATGGCCAGACAGCAGTTGGCGAAAATTTTGCATAAACAGGGTATAAAAACCAATGATTGATAAAAAGTATATACAGTTAATACACAAAAAAATCGATGGTGAAATTGGCCCGGAAGAACGATCTAATGTGCAGGACTATCTGTCCCAAAATGCAGAAGCGCGCGCTGTCTTTAGAGAATTAATGGATGCAACTGAGCTCATGAATCGAATGCCCCCTGTTGAACCACCACGGGAAATGACTCACAGAATAATGCAATCTATTGATCCTTCACGCTACAGGGTAAAAGTTAAGACGGGCTTTAGATTTTCACAAGTTACTAGCTGGTTTCTTGCACCAAATCGTAAGCCGGCTTATGCCTTCGCAATGGGTTTGATCATCGGTTTTGTTCTATATGCTGCACTTATCGTTGTGTTTTTTAAAGGACAATCGATCAATTTAACAGACGTATATGGTACAATAAGTAACGTTGATAAGAAAACAATTGAGACTGTAAACACTACACCGTTGAATACACCGCAATTGAAAGGACAAATCGATTTAAAACGATTAGAGGAATTAATCTGGTTCGAGATATCATTACAATCGGATAATAGATATGATCTCACTCTGACGTTCAATGAAGATGATCTAAAATTTATAGCCTATCGTCCTTCTAGAGCGGCACAAATCAATTTTGTAAATCAGCAGGGTACTATAAAATTAATAGCAAGTGAACATATTGATTTTGATCTGTTTTTTAATAAAGATAAAGATGCCCAGGCATATTGCAATTTAGAATTAAGTATCTCCGAAAAAGAAGTGTACAGGGAGCAATTTCAAATAAAAAAGTAACCTATTTTCCAACTTTTTATGGTTTTAATTGTATTGTATATGAAGCACCTTTTTAATTAACTGAATTTAAAATTTTATGTGGGAGGAATAACATGAGTGAGCGCACCACTTCCAGTAAAAGGCGAATGAATTTGATGATCGGGGCATTGGCAGTCCTGGTCCTGCTCGTTATTTATTTTGCCTTTTTATATCCTCCGCCAGAGGCTGAGGATGTGACTGGCACAATCAGCGGTGTGGAGCAAGCGGAGAAGTATCGTGCAGAACAAATATCGGAGCAGGATGTGGTCTTACAGGATCCTGAAATACAGCATTTGTTGCAGAGTGATGAGTATCAGAAATTGCTTAAAAATGAGCAATTTGAAGAGGTTGTAAAAGATCCTAAATTCCAGGCTGAGATATTAAAACATGAGGCACTACTAGCCAAAATATTGCAAAGTGAAGCATTGCAGGCAGAAATGTCAAAGAGCGAAATACTGCAAGCGGAGATGTTGCAGAACAAAGCATTGCATGCAGAAATACTAAATAGTAAGATTCTTATGGCGCAGATGTTGAAAAGTGAAGAAGTACGTGCCAAAATGCTTCAGGCAGAAGTTCTGAATGCCAATATGCTCAATGCAGAAATCTTGCAGGCGGAAATTCTGCAAAGTGAGGCTTTGCGTGCAGAAATCTTAAAACACGAAGCGTTACGCGCGGAGATATTGCAAGCTAAAGCATTACAAGCCGACGTGAAACAGGCCGAGATGCTCAATGCTGAAATGCTAAAAAATAAGGCACTTTTAGCTGAGATCCTGCAAAGTGAATCCTTTCGTGCGAATATGTTGAAGCAAAATGTTTTACTTGCAGAAATGTTAAAGAGCGAGGCATTGCGTGCTGAAATTTTAAAACATGAAGCGCTACGCGCAGAGATGCTGAAACATAAAGCAATTTTAGCTGAGATATTACAAAGTAAAGCACTGCGCGCGGAAATGTTGCAGACAAAAGCCTTACAGGCAGAGATATTAAAGCAAGAGATACTCCAGGCAGAGATTTTGCAGGCTGATATACTGGCTGCCGAAATGCTGAAAGTTGAAAGCATTACCGCAGCTTTGCGCCATGCAGTAAAGTTCTAATTAATTTACGTCATTCTGTAAGAATCCTTGTTCGTTAATAACAACGAGAGATTCTTACAGAATGACTTTCTTTGATGCGTTATACCACTATTCCGTATCACTAGAAATCGATAATACAGTGAATATTTTTGGTGTAATGTAAATTATATCCAGTCCCACCTTTAATATTTTATAACAAAAAATGAGATATAAACCAAGATTCCAGATTTATATATTTACTCTCCCCATATTATTCTTTTCCATTGTACATGCACAATTTTATTCTTTAGAAACGGAAAATATGAAGTTGCTGTATTACAGTAAAGGACATGAGTTTGTCGTACCACATTTAGCGCGATGTTTTGAAAATGCATACCGCTTTCATTGCCAGCTGTTCGATTACCGTTCTCCCGAGAAAATATCCCTTTTATTGCAGGATTTTGGTGATTATGCCAGTGGCGCAGCAGGAACCGTTCCACACAATCATATTACAATTGGTGTATCACCTTTCAGTTATACCTATGAGACCATGACCGCAAATGAACGAATGCATTTAATGATGAATCATGAATTGACACATATCGTCACCATGGATAAGGCAAGTCACCGGGATAACATTTACAGATCGATATTCTTTGGTAAAGTGTATCCCAAAGCAGATGCTCCCCTGTCCATTTTCTATTTTTATTTAACGAGTCCACGTTGGAATTCACCGCGCTGGTATCATGAAGGCATTGCTGTGTTTATGGAAACCTGGATGGCTGGCGGAGTGGGGCGGGCATTAGGAGCTTACGATGAAATGCTCTTTCGCACTATGGTACTTGATAGTAGTTACTTCTATGACGTGGTTGGTTTGGAAGCAGAGGGAACTCATATCGATTTTCAGGTGGGTGCAAAATCCTATCTTTATGGAACACGATTTATCAGCTATCTTGCCTATCATTATGGACCGGAGAAATTGTTACAATGGTATAATCGCACAGAAAATAGCAAAGCACACTTTGCGGCCCAATTCGAAAATATATATGACATTGAACTTGATGCGGAATGGGCGAAATGGATTCAATGGGAACACCGCTTTCAAGAAGCCAACCTCTCTGCAATCAGAAAGAATCCCATAACACCTTACCGACAATTAACAAAGCAAACATTGGGCTCTATGTCCAGAGCTTTCTATGATTCTAAACGAAATACGATTTATACCGCTGTTAGATATCCCGGACAAGTGGCCCACATAGTTAGCTTTAATCTTAACAAAGGGCAGGGTGAGAAAATATGTAATATAAAAGGTGCGGCTTTATTTTATGTCACATCTCTAGCCTACGACTCTGAAGACGAATTGTTATTCTATACAACGGACAATAACGGTTGGAGAGACCTGAATGTTGTGAATGTTAATACTGGTAAGTCAAAAAGGCTGATAAAAGATGCCCGAGTGGGTGATTTGGCATTTAATGAAGCAGACCAATCGCTCTGGGCTGTACGTCATTATAACGGTATTTCAAGCCTGGTTAGAATAGAATATCCATATAATGAGTGGGATCGTATCTATTCCTTTCCATATGGTAAAGATATATTTGATATCGATATTTCGCCTGATGGTTCGATAATCACTGCCGCGATGACAGAGATTGGCGGAAAACAAAAACTGATCAAGATGGATAGTAACGCATTATTGAATGATAGTACATCCTACGATATCATTTTTGATTTTGAAACCAGTATACCTGCAAATTTTGTATTTTCGCAAGATGGTAGCTGTCTATATGGCTCGTCTTATTACTCCGGAGTTTCCAATATTTATCGCTATAAATTTGAAAATGATGAAATGGAAATTTTAAGTAATTGCGAAACAGGTTTCTTCAGACCGGTACCTATATCCAAGGATTCGCTACTCGTATTACGCTTCACTGGAGCGGGATTCAATCCTGTTATCATACCTGTTCAAAAACCGGTATATGTCAGTGCGGTTAAATTTTTGGGCACTGAAATTGCTCAGAAATATCCTCTGGTCAGGTCCTGGAATTTAAGTTCTCCTGCATTGATTAATATCGACTCGTTAACCGTTGCGAATGATGAGTATGCTACGATTGCGCATATAAAGCTAGATTCAGCGATACCTATTATTGAAGGATACAAGGATTACTTGACTTTTGGCATGCGTTGCGATTTTTCAGATTTGATTAGACTAAGTGGCTTCGATGCATCTATCTCTTATTCTCCAAATACCCGTTTACAAGCCAGTGAGAGAATTCATTTTAATATTAATTTTCATCACTGGAACTGGAGAATTAATGCGGATTATAACTTTGCTGATTTTTACGACTTGTTTGGTCCCACGAAAAGAAGCCGCAAAGGTTATTCGCTGGGGATTCAGTATAAAAAAACGTTATTATTTGACGAACCCAAAACATTAGATTTAACAGTTAATCTTGCCGGCTATGGCGGTTTAGAGCGCTTACCGGATTATCAAAATGTTGCAGCTACCTACGAAGAACTTATTTCTGCCAAAATTGGCCTTAACTATCGATATGTGCGCAGGTCGTTAGGTTCCGTAGATGAAGAAATGGGAATAAAATGGGCATTATGGGGGCAGGATAACTATGTGAATGCAAAACATATATTCAGTGCCTATTCTAATTTTGACTATGGATTTTTATTACCTATCAACCATTCTTCGATATGGCTCAGAAGCTCCGTGGGATATTCTTTTGGAGAAACAAATGATCCTTTTGCGAATTTTTTCTTCGGTGGATTCGGAAATAACTGGGTGGATCGTTTAAATGAGAAAAGATATCGTGAATCATATACCTTCCCTGGTGTTAAAATCAATGCCTTCGGTGGGAAAAATTACGCCAAACTAATCATGGAATGGAACTTACCACCTCTAAGGTTTCGGCGTCTGGGTTTTTCGTCATTGTATTGTAATTGGGTACGTACAGCGTTGTTTAGTTCACTTTTACAGCTTAATTTTGATCATGATCAGGGAGATAAACCATTACCAAAATACGGCATAAGTCGATTAGTGGGTAATGTGGGAGTACAACTTGATTTTCGGTTGGTCTTATTTTCACATCTTAGTTCAACATTCTCTATCGGTTACGCTTTTGCATTTGAAGAACCAGAACCATTAAGCAATGAGTTTATGATTTCTTTGAAGATAATGTAAAGTTACATTCGAAAGCATGTGGATTGAGATTATTGTTAGCTTATTTCCTGTCTTTATATTTCTTGTGGCATTTATCCTGCTGGATAGCTTCAAATTAATTGCCAATCATTCAATAATTCAAGCGATTTTAGCAGGCGGAATTCTGGCAATTTTATGCCTTTCATTCAACTCCTGGGTGGTCAATAACATCGGAGTACATTGGCAGATCAATGTGCGCTATATCGCACCGCTATTGGAGGAATTATGTAAGGCACTGTTTCTTATTTATTTAATAAGACAAAATAAGGTGGGTTTTATGGTCGATGCAGCGATATACGGATTTGCTGTAGGTGCCGGGTTTGCTTTTGTAGAAAATATCCATTATCTGCATAGCAAACCACATATTAGTCTCTTGGGATGGATTATTCGCGGTTTGGGAACGGCTGTAATGCATGGCGGAACTTGTGCCATATTTGCCATTTTTTCAAAGAGCTTGTGCGATCGCTGGGAGGCAAATAAGATATATTTTTTTATTCCAGGTATATTATTGGCCAGTATAATACATTCATTTTTCAACCACTTTTTTTTAAATCCTGTTCTGATGACAGTGCTTCAGTTGATTATTCTCCCACTACTAATTTATCTGGTTTTCAGCCATAGTGAAAAAATCTTACGAAATTGGTTGGAATTCGGTATGGATAGTGATGTGCAATTGTTAGAATATATTAACCGGGGAAAGATATCGACTACTAAAATCGGCAAATACCTGCGCAAACTAAGAGAAAATTTTTCTGGAGAAATTGTTGCCGATATGTTATGTTATATAAGAATTTACCTTGAATTAGCGGTGCGTGCCAAAGGAGTATTATTAATGCAGGAGAACGGCTTTAGGATTAAAGTCGAGGATGATATTAAAGATAAATTTAAAGAGTTAAATTTTTTGGAAAAGAGTATTGGCAAAACGGGCAAATTGGCATTATCTCCTATTTTTCGAACGAAAACACGCGATTTATGGCAATTATATTTTTTGAATTCAAAGTAAAATAATATATATAGAAAGGAAACAATATGCATATTACTGAAAAGATTGTAAAGAAGGTAGCGATATTGACTTTATCAGGTCATATGATGGGTGGACCTAATAATATTCAATTACATGACAAAGTAAAAAGCTTATTGGGAGATGGAATCCGGAATATTGTCATCGATTTAAAAAAAGTCAAATGGATGAACAGCTCAGGTCTGGGTACATTAATGGCTGCATGGGGATCGGTAATGCGAGAAGGGGGTAATATCAAATTGGCCAATGTGACAGAGAAGGTGCATAGTCTTTTAATTATGACACAAATTATCACCTTTTTTGAAACCTATGACAGCGTGGATCGTGCGGTGGCAAGCTACTCCTCGGAAATACGCTGATATACTGGTAAGGCAGAATAAGATTCTGCCTCACCAGTATGATTTTATATTGCATTTTCATATATTATATCCTAATTTCATTATCTAAATAGGGATAGATTATTATTCTGTTCTTGCCGTAATTTTCCTGGAAAATGATATATTGTCTTAATGAATAGTTGCACGATTTTACTCACATAAAAGCGATATATTGATGTACATTTTATCGAATAAAGGAGGATCGACATATGAAGTTTAAGGATAAGATGGTTGGGGATGTGGGTGTGTTGAGTCTAAAAGGAAAGCTGATGGGCTATCCAGAAACCGATGAGCTAAATAACGAAATACGCAGCTTCCTGGGTTCTGGTACAAAAAAAATAGTTATTGATATGGGTGGAGTAACCTGGTTAAACAGTATGGGCGTGGGCGCATTGATGCGCAGTTATACGACCGTGACTAATAGTGGCGGTCAATTGAAACTGGCCCGTTTAACAGATAAAGCACGTGGTTTATTTACAATGACACAGCTGATAAAAGTATTTGAAATTTACGAAGACGCAGATAAGGCGGTAAAAAGTTTTTAAATATATAATTGACGATTAATGCTGTATTTATAATGCATTTGCAAGAAAATCTTTTAAAAGTAACATCTAATTAATGCTAGCCAGAAATCGATTTGTACCTCCAAGGGATAACTTCTTTGGAGGTTTTTTTGTGCTGGATCAAAGTAACATAATGTGCAGAAGTGATTAAATAGAATCTATACGAGTGAAACTATGGAAATAAAGAAAGGACAAATGGTTTCACATTACCGCATCCTGGAGAGACTAGGAGCGGGTGGAATGGGGATCGTGTATAAGGCGGAAGATACGAAACTTAATCGACCTGTGGCGATAAAATTTCTCCCGGCTAGACTTACCACTGATTCTGCAGCAAACGAGCGCTTCATAAACGAAGCCCAGTCTGCTTCCGCCCTGGATCATCCCAACATTTGTACCATCTATGAAATTAACGATACGGAAGACGGTCAGCTTTATATGGTCATGGCTCATTATACAGGCGAGACACTAAATAAAAAAATAGCACGCGGTCCATTAGAAATAAATGAAGTCATCAATATTGCCATTCAGATTGCACAGGGTTTAGCAAAGGCGCATGCCAGGGGAATAGTCCATCGTGATATCAAGCCGGCAAATATTATGGTCACACTGGATATGATAGTTAAAATATTGGATTTTGGAATCGCAAAATTAGGTAAGAAGGCAGAGCAACATAAAGAAGCGACCTCCCACGGAACGCTGGCCTATATGTCACCAGAACAGACACAGGGTGAGATCGTCGACGATCGCACCGATATATGGTCGTTAGGTGCCCTGCTTTATGAGATGCTAACCGGCCAATTTCCTTTCAAAGGTGAATATGAACAAGCAATAATGTACAGCATTTTAAATGAAGAACCGGAAACCGTTAAATCTTTTCGCGATGATGTACCCCAGGAATTAGAAAATGTTATTAAGAAAGCGCTGGCCAAAAAACCCGGTGAACGTTATCAACATATGCTTGACATGCTCATGCAATTACGTAAAATTAAAGATCTTTTGCATGATGCAAAAACCCTGTCCGCCTATCCTTCTGCTAAGAAAATAAACCGCCGATGGCAAAAATACCTGATAGCTATTCCAATCCTTATTGCTATTGCTCTTATTGTCATCAATTTCCCCTATTCCTCAAAAGAAGTACCAGATCAAAAATCGGTCATGGTTTTACCTTTTGACAATCTGAGTAAAACCTCTGATGATGCCTATTTCAGTAATGGTATCACTGAGGACATAATCACCCAATTGACGAAAATAATGGATCTCAAAGTGATTTCACACCACTCCAGTAGAACGTATAAAAATGGCAATCAAAATCTTAGAAAAATTAGTGAACAACTAAAAGTACGCAACATACTGCAAGGAAGCATTAGAAGACAGGCTAATGATGTCCGTATTACAGTGAAGCTGGTAGATGTTAATACAGATGAGGTTTTATGGGCTAACACCTATGAGCGGGAGATGGATGATATTTTTTATATTCAAAGTGAAGTGGCAAAAAAAATAGCCTCGGCACTGAAAGTGGAACTTTCTCTAAAAGAAAAATCGAGAATAGAAAAACGATATACTACTAACTTAAGCGCCTATGATTTTTATTTAAAGGGTAGGGAATATTACTATCGTTATATGCCAGATGAAAATGATAAATCAATCGACTTATTTAAAAAAGCACTCCGTGTTGATCCCAATTTTGCTCAGGCTTATGCAGGTTTGGCAGATGCCTTTGTTCAGCAGACGTTGCGTTTTGGATTGCAGACCGGCTGGCTGGATTCAGCTATCATTTGTTGTCAACAAGCACTAGCTATAGATCCGGATCTTGCGGAAGCTTATAAAGCTTTGGGTTTAATTTATTATACCCGCAGCTGGTTTCAAAAAGCACGCCAGGCGAATCAGAAAGCTATTGATCTGAATCCTAATTATAGTCCAGCTATTGCAAATTTAGGCTGGATTTATTTTAATCTGGGTCTTTTCGATAAGGCACTCCCACTTTTAAGAAAAGCTGTAGAACTTAATCCTACCAACCCATCCATTACGTTGGGATTGAGTATGGTCTATTTGTTTCTTGGCGAATATGCAAAATCTGATGAATGGTTAGAAAGCACTTACCATCTTCATCCACAACATCGACCTAATCCCGTTATTGCAATGATTATGATTGATCTGATCCAGGGTGATGCGAGTAATGCACTGCAAAAGGGAGAAGATTACCTGGCTAATAATACAACAGATGCTACACTTTACGCTGTAACCGGCGATGCAGCACTCCTCTCAGGAAATCCTGCTTTAGCCGGAGAGTATTACCAAAAAGCCATGGCACTGGAATCTGCCGTATGGCACCCCATAACAGGTGTCAATATAACAACTAATCTGGGTTTCATATTCTGGAAGATGGAACATAAAGCAGAGGCATTGCAATTGTTTGATGTGAGTCAGCATCTCGATCAACAGACCTTAGAACAAGGCAGCGAATGGTGGGGAATTCCTTACGATCTGGCTGTAATCAATGCGATTCAAAATAAAAAAGATGCGGCTTATAAATGGCTTAATACAGCAATTGACAGAGGTTTCAAGTTTTATCGCTGGGCTCAGGTCGACCCGCTTTTGGAAAATCTACGTGAGGATGATCGATTTGGAAATATATTAGAGAGATTGGTGAGGGAGCTTGAAGAAATAAAGAATCAAATTAAAGATACTTTATAAAGGAATAATCTTTGGGGCTGGGCATTTACAGAGATATTGATATCCGGCGTAGTGCAGGTAATAGATGCTTCACCCTGGCGGTTTTAGTATCTCTTATTATACTATCCTTCCTTTTCTCAACTCTGGCTAAGGCCCAGACAAAACAACTGACCTACCAGCAGGTATTTGAATATGGTGAACCTAAATTGTTAGGTTTACTGCCTCAAATGAAGGGATGGCTAGACGATAAGCATTATTTGCAATATTACTCAGATCCTGCAAAAGATATCTCTAAATTAGTAAAAGTACATGCCAGGGCAGGAAAAGCCACAACAATGATTGATTACCAGGTACTGAACAATCGCTTCCTGCAAGGGTTTGACCTGAAACACCACGTGGCAAAAACAAACGATTACACAGGATTTATCCTAAGAAAGAACAATGACTTATATTACTTTTCTACCAAAGTAAATAAAGTTAAAAAACTAAGCAAAGGTGTAAGTGAAGAGAAAAATCCCACGTTTTCCCCAAATGGCCGCTATGTTGCTTATACAAGGGATAGAAATTTATTCGTCATCGATGTACAATCAGGTATGGAAAAACAGTTGACTTATGACGGTTCAGATACGATTTATAATGGCTGGGCGTCCTGGGTATACTATGAAGAAATATTACGCCGGGAATCTTTTTATAAGGCATTTTGGTGGGCACCAAATAGCCGGTTAATCGCTTTTATGCGCTTTGATGAGAGCCATGTACCCGAATTCCCATTGTTACGATCAGAGGATATTCATAGTGAGATCGAATGGCAACGCTATCCTAAAGCAGGTGATCCCATTCCCTGTGTAAAGCTGGGAGTATACAATCTGGAATCTGATGCAACGATGTGGATTGAGATGGATCAAACAGTTGAACATTATATCGCCTGGCCGGAATGGTCATGGGATAGTTCATTTTTGTTATTTCAATGGAAAAACAGAGAACAAAATAATCTAAAAATTTTTAAACTGGATTTAAAGAGTGGCAAAACATACGAGATTTATGATGAGAAACAGGCCACATGGGTGGAATTTATTGAGGAATCCAATTTTTACCTTTTCAAGAACGGCAGCGGTTTTTTATTACGCAGCGATAAAGATGACTGGTATAATCTATATTACTACGATCTCGGAGGTAAATTAATTAATCAGGTGACCAAAGGTAACTGGTATGTGGATGATATAGCTTTTGTAGATGAAAGCAACGAATTGATTTATTTCCATGGTGCCCTTGAAAACAAAACCGAAAAACACCTATACCGGGTAGATTATGATGGTGACGATCTGGAAAAATTAACCGACGTGCCGGGTAGCCATGATGCATCTCTTTCACCAGACGGTACTTATTTTTATGATAGATTTAGCACTATTAGTCATCCCATAAAAATTGATCTTTTTACAACAAGAGGAGAGCATATTCGCAAAATAGGCGATGAAAAATTAAACCTGCTTGATTCGTACCTCCTGGGTAAAACAGAACTTTTTACAATTCCAGCCGCTGATGGATTCGATCTACCTTCTTTGTGGATACTTCCCCCCAAATTCAGTCCCGCGAATAAGTATCCGGTCATTTTTTTTATTTACGGCGGTCCTGATGATCGCGAAGTGCTTAATGAATTTCAAAGCTTTGGCCGTTATTTTCTGGCTCAAAATGATATCATTCCTATAGTTGTTGATAACCGTGGCTCGGGTCATTTTGGGAAAAAGGGGATGGCCTATATGCATCGAAATTTAGGCAGATGGGAGATGAATGACCTGATCGCAGCGGTTAAATGGCTGAAGAATCTGTCATTTATTGATTCGACTAAAATTGGAATAACCGGGAGTAGTTATGGCGGATATGTAACATGTATGGCTTTAACCTGCGCTGCAGATTATTTTACACATGGTATTGCGCTTTATCCTGTAACCGACTGGCGACTTTACGATGGCATCTATACTGAGCGATATATGGATAAACCGGAAGACAATCCATCCGGTTATAGATTTGGGTCGGTCATGACGCATGCTGATAAATACCGGGGAAAATTATTGCTTATTCATGGCACTCTGGATGATAATGTTCATATACAAAACACAATTCAACTCATTGATAGGTTGCAGGATTTAAATAAGTCTTTTGAATCGATGTTTTATATCAATTCAGGCCACGGTACCGCTTATCCTAAAAATCAACATCTAAAGAGACTGGAAATGAGTTTTTGGTTCAGACATTTTTTTAATAGAGAATTATATTTTGCAGAATAAGGAGCAAACGATGACCAAATTTAAAGGGATGATATCAATCTTAATACTACTTTTATCTATACCGAAATATGATCTTTTAGCACAGAATGATTTTGTGCTTACACCCGATCAGGCTTCACATCTTGCAAGTTTAGCGTTACGGTGTATAGCGAAAGAGTATCCTAACAAACTTGATCATGTCATGAATGACAGCAGCGAAGTGCAAAATCCCAAAACACTTCATCCCGCTTTTTATGGATGTTTTGACTGGCATTCTTCTGTTCATGGGCATTGGATGTTGGTGCGTTTGTTAAGGATTTTACCCGATCTAGCAGAAAACAAAATTATTAGAGAAGCTTTAAATAGAAATTTAAGCGCAGGAAATATAGCAATTGAAACAACATACTTGGACCAGGCAAACCGCCAGTCATTTGAGAGAACGTACGGTTGGGCCTGGCTCTTGAAGCTGGCAGAGGAGTTGTATTTATGGCATGATAAGGATGCAAAGCGATGGCAAAAAAATTTACAACCGTTGGTTGATGCGCTCATAGACAGATACTTGAAATTTTTTCCAAAACAAAATTACCCAATTCGAACAGGTGTTCATCCAAATACGGCATTTGGATTGGCGTTTGCTTTGGATTACGCAAAAACAATTGGCCATGATGAGTTTGTAAAACTTATCACTGAAAGAAGTCTGACCTACTTTAAAGAGGATAAAGATTATCCTGCGCAGTGGGAACCTGGTGGTGAGGACTTTTTTTCTCCCACATTGATGGAAGCAGATCTGATGCGCCGGATTCTGCCGGGAGAAGAATTCACATCATGGTTTTACCAATTTTTGCCAGGGATTGCACAAGGAAAGCCCGAATCGCTTTTTAAACCTGCGATCGTGCTTGATCGCAGCGATCCCAAATTAGTTCATTTAGATGGGCTGAACCTGAGTCGTGCCTGGTGTATGAGGAGTATTGCCAATGCCTTGGCTGAAGATGATCCCGCGCGGTCGGTGTTGCTTGAAAGTGCCAGAGCGCATGCGCAAGATGCGCTGGCACACGTGGCCAGTGGAGACTATGCAGGAGAACACTGGATGGCTTCTTTTGCGGTTTATCTTCTTTCGATTAAATAACTATTTTCCTATTCACACAATTGTGCTTTTACCTAAAAAACAGGTGAAAATAAAAGAGCGGATTTGCCAGGCGCTTACGCGGCACCTGGTTTGTCAACATACCGGCAATAATGTTGCTTATGGCAGGATTCTTTTCCGCCTTATTAATTACTAAATTCAACAAAAAGCGAAAACGACCCAGCTTTTGTAACTTGGTGCTTACCTTTAACTCATTGCCAATTTCTGCCCATAATTCCTTTTCGTAGCGAGCTAGAAAATTTTCACTATAATTATTCGCAGCTACAGCTTCCTGAACTGCTTTAATGGCATACTTGGCCGAGTACATGGCATTGCCAATTCCCTCACCGGTAAATGGATCGATTAATCCGGCGGCATCGCCGAGTAACAGGAATCCATTGCCATAGCTTTTCCTGCGTTTACTGCCCACCGGTAAATTCCAACCAACTGGCTTTTGTAAAGGAGTTGCCTGTGCGAAGCGCTCTTTGAAATAGGAGCTGCTGAGTGCATTATAAAATGCTTGTTTAAGATCCACTTTCTTTTGCTTAATGTACTCATGCAGCATACCGATTCCTACATTGGCATAGCCATTATCGATGGGAAATATCCAGAAATAACCCGGGATTACTTCATCAATAAAATGTAATTCTATTTGGTCTTTAAGGCCTTTGACATTTTGATAGTAGCAACGCAGTGCTACCACCCAGTGTTTAGGATCATGTTCATAAAGTCCCATTTTTTGTGCCACAGTTGATTTATAACCATCCGCCCCCAAAACAACCTTGCCATAGAATTCAACAGTATCTCTTTTCTCATTCCTACCCAGCACTCCGCAAACATAGCCATCCTGTGTGATTACATCGGTAACGGTAAAATTTTCCAGATAATTTTGCGTTACTTCCTTGGCCTGTTTAAACAGAAACTCATCAAATATTTCACGGCGTATAACAAATCCCTTGGCAGTATCTTTTAATTGAGTTTTAGTTAAATCAACATTAAAAGAAGCGTGATTCGGTCCACTAAAAGTTACGGATTGAATACATACACCCGGGAGATCTTGTACTTTATTCAATAAATTTAGATCATGAAGAATTGTAACAGACTTACCCGATAGGGCATCCCCACAGATTTTATCGCGTGGAAATTTTTCCTTTTCTAGGAGTAATGTCTTTAAGCCTGCTTTAGAGGCATAAAGGGCGGCGCAACTGCCCGCAGGTCCACTACCAACAATTATGACATCGTAGATAGCATTATTTTTAAGATTCATATTCGTATTCTCTTATAAAGATATGTCTCTTGATCCTGTTAAGTTTAAAATTGTAGTGATAATGAACCATAAGTAGCATTCTTGAAAACCATCGAAATGTTTGACTGAGTAAATTGTGAAAATATTCTATGAAAAATAGGTATACGATCAGCACTGACACACTTCAACAAGTTAAGCAAGATATAATTGTGGCATCGTAATACACGGTAAATATGGTACTCCGGATTAACCCGGAGGCCACATCAGGCGTCGACCATATAACAAATGCATATGCACATGAAAGATGGTCTGGCCTCCGTCCTTACCTTCGTTTAAAGCTATTCGGAAACCTCGGTCGCCAAAGTTGTTTTGCTTGGCAATATCTCTGGCTAATACAATCATTTTACCTAAGAGCGGCACGTCCTCATCTTCAAAGAGTGATAGACGCGGGATATGTTTTTTGGGAACAATTAAAATATGAGAAGGCGCTTGAGGATTAATGTCATGGAAAGCTACCAGCTCATTATCCTCATAAATATTGTCGCTTGCTATTTTCTTATCAATAATTTGGCAGAAAACACAATCCTCTCTTCCCACAAATACCTCCTTTTGGAATAATTAATTTCGAAAGAGATTTATATATGATGCTGCAGATAATACAGCTGTTTCGGTTCTTAATCTAAAGTCACCGAATGATACGGTCTGAAAACCAGACCGTTGGGCGGCTAAAATTTCATTTTGTGTCAAGCCCCCTTCAGGTCCAATGGCTATGATTATATCATCACCAACGTGCGGGCCCATTGTTTTTACAACTTCATGTATCTTTTGAGTAGCTGATTGATCAGCTAAATATTTATGCTTAATACTTTCTGCCATTTTGAGAAAATCGTCATAATAGTCGGTTGTTACTATTTTTGGTAAATGATAACGCAAGCTTTGTTTTATTGCCTGCCGCGCAATTCGTTGCCAACGATCAATATTGTGGGTGAAATATTGGCTATGTTTACTGGAATAAAAAATGAATGTATTAATACCCAGCTCGCTTCCTTTTTCAACGATGAAATCCATGCGCGAATGGCGAATAAATCCAACAGCAACCGTTAATCTAATAATCGGCCCGTTATCAAATTTTATTAGCGTATGCTCAACTATTAAGTCAGGTTTTATAGCAGTTATTATACCTTTAAATAATCTGCCCCGGCCGTCTGTGAAGTGTATAACATCCCCGATTTTCTTGCGCATGGTTTTTAGGATATGCCGGGTTTCAAAATCATCGAATTTTGCTTCACTCTCGGAAATGTATTCGAGGTTTGTGAAATAAATCTCCATATAACAAGAAGAAATATGATAATTTATTCAATTAAAATCAATATATAATTATCGTCATGGTTTAGGTAGTGTTAAACATTTCATGAAAAGAGGAAAAAATGTTATTATAGCTTAACCATATTATACATATAATAAATCTACCCGTGTAAGGGGGAAATTTAGCAGTTTTATTTTAAAAATGTATAATTTAACCGATACTGCAAAAGTAACTTCTAAGGAGGATTTGTGTATAGGCTTTAAAGATGATAAATTATTTCCTAAATGTATCATTACTTGTGACACTACTATTTTATAGTAAAGGAAATATAAAATGAAAACAGTACAGGTTGGTGACATAAAAATTGGTGAAGGTAATCCACTTGCCCTGATAGCGGGACCCTGTGTGATTGAAACGGAGGATATTGTGTTATCGACAGCAGAACAGCTTAAGGAGATTGCTCGGAAATTAGAATTCCCGCTGATATTCAAATCTTCTTATTTAAAGGATAATCGCTCATCGAGTAAAAGCTACCTGGGACCGGGATTGGAGAAAGGTTTACAGATTCTGCACAAGGTAAAAGATACTTTTGATATTCCTGTATTGTCAGATATACATGATTTACATGATGCTCAGGCCTGTGCTGAAATACTCGATGTGATACAAATACCGGCATATCTCTCAATGCAGACTGGATTGGTTATGGCTGTCGCGAAAACAGGGAAACCAATTAATGTAAAAAAAGGGCAATTCTTACATCCCGCTGATATGCAGCATGTGATAAACAAAATCGAAGGGGAGGGAAATAGTCAAATATTATTGACCGATCGCGGGACTTTTTTCGGTTATCATAATCTGGTTATGGACATGCGTAATTTGAAAGTCATGCGCGGTTTGGGATATCCGGTAGTTCTTGATCCTACCCATGCCATAAGAAAATATGGTGTGAGCAGCAGTGATCGCAAAGGCGGTGCCAAAGAATTTATTTTTACGCTCAGCCGTGCCGGGACCGCAGCAGGTATTGATGCTATTTTCATCGAGACCCATCCCAATTGTGATGAGGCTCTATGTGATGCGGCCAGCATGTTGCCTTTACAGAGACTTGAAGCGCTCTTAACACAAATAAAAGCAATAGATGAAATCGTAAAACCCCATTTAAAATATGATGAAGTCGGTCTCTAATAAGGATTAGCAATGACCATTATTCGTATTTTACTTCTCGCCAGTTGGATTGTTATATCAGGGTGTGCCGGAGAAGAAGTCAAAAATGAAACTAAACCTGCCATTCCCTTCACATTAAGCACCACCGATTCTGTGCAACATAAATTACAGGATTATCATGGGAAAATTGTTATGCTTAATTTCTGGGCCGACTGGTGTCCCAGCTGTCGTAAGGAATTCCCCAAGATGCAGCAGGTTTACGAAAAATTAAAAATGCAGGGCTTTGTGATATTAGCGGTTAATTCCGGGCAGTCCTGGGAACATGTCAGTCAGATAAAAGAAGAATTTGGATTGACTTTTCCTGTATTGGTTGATGAACAGGCCGGTGTGGCAAAATTATATAACGTGAAAGGCTTACCGGCAAGTTATTTTATAGATGAAAATAGTATGATACAGGAAGTTTATATAGGCTGGATTAAGGAAGAAAAGATTATCGAGATTTTTAATCAAATAAAATCCAGACCTGAAAAAACTTAATATTTAAACCTGCCTGCAATATCTGCACAGCTATCAGTAATAGTGTGTTGCTCAATGCAATACAATGATATAAAAAATCGCGCTTTTAAAATGCAATACTATTTAGATACTTTCTGTAATCTTAAATTTTTACTACCGTCAATTGAGATCTTCAAGTTTAGTTTATCATCAGTGTAGATCCAGGATTTAACAATGCCCATATCTTCAAATTTCATTTCTTCTATCTGATATTCTTTTTGAAATTTTTTTACGAATTCTTCAGCACTCAGTTTTTCTGCATCAAAAAGGATATCGACCGTTTTATATTGAAACGTTATCCCTTCTGTTTTACCATCTTCACTATATGCAATTTCAATTTTATTCCCCATACTGCTGAACTCATTGTCCAGCTGTATTAGATCGCGGTATTTTTCACTCTCGATAGAAATATATTTTGCTACCTCATTCTTCTTAAAGTTATCATATATTTCCTTTACTTCTTTGCGCTCCATACCTAAATAAAAGCCCTTAATATTGAAATTTAGAGAATCAGAAGCTTGAATACATAAAGTCATAATCAATACGTAAAAGATTGATTGATAAAACATGCCTAGTTTCATATTCCCTCCCATTAGGTTTCTTCTTTTTGTCTTGGTAAAAAGAAGCAAAAACCGCGGCGTCCCGAGTAACTCGGGATGCAAGGACTTTTTGGCTACTTTTTTGCCAGTAAAAAAGTAGCATTACCAGATTAAAACCATATTATTTCTCCTTAATCCTTATTAAAATTCAAATTCTATTGCACCGGTAAAGACACGGAAATTGGGATATGACCAACCATCATAGCGTGCAACGGCTATTGAATCTATATTAGAACCATTATAATTTATAATAAGCCCGGTTGAAGTTTTCTTTCCTCCTTGAGGTATTGTGTTATTTTTTCTACAAAGTTGGCTCCACTTTTAAATAATTCTTCAGCCTCTTTTCTCAATATAACGAATGTGTATTCATAATCACTTATCTGTCTTTTCTCAAATGCTTTGTTAAGATCTCGACCCATATTCTTAGGGAATATGCCCGTTTTTATAAAATGTTCTCCGAAAGCAGATATTACACCTTTATGAGACGAAAATGACATATTCCTTGTTAGCAGTAAAGCTTGGACAGAATAGAACATAGCATAATATGTTCTTGATACTGATGATTCAAAATCTTCATTTTCCAAGAGAATCTCAGCACTCTTGAGATATTTTTTCGCTCTCTCTATGAGAGAATTTATTTCTTTCAAGCTGATACACCTTCTTTGCGCACATTCAGGAGTAGCGGACTATTAATTGTGGAATAATCGTCATCAGAAACCGGATAGACCGATATTAAAACACCATATTTTAGGTTGATATCTGTGATTATATTAATCATCCTGTCAATCTCTTTTCCAATAATTACTTTTCCTTTTAGCACAATAAGTACGTCAATATCTGATTCTTCAGTAGCCTCACCTCTTGCCCATGAACCGTAGAGGATTATTCTCTTTAATCTCTTTCTATATAATTTTTCAATTTCTTCTTTGAATTCACTTAGTATTTTTTTTATCCTCATTTCTTTTCATCCATTTAATTATAATGAGATTAAGTAATTCATGTCATTATTATTGGAAACTATAATCGCAAGCCAGATCGATTACACAAAGATTATCATTGATAATTAAATAATGGTCACACTCAATTTAATAAAAATATTATTGATTTCAATGTATTGTTTATAAGTTAAATCAAGAACATAAATTTTTGTATAAAGTGAAAATATATAAATCTACAGTATTCTTGGCGATCGCTACAATCGCCTGATATTTGCCAACTGAGGGCAAACACAGAGGTCTGCCCTTCCTATTTCGTTATATATTTCTCCAATTTTAATTTCTTAATCAGCGCATTATAACGGGGATCGGATTTTAGATTATCAAAAAAGGCTGATTTTATATAGACAGCTAGCAACAAATCTTTATCATTATAAGCTCTATATAATGCCTCAAAAGCTTGATCCCTATCACCTATATAGGCATAAATTATTGCCTGATTAAGAGACCAATCTACAGGATATTTAGTTGTTTTTTCCCCTTGATTCATAATGCATTTTAAATAGTTTCTCATAGATAACTCATCAAACTGGTTATCCTGGAATGCCGACTCGTAACACTGATCCCTTTGCTCAAAATTTTTATGTTCCAGAAATGTATGTATATAATGAATTCCTTTCTTGTATTCTTGATGAAAAAGATAAATCTGTGCCAGGTAGAGATAATCCCAGCCATAAGGTGTATTAGTTTTAATAGCTTGTTCGATATACTCAATTGCCTCTTTAGATCTGTTGGCAAAAAAATAAGCAAAAGCTACGTCCAACCAGCTTCGAGATGTGATGGATAGGGCTTTCTTGCACTCGGTAATTGACTCTTCATGAGATCCCACAATAGACAAGGCATGACCATAAACTATATACTTCCAAGCTTTTTCCGGTTTCAGTTGAGTACATTTTTTAAATTCCACCAATGATTTTTCGTACTCTCCCATGATGCGATAACAATAGCCAAGTAAATGATAAGTCTGAGCATCAAGAGAATCAAGATCGATAGCTTGCTTATAATGCCAGATCGCCTGTTCATAATTCCCTGTTTTGTTATAAATCCAGCCCAATCCCCGATGGGATTCCACTGCGAAATCTGGGATTTGCTTAAGTACTTTTTTATAAACGGAAATTGCTTGTTCAAATTCTCCGGCATTTATATAAACTGATGTAAGAAGCAGAATCATTTTAGTATTAAGAGAATCTATTTGTACCGCCTTTCGGGCCATTTTTATAGCTTCTTCATGTCTACCGAGACCGCTTAAAAAATCCCCATATCCACCATAGGCAAAAGGATTATCAGGATTTAGGTTGATATTTTTTATGTGCTGTTTTTCAGCCTCTTCAATCTGACCGTTTATTTGATACGTAACTGCAAGATTTAAGGTTATCATTGGATTATAAGGATCTATTTCGATGGCTTTCTTAAAGATGTCAATTGCTTCTTTTCTACGACCCATATTGCGAAGTATAATACCGACTTGATTGTATGCGAGAAGATAGTTGGGATCTAATTCAATTGCTTTTTTATATTCTCTCTCCGCTTCTACATTTCTTCCTTCACGGTTATAGACAAAAGCCATTGATGTGTGTGATTCTGCAAGCGAAGGATCCAGCTTTAATGCCTTTTCAGCCGCCCTCCTTGCTTTGGGAAGAATTATATGTAAAGGAGCGTCGGCATATTCGTTTTGTAGACCATAAGCATCAGATAATCCGGACCAGGCCAGGGCATAGGAGGAATCTTTTTCAATAGCCAAATTGTAATACATTATTGCTTTTTTAAGACTCTCTAGATTCCTTCCATACGCGTATTCATTTCCCTTTAAATAATATTGATAAGCAAGGGGATCAACCTCACGGATTTTAGGTGTCTTTTCTTCTTCCTCTATTAGTTCTGGACGTAAATTTGTTACAATATCATGGGCAATTTTTGTTTTGACCTCAAAAAGATTTGCCAGAGATTCGATATATTTTTTAGCCAGGATAATGCTGTTATCCCGCATATCAATCAATTCGATATTGATGTTAATATCGTTTCCCTCTAGAGATAATCCGCCCATTACCACAGAGGTGACATTCATTTCCTGACCAACTATCTGTGGATCGTTCTGTTTATCCTTATATCTGTAAAGGACCGAACTAAATGATCTCAGGCGCAGATTTGGTATTTTTTGAAGATCCGAAATAACGCTTTCCGGGATTCCGGTGCATAAATGTTCAAATTCTTCATCACCGGCTGTATTAAAAAAAGGTAAAATAGCTAACGAATCAATCCTACCGGGCAATGCGAAAAACCAAAAGTATACTATAAGCGATATTAATATTGTTGCAGCGACAGAAATTACGCTTACTCGTCTAACCTTCTTCTTGCGCCATAAGCGTTTCAATATCCCTGGTATAGATTCATCAACCGCTACAGCAGCTTCAGTGCTAAAGGGCTTAAAATCTATCAATAACTCTTCTATGGATGGATAACGATCCTCAGCCTTCTTAGCCAGGCATTTATTGATAATCTGTTCTAATTCCTGTGGTATTTCATCGTTTATTTCACTTATTTTTTCCGGCTGTTCAT
>SMTZ1_10005301_pt1 | contig 31097 bp, 31 predicted proteins | sample DeeMarSWOR136_30_FD_25667 | JGI IMG/M metagenome (IMG submission 25667) | reverse complement strand
CCCATTCTCTCCGATCAAAGCATGGACTTCTCCCCTCTTGAGATTTAAATCGACATCATCCACGGCACACGTCGCCCCGAAATTCTTGGTGATGTCTTTCATCTCCAGGACGACAGGCGAAGACTGATTCTGACGCATCAATCCAGATACCGGGAGAAATCAGGCCAGAGAAGGGCTTTTATGCCAGATAGACTCCTGTGTCCACCCGGCTTTCGATCTTCTCTCCTTTCAAATGACTGACCATCTGTTTAACCCCCAGGTATCCCATTTTCATCGGATTCTGGAGGACAAGACCGTGGATCTGCCCCTCGCTCAGGGCCTGAACCAGCTTCGGGCTGCTGTCAAAACCGACGAACTTGACCTTGCCGGCCAGCCCAGATTCCTGGAGAGCCCGGAGGGTGCCAAAGGTGCTCGATTCATTGGGACAGAAGATGCCGTCGACTTCCGGAAAACGGCCGAGAAGGTTTTCCGCAAGCTGATAGGCTGTTTCGGTAGTGGCCCCGGCATGCTGGTCGTGAACGAGAAGGGAAATGTTCGGGAAATCGGAGGTGATGGTGTCCAGAAAACCGCTCTCCCGTTTGGTTGTGCTGGCCGAGCCTTCCTGATAGCGGATAAGAAAGATATTCCCCTTGCCTCCGACAATCTCTCCCAGTCTCTCCTCTCCCTGCAGCCCGGAATCAATGATCACCACGGGAATTCCTTCTCTGACCGCGTCCTGAACAGGCCGGCAGAGGGCGCGGTCATCCAGAGGCGCAAGCACGATGCCGTCCACTCCCCGGCTGATGAAGTCCTCGACAACAATGATCTGCTGGGCCCGGTCATCTTCCTTCTGAGGGCCTTTCCAGATGACCTCCACCCCCAGCTCTCTGGAAGCCTGGACTGCGCCTGCATGGATGGCCTTCCAGAATTCATGGGTCGTTCCTTTGGGAATGACCGCTATATTCAGTTTCCCGGTGACCTCCGGTCGCGAGCTTTGCTCAGCCTTCTCCCCGCAACACAGGAAAAAAGCGCAGGCCAGCGCGGCCAGGCAGAAAATCCTGATTGCTCGAACCTTCACCTTCCCCTCTCTCATCCTTGGAGATTGAAGCAGACCAGCTTGGGTTCTGTCATCTCCAGAAGGGCGAACTTGATCCCCTCCCGACCGAGACCGCTCCACTTCACGCCGCCAAAAGGCATCATATCGATGCGGTAATCCGTGGAGTCGTTGACCATCACTCCCCCAACATCCAGCTCCCTGATGGCTTTGAATGCATTCTCCAGAGACCGGGTGAAAATGGCCCCATGAAGCCCGTATTTCACGCTGTTGGCCAGTTCCAGGGCTTCGTCCAGGGAAGAGACCTTGTAGAGGTTGACCACCGGGCCGAAGACTTCTTCACAATTCAGCTTGGCGCTGTCCGGCATGTCCTTGAAGACAGTCGGCTCAAAAAGAGTCCCTTTTCTCTTCCCGCCTGTCAGAAGAGCTCCTCCTGATTCAACGGCTTCCTTGACCCACTCCTCGACCCTTGCTGCTTCTTCTTCGGTGATCATGGGTCCCATATCCGTATCTTCATCCAGCTGAAAGCCGACTTTCATCTTCTTGGTGCTTTCCACGAACATCTTCTCGAATTCGTCATATACGTCCTGGTGGATGTAGATCCGCTGAACCCCTATACAGTTCTGGCCGACAGCCCAGAAGGCACCGGAGACAGAAAGCTCTACGGCCTGCGGAAGGTCAGCGTCATCCATAACGATCACCGGCGAGTTCGAACCCAGTTCCATGCCGATTTTCTTCAATCCGGCCTTCTTGGTAATATCCAGGCCGGCCTCGGTGCCGCCGGTGAAGGATATCATCCTTGCCCGGGGCTCGGTCACCAGGGCATCGCCGATCTTTGAAGCGCGGCCGGTGACGATATTCAATATCTTCCAGGGCAGCCCGGCTTCGATCAGAGCCTCCCCTAACTTTAAGGCTGAGAGGGGAGTGACCGTGGCCGGCTTGAGAACCACAGAGTTTCCCCCGGCGATGGCTGGCCCCACTTTATGGGCTACAAGGTTCAAGGGGTCGTTGAAAGGGGTTATGGCCACGATGATGCCGATCGGAAACCGGTAGTAGTAGCCCACTCTGTTCTCTGAGCCCTGACGGCTGTCAAAGGGAATGGTCTCCCCAACAACTCTTCGCGCTTCTTCGGCGGAAATGGTGATGGTATCGATGCAGCGGCTGACCTCTTTTCTGGCCTCCTTGATGGTCTTGCTCCCTTCGCTGGCTATGGTCCTGGCAAAGTCCTCCTCACGGCTTCTGATGATCTCAGCAGCCTTATAGAGGACGGATATGCGCTGATGGACAGGAAGGCTGCGGTTGATCTTGTAGCCTTCCTCAGCAGCTTGAAACGCAGCCTCCACATCCGCAGTGTCTCCTGAAGGAACCGTGTCGAGGAGCTCGTCATTATACGGGTTGCGGACTTCGATCTTCTCTTCCTTATCCACCCATCTCTCGCCGATAAGCATTTTCATGAGATAACCTCCATTTAAAGTAATTTAAAAGGATTCTCTTCCAGATAGTGTGGGTAAAATACACGGGAATGGCGTTAAATATCTGAAGGGAGCGACGCCATTTCCGTGTATTTTAGTCATTCAATTACCCATACAAAATAGAAGAGAACCTTTAAAAGTAGCTTTTGGGATTATAAAACAACTTGACGTTCGAAGCGTCCACCAGCTCGCTTTCGAGCTCGATCTTTTTCGGTACTTTCTCTCCTTTAAGTATCTTGATGGCCGCTTCCACAGCCTGAGCACTTCCGTTCGGATAGATAAAAGTCGCGGTCATCCTCCCAGCCATGACGGACTCGAACGCCTCCTTCTGGCCGTCAATCCCGATGACCACCGCTCCTTCCCGGCCAGCCGCTCTCAAGGCGGTCAGAGCGCCCAAGGCCATCTCGTCGTTGTGGGCGTAGACCCCGTCGATCTGGGGGTGGGACTGAAGGAAATCCTCCATGATCTTCAGGGCAGGCTCTCGGAGATAATCAGCGGGCTGCGCTTTTCTACGACCTGAATGCCGGGAATGGAATCGACTATGCTGTGAAACCCGTCACTGCGGTCGATGGTGGGAGTGGCTCCCAGGATCCCCTCAATCTCGATGACCTCTCCTCTCTCCTTGAGCAGGGAGCCCATCAGTTTTCCCGCACCCTGGCCGATCTTGAAATTGCTCGCTCCGATAAAACAGGTGTAGGCATCGCTGGTGATGTTCCGGTCCAGGGTGATCACGGGCACGCCGGCGTTATAAACCCTCTCCACCACCGGAGTGAGGGGCTCTGCTTCCCTGGGGCTGATGATGAGCAGGTCGATCCCTTTGGAAAACAGGTCTTCCACATCGCTGATCTGCTTCATGTTATCGTTCTGGCCATCTGTAAAGACGAAATCAATCATGTCTTCATGCTCTCGGACAGCGTCCTTCATCTGCTCCAGCATGTTGATCCTCCAGGGATCGATCATGGTGCTCTGAGAGAAACCGATCAGAAATTTTTTTTGCTCTGCTTTTGTGCAGGACGAAAGTGTGATCGAGCACAGAAGAAGAGCAAGGGCGGCCATTGCCTTGAAAGACAATTTATTTTTAATCATTGTCCTTACTCCTGTTCTTATTCAGGGGACCCGGGGACCGGGCCTCCATTTTCTATTTTACTTTCATACCTAAATACAGAAAATAGAAATCTCAAAAAAATGATTATACACCAGCGAGTCAACATTCCATTGTCTTTCATGTCCTTTTTTTGGACAGAAGAACCGCAATGATGATGATAATCCCTTTCAGTATCTGCTGGAAAAACGAGCCCACTCCGAGCAGGTTTAAGATGTTGTTCAGGATTCCCAGGATGAAAGCTCCGATGAATGTTCCTTCCACCGTCCCTATCCCTCCCATCAAGCTTGTCCCTCCGATAACCACCGCAGCGATCGCGTTCAATTCATAGCCTAAACCCAGGTCAGCGTTTCCCACTCCCAGCCGGCTTATGGCAATGAGACTGGCCAGGGCAACGAAGAGCCCGCTGAGAGAATAAACAATTGTTTTATAAAAATCGACGTTGATTCCCGAAAGCCGGGCAGCCTCCTCATTCCCCCCGATGGCGTACACATAACGGCCCAGAACCGTCCTTCTCAAGATAAAGCTGGAAAGAGCAAGAACAGCCAGAAAAAGAACCGCCGGAACCGGGATGGGGCCGATGTATCCCTCGCCTATGAATTGAAGAGGGGGCGGAGTGCTGTCTCCAAGGACGATCGGCCGTCCTTTGGAGTAGAGGAAAGCCAATCCTCGAATAGAGGTCATGGTGGCCAGAGTGACGATAAACGGCTGGATCCTCCCTTTGGTGATGACTACTCCGTTCGCCGCGCCCATCAAAAGGCCGGCACCCAACCCGATCAGAAAAACCAGGATGAAGCCCAGGCCGTTGAATTTGATCAGGCCCGCGCAGAGACACCCGACCATGGCCAGCATGGCTCCCACCGAGAGGTCTATCCCGGCAGTGAGGATAACGAAAGTCATTCCGATGGCGATGATGCCGTTTATCGACACCTGCCTCATGACGTTCAACAGGTTTCGCGCGGTCAGGAATGCCTCGGAGACCAAAGAAGAAAAAATAAACAACACCAGCAGACCAAGCAGAATGTTGTATTTCTCCCAGATTCGCTTCAGCAGGCGGGGTATCACTGCCCTTTCTCCCATCTCACTCTCCGCCTGTCGCATAGTGCATGATCATCTCAGGCCTTTTGTCCTTCCCTTCCAAAACCTTGACCAGCTTGCCCCTATCCATGACGATCACCCGGTCACAGACATGGACCACTTCCTCCAGGTCGGAAGAAACAAGAATGACGAAGGCGGTAGATCTCAGATTTGGCACCGACATCGATTCCCCTTGTCGGCTCATCAAAGATTATCACCCGGGCATCCGAGAGAAGCCAGCGGGCGAGGACCACTTTCTGCTGGTTTCCACCGCTCAGGTTTTTTGTCACTGTCCAGAGGCCGGGAATCTTGATCTTGAGCTTGCGGAGAAATCCGAGGGTATCCTCCTCTTCTTTTTTTCTTTTGATGATTCCCAGAGGAAGGCTGTAGTTCGGAAGATTGGCCAGAGACATGTTCTCCTTGACGCTTCTCTCTAACAGGAGGGCCTGAGTCTTTCTTTCTTCAGGAAGATAGCCTAAACCCAGCTTGACAGCCCTCTGAGGAGAATCGACCCGAACTTCTTCACCTCTCAGGAAAACCTTGCCTTTTCTTTTCCTGTCTGCTCCAAAAAGAACCCGCATGAGTTCGGTCCGCCCCGAACCAACAAGGCCAGCAAAACCCAAGATCTCTCCTTCCCTCAGCTCAAAGGAGGCTTCCTGGCCTTCTCCCTGCAACTCCTCAACAGAGAGCATTTCCTGTCCTTCTCGATGGGGCTGTTCCTCCGGATAAAAATCCTTGAGTTCCCTTCCTATCATGAGAGTGATCAGCTCCTCTCTGCTCGTCTCTGCTGTTTCTTTTTCCCCGACTGCTTCTCCGTCCCGGAGGACCTGCACTCTGTCGGTGATCTGGAATATCTCCTCCAGCTGATGGGAAATATAAATGATTCCCATCCCTTGCTTTTTCAACTCCCTGATCACCTGGAAGAGATTATCGAGTTCCCTTTCGGTCAGGGTTGCACTGGGCTCATCCAGGATGAGGACTTCTGCCTGGATGGCCAAAGCCTTGGCGATCTCCACCATCTGCTTCTGGGCTACTCCCAGGCGGGACACAGGGATGCAGGGATCGATATCCAGGCCGAGTTTGCCCAAAATCTCCCTGGCAACTTTCTCCATTCCTTTTCGATCGATGAGCCCGAGCCGGGATTTGATAAAGCGCCCGAGAAAGATATTTTCACAGATACTCAGCTCTTCGACCAGGTTCAAATCCTGATAGACCGTGCTGACCCCTGCTTTTATCGCCTCATGAGGATTTTTGAACTCAATCTCGTTGCCGCGGAAAAAGACCTGTCCTTCGTTCTTCTGATGGACCCCGGCCAGGATCTTCATCAAGGTCGACTTCCCGGCACCGTTCTCCCCGACCAACCCCAGGACTTCTCCTTCCAGGAGGCGCAGGTCGACCCTCTTCAGCGCTTGAACTCCTGGAAAATTCTTGCTTATGCCCGAAAGAAAGATAAGGGGAGAATCTTGACCTGCCATTTTTTGCTGGGATTATCTTAGTGCAAACATGTCTTTATTTCAATGATGGGGTCAGGCCCATTGAATTTTAACGGTTCTTATTTTAGAATGGAGGCACATGGAAAAAATCAGGATCTTCGGTAACCAGAACCTCCGGCTCAAGGGAAAAGTCAGGATCAGCGGAGCTAAAAACGCCGTCCTTCCCGCCATCACGGCCAGCCTGCTGACTCAAGAAAAGGTCCGTTTGAAAAACATTCCTTTGGTCAAGGACGTCTACACGATATTGACCCTCATGAAAGATCTCGGGGCAAGCTACAACATCAGAAAAAATTCTCTGTCCCTTCAGGTCAAAAAAATTCAATCCCCCCAGGCTCCCTATGAGCTTATCCAAGCCATGAGAGCATCCATCCTCGTCCTGGGCCCCCTGCTGGCACGCTTCGGCAAGGCCACGGTCGCCCTGCCCGGCGGCTGCGCCATCGGTTCCCGTCCCATCGACCTTCATATCCACGGGCTGGAAAAATTGGGAGCTTCGATCAGCCTCGAGCACGGATACATAACCGCCGAAGCCAAAAAGCTTCACGGAAATGAGATTGAATTCGAGAAGAAGACCGTGGGAGGAACGGAAAACCTGGTCATGGCAGCAAGCCTGGCACTCGGAGAGACCGTCCTGAAAAATTGTGCCCAAGAACCGGAGGTGACCAACCTCTGTGAGCTGCTGGTCAAGATGGGCGCACGGATCGATGGTATCGGCGAAGAAACTATCCGCATAAAAGGCGTCAGCGAGCTCGGCGGGGCCACCCATGAGATCATTCCCGACAGGATTGAAGCCGGAACCTTCCTTGTCGCCAGCGCCCTGACCCAAGGGGACATCGTCCTGACCCGGGTCAGGCCTAACCACTTGGACACAGTGATCGAAAAGCTGAGATACTCGGGGACACAGATCAAAATCCTCAACAGCAGCTCCCTCCGCGTCACCGGCAGCAAAGAGATCAGGTCCCAGGATATCACCACCTCTCCCTATCCCGGTTTTCCGACCGATATGCAGGCCCAGTTTATCGTGCTGATGACCCAGGCTTCCGGGACGTCCTTCATCACCGAGACCATATTCGACAGAAGATTCTCTCATATCAACGAGCTGCTCCGTCTTGGAGCCAACATCGAGGTTTCCGGAGACAAGGCCATAGTCAAGGGGAAAACTCCCCTCTCTGGCGCGGAAACCCGGGCCACAGACCTCAGGGCATCCGCTTCTCTCGTCCTGGCTGGCCTGATCGCCAACGGCAAGACGATCATCAATGAAGTCGAACATCTGGACCGGGGCTACGAGCGGCTCGAGGAAAAACTGAAATCTCTGGGAGCCAAGATCGAGAGGATCAAAACATAAGACTGGGGGCTTGATTATGGAAGACTGCCTTTTTTGCAAGATCATCCAAAAAGAGATTCCGGCCAGCACGGTCTATGAAGACGAGAGGATTGTCGCCTTCGACGACATCAATCCTCAAGCTCCGATTCACGTCCTCCTCATCCCCAAGGAGCACTATGCCTCTTTGAATGACATTCCCGAAGAAAAAAAAGATGTGCTGAGCCACCTTCTCCTCAAAGCCCGCGAGATCGCTCGAGAAAAGAAGATCGCCGAGAAAGGATACAGAATCGTCCTCAACACGGCCAGGGAATCAGGTCAGGAAGTTTTCCACATCCATTTCCATCTTCTCGGCGGCAGACAGATGACATGGCCTCCAGGATAAGAAAGAAAAATCCTGAATTTCCCTGAAAGATAGATTTGAAAAGGAGGTAAGACTATGGAAATTACCTGGCTAGGACATTCCGGAATAAAAATCAAGGGATCAAAGACCGTCATTATCGACCCCTTCTTGACCGGCTGTCCCTCTGCCTCAGCCACGCCTGACGAGATAACCGAGGCGGATGTTGTCATCGTCACCCACTATCACAGCGACCATCTCGGTGATGCCTTTGCCATCTGCAAGCAAACAGGCGCCACTTGCGTCGGCATTCACGAGATCGCTGTTGACGCTGAAGCAGAAGGGATAACAGCGGAAGGGATGAACATCGGAGGCACAATAGATGCCCAAGGAGTGAAAGTGCACATGGTCCAGGCGCTCCATTCCGCAGAAAAAGGCGACCCCGCAGGAGTGGTCATAGAGATGGACGGCAAAAAGATCTATCATGCCGGCGACACAGGCTTAACCTATGACATGAAATTGATCGGTGAATTCTTCAAGCCCGACCTCAGCTTCATTCCCATCGGCGACAGGTACACGATGGGCGTACCCTCCGCGGCCAAAGCCGTGGAATTTGTTCAAACCAAAAAAGTCATTCCCATCCATTATAATACTTTCCCGATCGTCAGTGCCGATCCAGAAGAATTCAAGAAGAGAGTGGGGGATAAAGCAGAAGTCATCATTCTCAAGCCCGGAGAAACCTACAGTCTGTAACTTCCTGTCCTGCTGATTTCCATCATCTTCAGTGGCTTATCTCATCGACGGCAACAATTTTATCGGGCACATATCCGCCCTTGCCCTGAGGGATCCCCGGAGCAAACACCGCTTGATTTCAAGCTTGAGGAAGTTTCAGAAGCAGAAAAGAACACGGGTTCTGGTGGTCTTTGACGGTTATCCCGACCCTGATTTGATAGGTGAGCGGCTCCAGGAGAAGAATTTCTCCGTCATCTTCCCCTCTCCGGAACAGAATGCCGACAAGATCATCAAAGAAATCATCTCCAGAGAGACGGATTTAAGGCGGTTTTTTGTCGTCAGCTCAGACCGGGAGATAAAAAACTTCGCCAAGTCCAAGGGAGCTAAGCCTCTGAGCTGCAAAGACTTCAACCGAAAACTCAAGTCCACTCTGAAGGAGCACAGAGAACATCTTGAGGAAGAAAAGAGGCAGGATACGCCTTCCTCTCTCGAAGTCAAGCAGTGGCTCAAGATCTTCAAGGATAAAAAATGAAAGATGTCGCCATAATCGGAGCAGGCCGACTCGGGACATCTCTGGCCCATGCCCTTTCAAAAAAAGGATACATGATCAAGGCTCTCTCCTGCAGGACGCTCTCCTCCGCAGAAGAGAGCCGGCAGTTTATCGGACAAGGGCGGGCCTTCACCGATAACGCCCGGGCTGCAGACGCGGCAACCATAGTCTTCCTCTGTCTGCCGGATGAGGAAATCCTGAAAGTCTCAGAGTCTCTGGCTCTTTCCCCTCTCTCCTGGGCGAATAAGCTTGTCCTTCACTGCTCTGGTCTCCTTTCATCGGAAGCTTTAACACCTCTCCGGAAAAAGGGGGCCCTGACCGCCTCGGCCCATCCCGTTCAATCCTTTACTCACAAGAGGACTCCTCCAGAACATTTCAGGGACATCTATTTCAGCCTGGAAGGAGAAAGCGAGGCTCTTGCTCAAGCCCGAAAAATCATCGACAAACTCGGAGGACGCGCCTTCATCATCCAGGCTAAAGATAAAATCCTGTACCATGCAGCCTGCAGCATAGCCTCCAATTTTCTCGTGGTCCTTCTCGATATGGCCAGTTCCCTTCTTCACAAAACAGGCCTTAGGGAAGAAGAGGCCTTTCAAATTCTGCTCCCGCTGGTGAAAGGGACTTTACATAATGTAAAAGAATTTAACATCCCTGCTTCGCTGACCGGGCCTGTGATCAGAGGAGACAAGGAGACCGTCCAGCAACATCTTGAGGCTTTGAAAAAAAACCGGCTCTATCATGAGACATATAGGCAGCTGGCAGCTCAAGCGCTGGAAATGGCTAAAAGAGATAAAAAACTGACCCCCCAAAAGATCAAAAGCCTAAAGGCTCTGCTGGAAGAAAAATAACCTCTTCTTCAAGGTCAACATCGAATCTCTCTTTCACCCTGATCTTCAGTTCCTGGGCAAGACGCAGGACATCCTGAGCTGAGGCTTTTTCACGGTTGATGATGAAATTGGCGTGAAGGGGATAAACAGCGGCTCCTCCTTTTTTCATCTTCTTTGCTCCGACTCTCTCCAGGAAATAGGCTGCCGGGACCTTTCTCCCATCAGGGAGCACGGGATTTTTAAAATAGCTTCCCGCACAGGCCAGGTCGTAGGGAGGATGTTTTTCCTTCCTTATTTCCAGGTTCTTATCAATAAGAGCCTTTATTTTCTCCTTTTTTCCCTCTCCCAGACCAAAAACAGCGCTCAAAAGCACATCATGTTTTTTCTTGAGAATGCTGTGTCTATACCTGAACTGGAAATGGTTCCTGTCGACGACAACCTGCATTCCTTTTTTGTCGAGGAGTGTGGCTTCTTTGAGAACGTCGCCGATGCTCTGTTCGAAAGCGCCGGCATTGCCAAAAACAGCTCCCCCGACCGTCCCGGGAATTCCGGCCATGAATTCCATGCCGCTCAAGCCTTTTTCTGTAGCAAAGCGGATGAGATCATCCAAGAAAGTTCCTGCACTCACCTCCACTTCCCTCTTATTTCTTCTTCTGATCCTCTTGACCTCGTTCTTTATGATCAGTCCCCGAAAACCGTCATCATCGAACAAAAGGTTGTACCCTCCCCCGATGATATAGAAGGGGATGGAATGTTCCCTTGCCAGGCGAACGGCATTCACAAGCTCTGTGTTGACTGTCGCCTTAAAGAAATAATCTGCGGCTCCTCCGATTTTGAAGTGGGAATGGTCTCGAAGAGCTACGGACAGGGAAAGGGCTTTCCCTACAGATTGGAGGAAACGCTCTGGAAAATTTTTCTCTTGACTACCCATATTTTGGATATTGTATCATATCATAAAATGAGCCATACTCCGACTTCATTTGCTTTTAATTTGGCGCTTTTAATTTGGCATATATTTTGCTAACATATTAAGCAGACACTCAGTAGACTTTAAAAAATCTGCTTGATTGATATAACATTTGATTGAAGATATCAAGCATCTTTCGAGTGAGGTTTGAAAATGAGAAAAACAACATTGACCACATTAATCCTCATTGTATTTATTTATGCGACCTTGGGTGCCCAAACCAGTGAATCAGACCAAGCTTACATCAAAGCCATGTCGACCACAAATCCCACAGAGAAAGCTCATCTTCTCAAAGAATGGCTCAAAGCGAATGCAGGAAAAGGAAACCAGTACGAAAAATATGCCTATGCCGAGCTCTGTGTATTTCCCTATCCCGGCAAAACGCCCGAGGAGTTGACACTAGGCGGGCTGGACGATTTCACCCAATCCAGGGTCATGATAACCATTGCCACGATCTACAGCCAGCGCGGCCAGAATCTGGAAAAAGCCAAAGCCTATTCTCAGCAGGTCATTCAAACCGCCAAGTCCAACAAGGACAAAGACTCTGCCGGCGCATCTGCCGCTCAATGGAATCACTTCATGGGAATCGCCTATTATACTCACGGCATAGCCCTGGAGAAGGGAAGAGACCCGAGAGGTGCCCTCGAATCCTTCATAAATTCTTACAACATTTTAAAAGACCCCCAGATTGCCAACGACCTGAAAAGAGTCGGGAAAAATCTTTACGATTTCAAATTTTATAAAGACGCAGAGAAAGCCTTTGCTATAACGGCTACGGCTCTCAAGGATTACCCCAGCGTCTACCTGTATGCCAAAACCCTGCACAGAAACGGGAAGAAAGACGATGCCTTGAAATACTATAAGCAAGCCTATTCCATGCAGAAGAGCGGAGATGTCTCCTTTAACATCGGAATCATCCTGGCCGCCAATGCCGAAAAAAATCCCTCAGACGCTCCCGAAGCTATCAATTATCTGCTCGAGGCAAGCTTTCTTTCGCCCTCCAATTCTCAAAAGGCCATGCAACTTGCCGAATCCCTCTACTTCAACCACAACAAGGAGCTGAGGTACAACGAGATCGTCAAGGAAATCCAGAAACTGACAAAAGACCTCGAGGACCTCACCACTGACTACAACAAAAGATTCGGAGAGAAAAAAGAAGAGGATCTTTCCGACACGGATAAAAGAATGATGAGGATCATGGAGGACGACATCGCGGCTCTCCAAGAATCCGTCGAAGAGCTCGTCGTCAAACAGCAGGCTGCTCTGGATAAATTCAAAAAACTTATCGACGACACCAAGAAAAAACTGGGGAAATAAAAAAAAAGCGAGAGCTTTACATCCCAGCCTGAAAGAATCTCGATTCGTATCCAGGCCGCACAAAGATTGTATCCTTATTTATTGCTTTTACGCCAGTCCAGACTTATCCCTCATAACGGAATTAGAGATGTTCACAACCTCTGACTCCCGATTGAACTTTTCCAGCTTCTGGTATATTATTCACCTGTCCCTGCTTAATCGATCCCACGCCATAAGGGAGACGTCATGGGTCCCAAACAGCTATCCCGCAAGCAAGCAGAGCAAAAGATCCGGAAACTAAGAGAGGAAATCAAATATCACGAAAAAAAATACTATGTGGATATCGATCCTCAGATATCCGATTACGAATTTGACCTCCTGGTCAAGAACCTGAAAGAACTTGAAGAGAGATTCCCGGAACTGATCACGCCTGACTCTCCCACCCAGCGAGTCGGGGAGCAGCCTATCTCCGGATTCTCATCCGTGGAACACAGCCTGCCGATGCTCAGCCTGGATAACTGCTACAGCTACGAAGAGCTGGAAGAATTTGAAGAAAGAATACACAAAATCATCCCCGATGAAAAAATTGAATACGTGGCCGAGCTCAAAATAGACGGCCTGGGCATTTCAGTCCTCTACCGCGATGGCCGCTTCACTCAAGCTGTGACCCGTGGAGACGGCTATAGAGGTGACGAGGTGACCCTGAACGTCAAAACGATCAGAAGTATTCCCCTGACGATCAAGGAAAATCATGAAATAGAGGTCAGAGGCGAGGTCTACATGCCTTTTGCCTCCTTCGAGATGACCAATCAGGAAAGAGAAAAAAAGGGTGAACCTCTCTTCGCCAACCCCAGGAATGCAGCTGCCGGATCTCTGCGACTGCTCGACCCTCGGGAAGTCGCATCCCGCCAGTTGGATGTGTTCCTCTACTCCATTTTCACCGAAGGAAAAGAACAAAAAGGCCAGTGGAAAAGCCTTCAAAGGCTGAAAGAGCTAGGATTTAAAATAAATCCTATCTCCCGCAAGTGCACTTCTTTGGCGCAGATCCGCTCTTTTTGGGAAGAATGGAATGAAAAGAGAGAGAGCCTGGATTATGACGTTGACGGAGTCGTGGTAAAGGTCGATTCTGCAGAACAGCAGAATGCTCTTGGTCACACGGCAAAGTCTCCCCGATGGGCCATCTCTTTCAAGTTCCCTGCCAGGCAGGCCACGACTCAAATAAAAGACATCCGCATCCAGGTCGGAAGGACCGGGGCTCTGACGCCTGTGGCCATCCTTGAGCCCGTCCAGCTTTCCGGAATCACCATCAGCCGCTCGACCCTCCATAATGAGGACGAAATCAAGAGAAAAGACATCCGGATCGGCGATCATGTCCTCATCGAACGGAGTGGTGATGTCATACCCAAAGTCGTCTCTGTCATGAAAGAAAGGCGGACAGGGAAAGAATCCCGGTTCGTCTTCCCAACCAGATGCCCGGTCTGCAACTCCTCGGTTTTCAAGCCAGAAGGAGAGGCCATCTCCAGGTGTGAGAATCCTTCCTGTCCGGCCAGATTGAGAGAATCCCTGCTCCACTTTGCATCACGCCGGGCCATGAACATAGAGGGCCTCGGGGACGCTCTGGTCGACCAGCTCATGGAAAATGGACTCGTTCGCTCGATACCAGACCTCTACAATCTCAAGCTCGAAAACCTGGAGAGTCTGGAAAGGATGGGTTCGAAAAGCTCCCAGAATCTCCTGGATGAAATCGAGAAATCCAAACAGAGGACTCTGCCCCGGCTGATCTTTGCCCTGGGGATAAGATATGTGGGAGAAAGAACAGCTCAGGCCCTGGCAGCCCATTTCAAAGACTTAGAAAAATTATCCACAGCTCCCTTGGAAGAATTGGTAGAGGTCGAAGACGTCGGTCCCAAAGTGGGAGAAAGCATTGTCTTCTTCTTTAGACAACCGGAAAGCAGGGAGCTGCTGAGCAGGCTGAAAAAAGCGGGATTGAACCTTTCTCATAAAGAGGAATCAAGAAAAGCCGCCCTTCCTCTGGCCGGGCAGACCTTTGTCCTGACAGGAACGCTTTCAGATTTCACCAGAGATGAAGCGGCCGAAATCATCGAAAGCCTGGGCGGGACTGTCTCTTCTTCAGTGAGCAGCAGGACAACCTATGTCATCGTGGGTGAGTCGCCTGGTTCTAAACTCGTCCGGGCAAAGCGGCTGGGGATTCCGACGATGGAGGAGAAAGAGTTTGCCAAGCTGGTGGGGAAAGGTTAGCTTTTTTTCTTCTTCTTTTTTCCTATGCCTTTGATAATTCCTTTCAATCCTTTTTTCTTCTCAGATTCCCCTCCCAAACCGAGTGCCTTGTGAGCGTCCGCATGATCGGGATCGATCTCCAGCGCCTTCTTGAATTGTTTCTTGGCCTTAACCGAAAGCCCTTCCTTGACGTAAAATTCACCCAGGGCGACATAACTGTCTGCCTTCCAAGGCTCCAGATCGATGGCCTTGATGAAATCCTCTTCGGCCTTTTCCTGAAACGCGGGTACCATTGCCTCAGCCTTGGCCAGGTGAATGAAAAAGCTGGCTTTGTTGCTTTTCAGCTTGATGGCTTCCTCAAAGCAAACTAAAGACTCCTCGTATTTCCCCCGGCTGAACAGGTTCTTTCCTTGGCGGAATTTGATATCGGCCTGATTATCGATCTCTTTCCTGTCCGGCTCGGCAGGTTTGGCGAGTTTATCATCGTAACCCTTCTTTTCTTCCTCATTGGTCAGGGTTTGGAAGGCGCTGGTGATGATTCCAAAAACCTCCTCGATCGTCTCCCGTGTCTCTTCTGGCAAATCCCGGTCAAAGCGGTCAGGATGATAGTTGCGGGCTAGTTCAAAATAGGCTTTTTTTATTTCTTTTTGTGAAGCGGTGCGGGGCACATTCAAGATTTGATAAAAATCCATTTTGGGAATATCGTTTTTGAGCTTTTCCACTTCCGAAATTTTTTCCTTCAGTTTCTCGTCGATTTCCTTCGAAGGCTTTTTTTCTTCCTTTTCCTCTTTTTCTGCGACTTCCTCATCTTCTTTCTTGGGGGCTGCCTTTTTTCGAGCCTTCTTCCTTTTCCGGACAGGCGCTTTTTTGGGTTTTTCTTCCTTTTCGGGAACTTCCTCTTCAACTCTGGCCCGTTTAATGTCAATCAGGCTCAAACAGTAAAAGAGGTAGAGGCTTTTCCAGAAAAACTCAGGGATTACACCCATGGAACGAACGAGTTCTTCAGAGGAGGCCTTGCCGTCAATCGTCGATAGCAGATCTTTTTCTTCCTGTGTCAACCGGTCCAGGCATTCTTTTCTATTAGGAACAGGATATTTATCCACGAGTAATTTTTGCAGTTGAGGAGTGAAATCCATACGCCTGATTCCTTCCTCTATCAGGTCAGGAACGTCCATCATGTATTCGAACTTCTTTTTGTCAATCTCTTTCCTTTCCTGAAAGCTCAGCTTTCCATCAAAAAAAGGAAAGATGTTCAAGGTGATCTCTCTCATCTGGAACATCAAGCCATCGTTCAAATCTCCTTGGGTGATCAGGCCTTCTTTGATCAGAGTCTTTCCCAGGCTCTCCATGGGGTCGATGTAAAGGTCGATATTGGTGAACGTATCGACGGATATTCTTCCCAGTTTCAGTAAAACTTCTCCGAGAAGCTCCTGAGGTTGAGTGGATTTGGCGATGACCAAGACTCCGCGCTGGAAGAAAAGGTATTTCTGGATCCCTTTCCGCTTGAAGGAAAGACAACCGCTCTTCTTTTCGAAGTGAATATCCCTCAAAAAGTGACCGATGTGCTCCATCCCTCCGTCCTCAATTGGATATAATATTATAAAAAAAGATGCAATTATGCAAAAACAATTTATAAAAAATATCCGAAGAATCCATTGACACCGTGATCAAATCAATCTTTCAGAAAGGTTCAATCTCACAGCAAGGATCTTTATCTTTTTGATAGAGGAGGCAGCGAGCGTGAGAAAGCGAGCGAGCGTTGGAAGGGGGAAGTCAGTTCCCCCTCCAAGTTGGCGATCGATTCGATCGTCAGGGGGATCCAAGGGGGTATGACCCCTTGGTCGCAGGGCGCAGGTCGATGCCAAGCCCGAGAAGGGGAGGCAGCGAGCGTGAGAAAGCGAGCGAGCGTTGGAAGGGGGAAGTCAGTTCCCCCTCCAAGTTGGCTCTATTTGAAATGGAGCATGAATTATGGTAACTTTTCCCTCGTGAGAATCGCTCTGGCTCAGATATCTCCCCATCTGGGCGATTTACGCAGAAATCTTGACCTGCATTTCCATTACATCGAAAAAGCAAAAAAGAAAAGAGCCGACCTCCTGGTCTTTCCCGAACTCAGCCTCACCGGCTACACCTTGATGGACATGGTCGCGGAAGTGGCATTAGTTCCTGGAAAAGAGACTATCTTCCGCAAGTTCAAGGCAGCGAGCCAGGAAATCTCCCTTGTTATCGGGTTTGTGGAAGAGTTGGAGAAAGGGCTCTTCTACAATTCCGCCGCCTTTTTATCGGGGGGGAAAATCCTCCATGTCCACCGCAAGGTCTTCCTCCCCACTTTCGGGATGTTTGACGAAGCCAGGTTTTTCGCCCAGGGGAAAAACTTCCACGCCTTTCCCACGCCATACGGAAAAGCAGGAATGATGATCTGCAGGGATTTTCTCAGCTACGGGGCCAGCTACCTGCTTTTTACAGGTGGAGCAGAGATAATCATCGTCCTCAGTGCAGCCCCGGGACGAGGGATGGCCCAGGAAGAGGCTTACGAGACAAGCCACATGTGGGAGCTGATGGGAGAGGCTGTCTCGCGTTTTTCCACAGTCTTCCTTATCTACTGCAACAGGGTTGGCTTCGAGGATGGAAAACATTTTGCCGGCGGCTCGTTCATCTTCGATCCAAGCGGGAAGATGGTCGCCCGGGCATCCTATGTCGACCAGGATTTTCTCCTCCAGGATATCAACACGGATGAAATCCGCCAGGGGCGAAAAAAATGGCCATACAAAAGAGATGATAAACCCGAGGTCATCCTGGAAGCGCTCAAGAGGATTGTCAGCAAATATGAAGATTAACGAGGTTTTTGTCGAAAAGATCCTCACTTCGTTCATCAGGGAAGAGCTCTATAAATTCAATTACAAAAAAGGAATCCTGGGTCTCTCCGGAGGGCTCGACTCCTCTGTCTGTGCCTTCCTGGCAGCGAAAGCACTCCAACCACAAAACGTGATCTGTCTCATCCTACCTTACGGCGAAGCCTTCAGCCAGGATGTAAAGGATGCCCAGGAAATCGCAAAGCTTTTGGGTGTCCGGTCAAAGAAGATAGATATTTCTCCGATGGTCAATGCCTATTTCTCTCGTTCCCCGACCAAAAACAGAGTTGCCAAGGGCAACAAAATGGCCAGGGAAAGGATGTCCATCCTCTACGATTTCTCTTCGCGAGAGAAAGCTCTGATCCTCGGCACGAGCAACAAGACGGAACTCCTGCTGGGCTACGGAACCATCCATGGAGACATGGCCTGTGCGATCAACCCTCTGGGGGATCTTTACAAGACTCAGGTCAAACAGCTTGCTCGCCATCTTAGAGTCCCTGAAAAAATCCAGAGCAAGCCCCCGTCTGCCGGCCTGTGGACTGGCCAGACGGATGAGGGGGAACTCGGCCTCACCTATGAAGAAATGGACGAAATCCTCTTTCAGCTCGTGGACAAGAGAATGTCCAGGAAAGAGGTCATCGCCTCCGGGTTCAAAAAGGCGGCTGTCGAAAAGATAATCCGTCTGATGAAGAATTCCGAGTTCAAGCGGAAACTCGCTCCTATCCCCAAAATATCCTCCCGGACCGTTGGTCACGATTTTCTCTATCCGTACGACTGGGATAGATAGGCCATGAAGGAGGCTCATTCAGAGAGAAAATCCCCGGGCATTCTGTACATCATCGCTACTCCCATAGGAAACCTTGAGGATCTGACACTCCGGGCCCTGAGAATCCTCGAAAAAGTATCTCTTATAGCCTGTGAGGATACCCGGCAGACCTTAAAACTCCTGAACACATACAACCTGAAAAAAACACTCATCAGCTATTACCACCCGAAGGAAAGCCAAAAAATCCCCCGAATCATGAATTGCCTCAAGAAAGGGGATGATGTGGCTTTAGTCACAGATTCCGGCACACCTGGCATTTCTGACCCAGGCTATCCGCTCATTAAAGAAGCAATAGACCAGGGAATCCGGGTCATCCCGATTCCCGGGGCTTCAGCCCTGACCGCAGCTCTCTCCGCGTCCGGGCTTCCCACCCACAGGTTTCTCTTTCTTGGCTTCCCTCCGCCAAAAAAGGAGGCTTTAAAAAAGCTGTTTACCTCCCTGAAAAACGAAAAATCGACTCTCGTGCTCTACCTCCCCACCCGCAGGATCCACTTTTTTCTACAGATATGTTTGGAAACGCTGGGAAACAGGCAGATCGTCATCGCCAGAGAAATGACCAAGGTCCATGAGGAATTTATCAGAGGAAAGGCTGAAGACCTGGCTAACAAACTGCAAAAAAAGCAGTTAAAGGGTGAAGCCACCATCCTTATCGAGGGTTCCCGGTAAAAAAAGATTCCTTTTTTTATTAAAATTGAGATTTTTTTCTAAAATACTTGACAAATTGACACTCATATATTATATTATAAGAGCACTAAGATATTTAGGAGGTTACGATGGCTATAATCAGATGGGATCCTTTCAGGGATCTTGTGACTTTAAGGGAAAGAATGAACCGTCTTTTTGAGGATGCTTTCACCTCCCGAGGAGAAGAGAAAGACCTGGTTGCCAGCAGCTGGAGTCCTTCAGTGGACATCTATGAGACCGAAAACGAGATCGTCCTGACAGCTGAAGTCCCTGGTGTCGATGAGAAAAACATCGAGATCAAGCTCGAGGACAACACCCTCTCTCTCAACGGTGAGCGGACTTTCGAAAAGGAAACCAAAGAAGAAAACTATCACAGGATTGAGCGCGCCTACGGATCCTTTTACAGGTCCTTCACGCTCCCCAGGAACATCGACCAGGACAATATCAAGGCGGAAAGCGAAAATGGAATCCTGAGAATCTCCATGCCCAAGAAGCCCGAGTTGAAGCCCAAGAAAGTGAAGATACTTAAGCCCAAAAGCTCATCCGAAAGCAAGAAATAAGAATTCAGTTCATTCTTTAAATAAGACTGGGCGCCTGAGGTCTTCTGACCCGGGCGCTTTTTTTTTAAAAAAGATTTGCTTCAGGCTTGAGCCAGGGTCAGTGCTCTCACTTCCCCGACACCAGATTTTTTCAGGACCGAGCTACATTCGTTCAAGGTCGAGCCTGTAGTGAAAACATCATCCACAAGGACCACGACTTTCCGTCTTATCTTTCTTTTATTGACAGCGGAAAACGCGTCTGACACATTTTCAGCCCTCTCCTCTAACTCGAGGCAAGTCTGAGGAGGTGTGTTTTTGACCTTAGCCAGGACATCATCCGCGACCTCGACTCCTTTCAGCTTCGCCAGTTCCTGGGCTATGACCTGAGCCTGGTTAAAACCGCGCTTTTTTTGTCTTTTGGGGTGAAGCGGTACAGGAACGATAAAATCGGCCTTCCACCAGATATCCTCATCCTTGCCCAGGGCACGGTGAATAATCCTGGCAAAATCCCTGCCCAGTATCTGAAATCTCCGGTATTTGTAAAGAAGGATCGCATCCTTTAATTGTCCCCGATACCGGCCGTACGAACGGTGGCAGGAAAAAGGAGGCCTCTTCTGCACACAGTCCTGGCAAAGGTGAGGCTCGACTCCGGCCTCAAAAAAACGGCCGCAACACAGACAGTGTGAGCCGGTAAAAGGGATCATCCTTTCCCAGCAGGATTGGCAGATGATCTTTTCCTCTGGGAGCTCCAGCAAGGAAGAACACAGTTCACAGAAAGAGGGGAAAAAAATCAGCTCGGCAAGCTTAGTGATCGAGGTGATTTTTTTGTGAAGAGAGGATATCAAGATTCCTCTTCAGATTTTTCCTGGCACTCGATGCAGTACGGAGACCAGGGAACAGCGTCTAGCCTCTTCTTGCTGATGTTTTTCCCGCACATCTGGCAGATTCCGAATTCATCCTTCTCGATTCTTCTCAAGGCCTCGTCGATCATGAATAACTGTGCCCGCTCAGTATCAGAAAGGCTGAGAAGGAATTCCTTGGTGTAAGAGCTCTCGGCTCTATCGACAATATCCTGGGCGATTCCTGACTCGACTTCTTTGCTCTCGTTATAGACTTCGCTCAGCTTGGCAATGATCGTTTCCTTTTTCTCCAAGAGCTTTTTCTTGTATTTTTCTCTATCGGCTTTATTCAAAACTCTCACCCCTATTTGACGTATTGTCTTCCTTTAATGGTCATTAAGGAACGGTATATCTGCTCCAGGAGCATGATCCTGATCAGCTCATGAGAGAAAGTCATCTGAGAGAGAGAAAGAAGGGTATCCGCTCTCTTCAATATCCTTTCTTCCAGCCCCAAAAATCCTCCCACAACGAAGGTTATGGCTCGTGAGGAACTGGAAGCAATTTTCTTTAAAAACCGGGCAAATTCGAAAGAGTTCATCTCTTTTCCCTCATGAAAGAGGCAGATAATATAATCATTTTTAAAATGTTTTTCAAGGTCAGCAGCCTCGATAGCCATAATTTTCTGGGCGAATTTCTCGGAAATGCCCTTGGCTGTCTTTGTCTCGATAAGTTCGCATTTTTCTATCTGGTTGATCCGTTCCAGATAAAATTGCTGCAAATTCTTTATTTCTCTGTTGTGTGTCTTGCCAGGCCATAGGATTCTTATTCTCATCCTGTGCTATTGAATCCATCCCATTCAACGAATGGAAACCTCCCGTTTCGAAAAAATAGTCCATAAACAATAATAATTCATACCGAAAATGTCAATGTTTTTTTATTAACTTTTTATTAACTGAAGGCATCTCTATTTCCGTGACAGCTGATCATGAATGTGCATTCTGTTGCAGTGCCGGTTCCCCTCCATCCGGAGCCCATGGAGGAGGGTGGGAGGGTCTTGGCGAGGATGGAGGTGAACCGGCGCCGCACCTCACAATGAGGAAAGATGATTCTTTCCTAACAAAAAAAGAGAGGCTAGCTTAAAAAATTATTTTTATTGAATTGTTCCGCTAATAAGAAATGATCAATAGGGTATGCGGGGGGCATCCCCCCAGAGCTTCTCCAAGGAATAGTATTCTCGGGCGTCCCTTGAAAAAACGTGGACGATAAAACTGCCATAATCCAATAAAATCCAATCCGCCCGCTCTTTCCCCTCCACGCTCAAAGGTCTGATATTCTTTTTCTTCAGCTCTTCTTCGATGGACTCGTAAATTGCCGTATTCTGCCTGGAGGAGTTCCCGTGGAGGATAATGAAGTAGTCGGTGAAAGAAGCTATTTTTCTTAAATCCAGAACAACAAGCTCCTCTCCTTTCTTGTCCAGGCAGGCCTGGATCGAGATCCTGACTTCAGGCGGCAGACTCTTTTTAGTCATTTTTTTCTTTGGCATTCCTTCGCTCATGACTCAACTCTGATAAAGATTATTTTCCTTGATGTAGGCCTCGACTTCCTCGGGAACCATACTCTTGATCGACTCGCCATTCTTGACCTTCTTCCTAATCTCAGTCGAGGCGATACCCAAGGCGTCTATAGGAAGAAGGAAGATCCTGTAGCTATCCAGCATATCGGGATCTACAGCCTCATTTTCAGGGACCAAAAACATCTTTCCCTCGATTTCCCCGGCCAGCACATTTCTGGCATCGCCCAAATCAAACCCGGGTCGGCTGATGACCACGAAAAAGCACTGCTCCAGAACCCGCTGGTATTCTTTCCAGGTATCGATCTCCAGAAAAGCATCGATGCCCAGAATAAAGAAAATCAGGGATCTCGGGTAGAGCTTTTTTACCTTGCCCAGGGTAATGATCGAATAAGATCTTTCCCGAGCATCGATCTCGAGGGCAGACGGAACAAATCGAGGAAAGGAACGAACAGCCAAGTCGACCATTTTTAAGCGGTGACGAGGATCAGCGATACCTCTATATTTCTTATGAGGCGGAATATAGGAAGGGATAAAAAGAACCTCATCCAGGAAGAACCTTTTTTGGACGGTCTCTGCAGCCTTGAGATGGCCAGAATGAATAGGATTGAAAGTGCCTCCAAACAGCCCTATTCTTTCCTTCTCCATGGGATTATTCCGACTTCTCCTGCAGCCCCTCTAAAGTTCTGGCCAATTCATTCACCAGTCTTCTGATTCCCTCTTCTTTGAGTGCCGAGATGGCAAAAAACGGAAGCCCCTCCCTGTCGGCCATCTTCTTCACCTTCTCCAAGCCGCTCTTATCTTCGCCGAGCAGGTCAATCTTGTTTGCAGCCAGAATCTGATTCCTTTTTACCAATTGAGGGCTGAATGCTTCCAGCTCTTTTATGACCGTTTTAAAATCCTGGACAGGATCCCTCCCCGTGTAGGGAGACATATCGATAAGGTGAAGCAGGATCTTCGTCCGTTCAACATGCCGGAGGAATTTCGTCCCCAGGCCATGGCCCTGATGAGCGCCCTCTATCAAGCCAGGTATATCCGCGACCACAAAACTCCTGAATTCATCCACGTCCACCACTCCCAGGTTGGGGATAAGCGTCGTGAACGGATAATCCGCGATCTCCGGCTTGGCCGCTGAGATCTTGGAAATCAAAGTGGATTTCCCCACGTTGGGAAACCCGATCAACCCCACATCGGCGATCAGCTTCAGCTCCAGGGTGAAATCTTTCTCCTCCCCGGATTGGCCCTTTTCGCATTCCCGGGGGGCCTGATGAGTGGAAGAGGCAAAGGAGGCATTTCCTCTGCCCCCTTTTCCCCCTCTGACAGCCAAGAACTGCTGTTTCGGGGAAATAAAATCGAACAGGACTTGATTCTTATTTTTTTCTCTGACAACGGTTCCCACAGGAACATTCAGGTAAAGGTCTGCACCGCTTTTTCCCTGGCGATTTCCTCCTTCGCCGTGGGCGCCGCGCTGCGCTTTGGTGATAGGATGAAACCGGAAGTAGGCGAGGGTATTGAGGTTTTCGTCAGAAACCAGGTAGATGTTTCCACCGTTTCCGCCGCGGCCGCCATCAGGTCCGCCTCGAGGAACGCCCCTTTCTCTCCGGAAGCTCATGCACCCGTTCCCGCCATGGCCTGCGCGGAATGTAACCTGGACCTGGTCGACAAACATATTAAAGGGAGACCGAACCTCCTAGGCAGGAATCACAGAGACGAATTTTCGCTTTCTGCCTCTGGTTTCAAACTGGACAATCCCTGTGATTTTCGCGAAGAGGGTGTCGTCTTTGCCTCTTCCCACGTTCATCCCAGGCTTGAAAGGAGTGCCTCTCTGGCGCACCAGGATGGAACCCGCTTTGACGGACTGACCTGCGAATCTCTTGACACCCAGCCTTTTGGCATGACTTTCCCTGCCGTTCTTTGCACTTCCACCTGATTTTTTATGCGCCATTCTATTTCTCCTTCTTTACGGATTTAGTCTTGGCTTTGGCAGCCCCTTTCGCAGCCGGTTTCTTTTTGGGAGCGGCTTTTGCCTCAGGCTTAGCGGCTGGAGCTGCTTTGGCTTTAGCCGGAGCCTTGGACACCTTCTTGGCCGGAGCCTTTTTCACTTCTTTCTTCGGGGCCGCTTTTTTGACCTCTTTCGGCTTGGCTGCGCTCACTTCTTCCTTCATCTTTGGAGCAGCCTTCTTCTCTATCTTCTTGACCTCTTCTGCGGGCTCCTTCTTGGGAACAGCCTTCAAGCTGGAGACGATTTCCTCGATCCTGACCCGGGTCAGCTCCTGGCGGTGTCCTCTCTTTTTCTTGTACTGTTTTCTTCTTTTCTTCTTGAAAACGATGACCTTCGTGTCCTTGAAGTTTTCGACGATCTCTGCTTTGACCAGGGCATTCTTGACATGAGGGGTGCCGATCAGTGTCTCTCCGTCTCCTTCAACAAGAAGAGGCAAGAACATCGCCTTTCTGGACTTTATACTGTTTTCCGCCTGTTTCGATAACAGCAAACATCTTTTCTACCTCTATTGTTATGTCTTATCAGAAAATGAGGGAACCTAACTTTAACATATGCCTACCTTTATGTCAACCGGAGTAATAGGGGACGTTCCCGAGGGGGACACCTTTCTATGCTTTCTTATATGAAGCGAAAAAAAGATTGTCCCCGCAGAGAACTCCCCCTATGGCACTAACAGTGAATAATGGAGACGTTCTCTTTAAAGCGGCTGGTTCCCTTCCATCCAGAGCCCATGATGGTGGGTGGGAGGGCATTGGCGAGGATGGAGGGGAACCGGCGCCTGATTTCTCCGTTAGGCAAATGCTTGCCTCGACCCGGAAATCAAGATGCTTGCGTTGATCGCCATTTTCTTGACAAAAAGGGCTCTTTTCTCTAATTTAATGAAGTCCTTGTCAAACAAAGGCGAGGAATACGTGGGCGGTTAGCTCAGCGGTAGAGTACCGGTTTTACAAGCCGGGTGTCACTGGTTCGAATCCAGTACCGCCCACCAGGCAAATTCAGCATAGAAAGTGAACAAAATCTATTCCGCGCTCTGGCTGACAGCCTGTGTGCTGTTATCGCTGGGCGGGATCGCCGCTTTCATCATCCTGTTTGTTCCTGACTTCAACATCTACTGGTTCATCCTCTCGCCCATCATCATCGCCATGTACCAGATCCCGGCAGTCTATCTGTTCTGGCGCTGGAAAAAGTGGAAAGAACGAATAAAAGACAAAAATGAAGAAGCGTAGCTGGCGAAACATCATCCTTCTTTTTGCCTTTTTGGTCTTTTTCCTGTTCCTTCAGTTTTTCCAGCCGGAGGGCTTGAGCCCCGAGGGACAAAAAGCTCTGGCTATTTTTTTCCTCTGTCTAATCCTCTGGGTAACCAATGTCATACCGCTGGCTGTGACCAGCCTCATGGCCATCGTACTTCTTCCTCTCCTGGGAGTCCTGGATGCCAAAACCGCATTTTCTCTTTTCGGCAACCACGCTGTTTTTTTCATTCTCGGAGCCTTTATCCTGGCTGCGGCTCTGATGAGATCGGGACTCAGCACACGGCTGGCGCTTTTTTTTCTGACGAGGATAAAAAAGAGCCCCGGCTCCTTGCTGCTCGGTGTAATTCTCTCCTCGGCCTTTCTCGCCTTTTGGATGCCCGAGCATGCTGTGGCTGCCTTGATGTTCCCTCTTGTCCTCGAGGTTGCCTCCAGCCTCGACCTCAAACCAAAGGAAAGTTCCTACGGAAAAGCGCTGTTCATCTCTCTTGCCTGGGGAACAGTCATCGGAGGTGTCGCCACATTCCTGGGAGGCGCCCGTAATCCTCTGGCTATCGGCATGCTCTGGGAGGAATTCGGTCTGAGAATAAGCTTTCTGGAGTGGATGATCGCCACGGTCCCCATCGTCCTTGCCATGGTCTTCCTGGCTCATGGCTTCATCCGGCTCTTTTTTAAAATAGACATTGAAAGCATTGCCTCTGCTGAAAAAAAACTTCAGGAAAGGATACACCGGCTGGGAAGAATATCCAAAAGAGAAAAGATCGTCGGTCTCATCATGGCCGCCACGGTTATCTGCTGGATGACACTCTCCAACACGATCGGTCTGGCCAACATCGCCATCCTTTCTGCTGTTTCCCTCTTTTTGTTCAACGTCGTACCCTGGAAGGAAATCGAAGAATACGTAAACTGGGGCGTCATCCTGATGTACGGCGGAGCCATTTCCCTCGGCTTTGCCCTTGACCACACTCAAGCGGCCGCCTGGCTGGCAAAAAATGCGCTCTCATCCTCCAAGGTCACTCCGTTCGTGTTCATCATCGTCATCACCTTTATCGCCAAGTTTCTCACTGAGGGAATCAGCAACGTGGCCACCGTCGCCATCCTTCTTCCGCTCGGATTCGCTCTGGGACAAACCTACGGGATCAGTCCCATCATCGTCGTCTACGCTATTGCCATCCCGGCAGGCCTGGCTTTCAGTCTGCCGATGGGAACTCCGCCCAACGCCATCTGCTATGCATCGGGCTATTATCGGATCTCAGACCTGGTCAAAGCGGGGCTTGTGCTGAACGTCATCTCCTGGCTCTTGTTTCTCTTGATGGTCAAACTCTACTGGCCACTCATCGGCCTGAAAATATAAAAACAGATGATTGTCTGGATACAATTCTGGGGTCGAAGATGATTTTGACTTCTTCGGGGAGGTGACAGAATGAAAACCATCCTTCTTTCCCTGTCAACAACAAGACATTCACCCAAAACCATCGATTTCGCCCTGAAAAAAGCTTCAGAGGAACAGGCTAGACTGGTGATTCTTTTCATCATCGACCCTGATATTCCGTCCCTCATACTGGATAAAATGATGGATGTGGGATTCATGGGGGATGCTCCCAGCAAACAGCTTTTTGAATCCATTCTCAATGAATACAAAGAAAGAGCGAAGAGAATCGTCCAGCAGATCGAGATAAAAGCCAAATCTCAGGATATCGAATTGAAAGCTGTGTTTGCCGAGGGAGAATTCGTCGAAGAATCTCTAAAAATAATCTCCCAAGAGAATCCAGAGATGGTTGTCCTGACAAGAGCAGAACGGTCCAATCTCTCGCGTTTTATTTTCGGGTCGGCCGTCAACACGCTCACCAAAAGATCCCCTTGCCCGATAAAGGTCATTGACGAAAGCTGAGTACGATTTCCGTTGATTTATCGGCATAAAAAAAGATAATAAGATAACTGAGCTGAATCATTCAGGCGCCGAAACGGCCGCAGGTTTCTGGAATGATTCAGGCTAGACGTTAATCTGCAGAGAAAGGAAGGGAAGGACTATGAACCTCAGCTGGCTTGATATCGCCTTTTTCCTGGCTTTCATCTGCTTTGTGGTCGGGATAAGCCTCTACAAAAGCCGCAAAAAAAAGGAAACGAGCGAGGACTACTTCCTGGCAGGCAGGACTCTCTTCTGGTATCTGATCGGGTTCTCCCTCATCGCTTCCAACATCTCTACCGAGCAGTTTGTCGGGATGTCCGGTCAGAGCGCCGGACATGTCGGGATGGCCGTGGCGAGTTATGAGTGGATCGCGGCCATCACCCTGGTTTTTGTCGCCCTTTTCTTCCTCCCCAAATTCCTCAGGATCGGAATCTTCACCATCCCCGAATTCCTCGAACACCGCTTCAGTCCCATCCCTCGAGCGATCATGGCTTTTTACACTGTGATCATCTACGTGTCGGTCACCATCGCCGCTGTCCTTTACTCCGGGGGCTTGACACTGCATACAATCTTCGGAATTGACCTGACTCTGGCTGTCTGGATCATCGGCTTCATCGCGGCCTTTTACACCACTTACGGCGGCTTAAAAGCTGTCGTCTGGGCCGACCTCATCCAGGGCTCAGCCCTGATAATAGGCGGAGCACTGACCATGATTCTCGGGTTCATGGCTGTTGGCGGCGTGAGCAATTTTCTTCAGGCCAACGCAGACAGGCTCCATATGATCCTTCCGTCGGATCATATCGAGATCCCCTGGACAGCTCTTCTGGTCGGAATCTGGATCCCCAACTTCTACTACTGGGGCCTGAACCAGTACATCATGCAGCGGACTCTCGGGGCCAAAACCCTCAGGCAGGGACAGGTCGGCGTGGTCTTTGCAGCCTGGCTGAAACTGCTCATTCCCTTTATCGTCGTCTTTCCCGGGATCATGGCCCTGCAGCTTTACGGTGACCAGCTCCAGACAGCCGACATGGCCTATCCCTTACTGATCAGAAACCTTATCCCGGCAGGCCTCAAGGGATTCATGTTCGCGGCCATCTTCGGAGCGGTCATGAGCTCCCTCGATTCCATGCTGAACTCGGCCTCGACCATCTTCACCATGGACCTCTACAAACGGCACTTCAAACAAGACGCTTCCCCCAAATCGTTGATCTCGATCGGCCGGCTGATGACCGTGATATTCGTAGTCATCGGCTGCATCATAGCCCCCCTGCTGGGTCATCCGAAGCTGATGGGGATCTTCCACTACATCCAGGACTTCCAGGGATACATCTCGCCCGGAATCCTGGCGGCCTTCGTCTTCGGGCTGATCTTCAGGCGGGCTCCCACTTCAGCCGCGATTACGGCACTCATCCTTAATGTCCCTGTCTACGGAATTCTCCATCTGAGGTTTTTCGACCATATCGTTTTCCTGAATAAAATGGCCATCACCTTCGCCATCCTGATCCTGGCCATGACCATAATCACGATCCTGAAGCCACTGCCTGAGCCGAAAAAACTGCCTTCAACGGGCAAGATCGACATGAAACCCGCCAAAAGTGTCCTCTGGCTGGGCGCGGCGGTAATAGCGGTGACTATCGCTCTTTACATCATCTTCTGGTAAAAAAAAGGCGGGTTACTTATAAGAAAACGGACAATCCTAAAAAATGATTTTCTTTAAGATAGTGCGGGCAAAATACAGAGGAATGGAAGAAGCGACCTTGAAGATTGAGCCTTCACGAACCGTTAACCGAGGGAAGCCGATGAAATCGGCCGCCGAGTATGTTTGAGCACGTGAGGATCGACCTGATGAAAAATGGTAGAGTCCGGACTTCCGGTCGGAAGTGACATGCTTGAGTGCGGAGTTAAGCAGGCGCCGAGGGAGACGGTGAGGGAATGGCGTTAAAAATCTGAAGGGAGCGACGCCATTTTCGTGTATTTTAGCCACTCAATTACTTATACAAAAGGCAATAGAACGTAAAAAAGCAACCTGGCTCTTTTTTAGACGATGAGGCGGCGCTCCTCCTTGACCACATTGAGCACAATATGGGTCACTGTCCTGTCCACGTATTTCTGAGCGAGTATTCTCTTTATGAAGCTGTCTAAGTCCTCTCGGCTCTTGAAGTAAGCGATCACTATCGAATCCCAATCTCCGGTCACATCATAAATGGCCATCACACGCGGATCTTCGGCGATCCTCTCCTGAGCTTCGATAAGCTTTCCATGGGAGATTCGTAAGGCCACCACAGCCATGAGGGTGTAGCCAAAGTATTCCGGGTCCAGGATGGGAATGTATCCTTTGATCGCCCCCGCCTCCTCTAGCCTTTTGATTTTACTGATGACTACCGGAGCGGACGTCCCGATCTCCTTGGCTATTTCCCGAAAGCTTTTCCGAGAATTCTGATTGAGGGCTCTGACCACCTTTTTTTCCAGTTCGTCCACCAACGCCTCCTTTATCATATGTAATGCATTTTAGTATAAAATAATACGTTTGTTAATATTTTTTCAAATAATTCTTGACAAATGAAAATATTTTTATAATATTTAGCTTTTAATGATACTTGACGGCACACTTGAGACCAGATTATACGCAAGGGAATCGGTTGAGCTCCCCCGTATTATAAAAGATAGACTTCCCAAAATTCAATCCGTTTTTCAACCGGAGAACCCCACCGAAATCCAGAAGCTGTTTTCCTACTGCCAGAAAAGGCGGATCCCGCTCATCCCCAGGGGCGCAGCAACCTCCGGGATCGGCTGTATCGCTCCTCTCAAAAAGTCAGTCATGGCTGACCTCACCCATCTCAACCGGATCAAGGACTTCGAACATAAAAAAAGGATGATCACCGTCGAAGCGGGTATCCGGTGGTGGGAACTGAAAGAGTCCTTGAAGAAGCAGAATCTCGACCTCTTCACCTCCCCGACCAGCCTGTTCTCCACCGTTGGCGGCTGGCTGTCCACAGGGGGCTACGGGATCAACAGCTTCCGCTACGGCCATCTTTCTAACCTGGTTGAGGCCTTAGAGACCGCCTCTCCCGGCAAGACCAGGTGGCTGAACCGCACTGACCGTGATTTCAGGTTTTTCGTCGGGACCGAAGGGCAGATGGGGATCATCACCAAGGTGAAGCTCAAGGTAAGAGAACCCCGCCCCTGCCGGTCCTATCTTGCCTTATTCAACACCACTTCGGACGCGGCTGACTTTCTGGCCAAGCTGCCCGAATCGCTCAAAACTCCGCCGCTCCATGTTGCCTTTTTTGACCGCTGCCGGCTCGAGCACAAAAACCATTTTCTTAACGGAAAAATCTCCTTTCCCTCCAAAGAAGGAGTGCTGGTTGTGCTGGACGATCCTTCGTCCGGAGAGTTCCTTTCTGACCTGGCTGAGAAGAAAGCCGGGGAAATGGCTGAAGACTGCCTGGCATCCTTCGTCTGGAACGAAAGATACTTCCCGTTCTCCTTGAAACATTTCTATCCTTCTCTCCTGGGTTGCGAGATCCTCCTCCCGGTCAGGAATCTTGAGCCTTACATCGCCGGGACGAGAAAGTTCGGACAGAATTACGGCCTTTCACTCTCGACAGAAGCCACTCTCATCAGCCCGGACGAGGCCGTTGTCTTCACCCTCTTTCCTTCCGACCGGAAAAAAATCACCCATTTCTTTCATCTTTTCCTGATATATTCGCTGAACCGTATCGCTTTCAGGCAGGGAGGAAAACCGTACGGGATCGGCACCTGGAACCTTCCTTTAGCCAAGAAATTGTTCACCCCAAAAGAAAGGGAAGAGCTCAGGGTTTTTAAGAAAGAGTCTGACCCGCTGAACATCATCAACCCTGCGAAGTCCTTTTCTTCCCGGCATCCTTTCAGCAGCCTGTTGAAAGCCGCCTATTCGGTGAGCGGCTTATTCACGACCGGCAGCCCGGCCCTCAAGTCTTTTTTAAAAACCCCGAAGAACAACCCGAATGTTCCGAGATATGCCCCTTTTGAGGCCGAAGCCTGCGCCAACTGCGGAGCCTGCGCGGCCGTCTGCCCGGCCTACTTAACGGAAAGGACCGAACTGGTCACCGCTAAAGGAAAACTCTTTCTTTTCCAGCAAATCCTGAACGGGTTTCCTGTTCCTCGAACAGTTGCCGAGAAGGTCTTCCTCTGCCTCCACTGCCATC
>SMTZ1_10001361_pt1 | contig 31106 bp, 20 predicted proteins | sample DeeMarSWOR136_30_FD_25667 | JGI IMG/M metagenome (IMG submission 25667) | reverse complement strand
CACGAAGTACTCCAAAGGGGCAAGGAAATTGGGTTTGTTCCTGCTTCGCCAGAGGCTACGACAGGATAAATTGGGTTTGTATTGGCTTTGTTTTGGCTTTGAATTGGCTTTGAATTGGCTTTGTTTTTCCTATTCCACCAAGTGTCCATTATGCCATAATCCTTTGTTATTCCTATATTTACGTGCATTTGACTTTTTTGGAAATCAATTTTTCGTTGTGCGTATTGAGTATCGCGTATTGCGTATTGATCAACCACGAATGGACACGAATAACACGAATTATTAACTACAGAGAACGAAGAGACCGCTGAGGTTTTTAGCCGTCTTTGTGTTCTCTGCAGGATTTGCTTATAAAGTGAACTTTGTTGCAAATACTTGCCTTCGTCCACAAGGCCATCGAAATGGCCTTTTTCAGAAGCCGGCGAAAAACGCTTATTTTTGGTCATAATTGGCCTTTTTCAGAAGCCGGCGAAAAACGCTTATTTTTGGTCATAATTACCTCAGATGTTCAAAAAACTGGCTATTCAGCCAGAAAACGGATTTCAGAAGACAGACTATAGACAAGAGACTCAAGACTGAAGACTTCAAATTACCCAGTTTTACATTCATACTTCCCCGGTTAGATAACGCCTCACTATCTAACGGGGCAAGCTCAACAACTCTCAATTGTCGTTTATATTATAGCAAACATAGTTATAAAGTTCAATATATTTCCAACATTTTTTGAAAAAATTTAATCGATGCCGGATACTGGATGCTCGATTCTCGATTCTGGATGCTCGTTGCTCGATTCTTGATACTCGATTCTTGATACTCGATACTCGATTCTAAACGCTCGATCCTCGATGCAAAAGCGACGAAAAGTGGTTTTTTAGGCAAAAAGAACTGGATCCCTGCCTAAGGCATGCAGGGACTGTGGGAAGTCAAAAAATGCCCAAAAGATGACAAAAAAAGTGCTTTCCTGGGCGCTATACGCTGAGAGTCGAGGCGTGGCCGGCAAGAGGCTTATCAGAATAAAGGTATACAGAAATCGGAACTATAAAAGTTTTTTTATTTTTTTTCTTTTAGCGGGGGGATTCTTATACGATATATCTGTAAAGGTAGAAAAATGAGCGAAGAAAAAAGAAAAGAAAAACACAAACCGAGAACTATCTCAATCATGGCACTTATTATAGGCATCACCACGCTCCTGAGCTGGATGTTGCTTTTTTCTGTCAGCTTGTGGTGTCAACTCTATCCCAATGCTGGTCACGAATTTGACTTCATTGGGAAGTTCTTAAGCGTTGTGGCCTTTTTGTCAATTTTCTATTTATCGATTTTATGGCCCCTCATTATTATTGGTTTTGTTCTGTCTTTGGTCACGTTATTTATCGAACGGAACAAGAACTTCCGGCTGTTACCGTTAGCATTGTTTATAGTGATAATTTGTGCTTTAGCGATGGGCTATATTTTTGATTAGTTTAGCAGTAAAGTTCAAGCCACCTTAATAACACCATCCTGTACTCTCTGCGAAACTTGGTAAACAGACGGCCAACTTATATTAAAAGTACAGACGACGGCGTATGATTTTTGTGTGTGAAAAAAATTATGAAAAAAACTGAATATTTTGTCTTCGTGCGTACTCTATCTGATAAAATAGCATTGTAAAGGCAGAAAGATGAGTGAAGAAAAGAAAAAAGAAAAGAAAGATAAGTTATCGATTGTCTTGGATATCTTCTTTCTAACAATTATCACCGTTGGTTTGGGTTTCTTTGCAATTCAAACTGAAATATTTTGGTATGTGAGTAGATTCTTGGTTAGCTTAATTGAATATGTATGTCTAATCATACCCCTCTGGTTAGTTTTCATTTTAGTTTTGGGACTCATCATTTCAGGGATTGTGCTAATAGTGAAGAAATGGAAGATCTTGAAAAATATACACGTCAAGATATTTATAATCTGGGTTGTTATTGTTATGTCGGCCCTTGTCATATTTGCTTTGATTGGATTAGTTGTCTTGGATAGTATTCGTGACGCATTTCATTAAGATATAAAGAATCCTGATATTTCCCTGATTCAAGCCACCTTAATGTACACGTCTTTTACTCTCTGCGAAACTTGGTAAACAGTCGGCCCATTCCGTTTCGTAACTTGCGGAAATGGCAAAAGCGCATCTCGCGAATCGCGAAGTGCGAATCGCTTTTTGAGGCCGGGAGGCAGAGTTATTTTTAGGATGTTGAGAAGTAGGTAGCAGTGGCACATGATTAGGGCGGTGATGGCAGGTGTAGAGGGTGGGGATAAGAGGGGAAATTAAAAATCAAAATGAGATTGCCGCTGGGTGTTTCGATTTGGTTATTGGCTTGCTCGTCTTTTGGATTGTCGGCACAAAATCTTTTGCTTAGCCAACGTATGACCCCATAGAAAATACGTGAAGCATAATAACCAATTACTTCAAGAAATATAATGACAATCAAAAAGACAATTATAGCAACAGTTTCATTTGTCTTCACCAGATAAATACCAACGCAAGTCCCTGCAAGGATAAATAAAGCGAGTGTTAGTCTTTTTACCCCTTTTTCCCAGTCCCAAAAATCTCCTTTCATCGGATTTTTACCCGCTTATTTCATCGCATCATTTTACCGATCGCCGCCGGGTGTCCCTTTCTTATTTTTCTTTTATTTCTTCCAAGACTTTAATAAGGAAGTCCCTCTTTATCCTCACATCTTCCAGTTCTCTTTCAACAACAGGTCTTGCATTGGGATCTCCAATTATCCCAAGAGCAGATATGGCATTGTACTTAAGATGTTCACTATCTGTAAGATGTACTATATAACAAAGCGGATCAACAGCAGCATGATTACGAGCATCTCCTAATAAGTTAGCAGCCGTAACTCTCGCAGTAATCGGTTGGCTTTCGTCTTTCAAAGCCTGAATTAGTATTGGACCACTATTATCGGGATTCACCAAACCTAAAGCGAGAATAATCATCCACATAGGTCTACCAGTTGTATTATTCTCATAGAAACGAGTTAAAATTTCCTCAATTCCTTTGATTTTACGCCCGGCAGCCGCCCACTCTTCATGAGAGTCGTAAGTGTATGCCTCAGGTGGCCAACGAGCAGGATTCGAAACAGGGGGGCATTTCAAAAGCCACTGAATGACCTGTTCTTCACTATGATTTTTCGTGCGACAGGAGTAAATCAACAGTAAGTAACTGCTAACACCGAATAAAATCAACATACTAAGGTAACGATTGCACATATCATTTCTTCCTTCTGATTTCTTACCCGCAATTTCATCCTGCTATTTTAACGATTGCACGCATATACAACCATATTTTATTCGGGCCCGCCTCCCGACTTAGATTTTCCGCGTGTGCAACTGCCTTATAGGCAGGTAAGTATTTTTGCACACCCTACAGCTTACTTTTTTCGAATTGTCTGGTCTATTTTAATATCCTATATTTGTACCTGTTGTCCCAATAGTTTGTGTCTGTTGATACCAATTTTCCATCCCGGAACAGAAGAACAGTAAGCCATTCGTCAGGGGGTCTTGTCCTCGTATTTCCTCTACCTGTTCCTTCAGAACTACAATCTGTTTGATACACAAGCCACTCACTATTGGTATAGGCCGCCCTTTCGTAAGGCCGTCCCATTATTTCAAGCACCTGTTCTTTCGTCATGCCGACATCAAGTAATTTTAATTCTTCCCTCAACATTGGTCCACACTCACACCACTCGCACCCAACTAAAATGCCAATTAAAGTCAGTTCCGCCGCCAACAGCCAGATTCTTTTTTGTTTCATAACATCTCCTTTCGTCCCACCATTATACCGAGTGGCCTCGTCTGCAACAATATTTTTACCGGCCTGCCTCACCGGCTTAGTGATGAATATCGAATCCTTCGACTTTGTTCAGGATAAACTCAGTAGGGCAGCGCAACATTTATAACGTAAGCCCCCCAAAAAGGCGGGTAGGGGCATGCCGCTATCAGGTGTCTTATAGACAAGCCATATAAATGATTAATGTTGAGTGATTATTTTTGGAGATTCTTCTCTGCGGTGAGAAGAAGAGGCGGCGGCCGGATTCGAACCGGCGAATAACGGTTTTGCAAACCGTCGCCTTAGGCCTCTTGGCTACGCCGCCCCTTTCAAAATTCCTGCCTATTTTACAGATACCTGGCTTGTTTTGCAATAGAGCTGCTGCCATTTTTATAAGCAAAAGCCCTGTTTTTGCAATATTTTTAGAGGTTGAAGCGTCCAATTATATAGCTGAAAGTCTATATTGTTGTGATGTGAGCTTTCTGAGATTATTCGCACATATAGTGGTTAATTTGTTGATTTTATAGGAGCATCTTGTATAAGTCCTGCAGGAAGTATCCACAAGTTGTAGTGAGGTGTCAATCACAGGCAGTTTCATCTTTTCTTATGTAACCTTTTATAGTACAATAAAATATCTGCCGATGAATTTGTTGTAATATGGGTGGGGATTGTATTGGAGAAGGGGTTTTTATGTATTATAAGCTTCGACTAATGACATTTATATGCCGGGGGCTGGGCATTGCCGTAATCTTTTGTATTACCGGCGGCTGCAGTCCTGAGCACTACAAAGCTGATGCCGACGAGGAGGTATACAGCATCATCGACGGCAAATGGCAGGATGACTTCGGGTCAAAGGTCAATTACAGGGTCAGCGATGTGGCGGCCTCGGCAAATGACGTACAGGTTGAAAAAGCCGTGCCGTCGTCAAACGTTATAAGTCTTGCCGAGGCAGTCGCTATGGCTACTGCTCACAACAGGGCTTATCAGACACAGAAGGAAGCTTTATATCTTTCGGCGCTGAGCTTGACAGACGAACGGCATAAATATGCACGACAGTGGTTTGGAACCATTGATGGCAGCTATATCAGTGAAGGAGGTGAGGAAGAAACATTTGTAGGGGGAAGCGATAGAGGGCTGGTGGGCTTCGACCACTTGCAATTGCTGGGTGATGGAGTGTTAGTATCTACCGGTCTGGCAATCGACTGGATACGCTTTCTGAGCGGGGACCCTCACACGAGCCTGAGGTCGGTTCTGACGGCTACCGTTACGGCTCCCATACTTGGGTCGGGGGCAGGTAAAGTCGCGAGAGAACAACTGACTCAGGCCGAGCGTAATATTTTATATGACATACGGTCTTTCAATCGCTATCGAAAAACATTTGTGGTTAACATTGTGAATGATTACTATAACGTTTTGCAGCTAAGAGATTCCGTAACCAATTCCGAGAATAATTATAAGAGGACGGTTGAGTCGAAAGAACGCCTTGAGATGGAAGCTGAGGCGGGCCGTAAAAGCCGTATAGACGTTGATGAGGCGGAACAAAACGTGCTGACGGCTGAAAGCAGGGTTGTTGCAGACAGGGAAAGATATGAGCTGAGTCTCGATGCCTTCAAGATAAGTTTATCCCTACCGACCGACGCTAATGTAATTTTGGACCAGAACGAGTTGAACGCGTTGGAAGAAATGGGTATAAGTGAGATAGAATTTACACTGGACGAAGCAATTGAAACCGCACTGCTACAGCGTCTGGATTTGCATAACAGTGCGGATTCGATTGACGACGCGTTGCGTAATGTTCACCTGGCAGCGGAGGGCCTTGGGCCTCAACTGAACATTACGGGTGGTGCTAATGTATCATCAAGAGAAGAGAGTGACTTTAGCAACTTCCAGTTTAACAGGGGGACCTACTCTTTGGGTTTTGATGCCGATTTGCCTTTGGACCGGAAGACCCAGCGTAATAATTATCGACGGGCTTTGATAGAATTAGAGCAGCAGCAAAGACAATATGATGAAGATATTGACAGGATAAAATTAGCGATTCGAGGTGCTTATCGTCGACTTAAAGAGACGGCGGACCGCTATAAAATCGAGAAAAACAGCCTTAAGCTGGCGGAGGAACGTGTTGAAATGAATAAAGTACTGCTTGATGCAGGACGTGTAGAGACGCGAATCCTTCTTCTATCACAGGATGCTTTATTAGCGGCTCAGAATAATGTTACGGGGGCCTTAATAGATCACCTGGATGCTAAGTTGAGTTTTTACCGGGATGTGGGTATACTGCAGGTCAGGCCGGATGGAATGTGGGAGTAAAAAACAATGGCTGACAATAACGGAAAGAGTAATCAAGATAAACCGAGAACTCGCCGCAAAGGCATGATGAGGCTAATTGGAAGTAAGGGGCTGTGGATAGCCTTAATCTGTACTGTGATTGTTATAGTTGCGGTATGGTTCAAAGTGGTGCGAGGTGGTGAGGATCCGACAAGCGGCCTTGCTACCTTCGCTGCAAAACGAGGGCCGTTGACAATTAGTGTTCTCGAATCGGGGACTATCAAGGCAAGGGAAAAAATCATCATCAAGAACGAAATCGAAGGAAGGACCTCCATTGTTTCACTCATCCCAGAGGGGACGCATGTTAAGAAAGGCGACCTTCTTATCGAATTGGACGCCAGTGTTTTAGAGGACAGCAAAATCGACCAGGAAATTGCCGTCCATAAGGCATATGCGGCCTTTATCGATGCAAACGAGAACCTGGCCGTGGTGCAAAATCAGGCTATAAGTGACGTTAATGTGGCGCAACTGACTCTTGAATTCGCCAGACAGGACCTGGATCACTATATAAAGGGCCAGTATCCCAACGAAGAGACGGCTGCCGACAATGACATAACCTTGAGAAAGGAGGAGCTTAAACGTGCCGAGGAGACACTGACATGGTCCGAGAAGCTGTACGAAAAGAGACAAACTGGCAGTTACCCGGAGTGAAAACAACCTTGATCTTGCAGAGAATAGCCTCAAGCTGCTGGAGGACTTTACGTACCATCGTAATATAGCGCAGTTCACAAGCGACGTTACACAGGCAGAGATGGCACTGGAGCGGACAGAGCGCAAATCCAGGGCCCTTGTTATACAGGCAGAGGCGGATTTGAGGGCCAAAGAACTTGAGTATAAGCGTCAAAAGGACAAATTCGATAAGATTGAGGACCAGCTCAAGAAAGCCAGGATATATTCTCCGACTGAAGCGATGGTAATCTACGCGACGACTGCTTCAAGGGGCGGTTTCCGCGACCGTCGTGAGCCGATGGATATAGGTGTGGAAGTTACCGAACGGCAGGAATTATTTCATCTTCCCACGGCGCAATCAGCAATGGTTGAGGTCGATATCCATGAGGCAAGCCTTGAAAAGGTTCGACTGGGTCTTCCTGCCGTTGTAACGGTTGATGCGCTGCCGGGCCAAAAGTTCTTCGGAACTGTTCAGCGTATAGCTCCCTTGCCTGATCCACAAAGCATGTGGATGAATCCCGACCTGAAGGTGTACAACTCGGACATATACCTTGAAGGCAATGTCCCATCGCTGCGGACAGGGATGAGCTGCATGGTTGAGATAATCGTCGAACGATATGAGGATGCGGTGTATGTTCCGGTTCATACGGTGTTGCGTGTCGGAGGAGAACCTACCGTCTTTGTTGTTAATGCCAAGGAGGGCTCCATCGAGGAACGGGAGGTCAAAGTTGGCCTGGCTAATCGAAGTATGATTAGAATCATCAGCGGTCTTGACGAGGGTGAGCTTGTTATGCAGGCGCCTCCACTGAAGTCCGCGGCTGTTGAGCCCGGCCTGGAAATGGCAGGCAGCGGAACGTCCGGTACCACTGATGACTTAAAACGGAGGATAAATGAGAAACTGGAGGAGACTAATGGGACAGAGGTTCGCGGGCCGGCGGTTATGCCTTCGCAAGGTTTTGGCGGACAACAAGGTGAAGGTCGGGAGCGTAGCCCCGGAGGTCTTGAGCCAGGACAGGACAGGTCCGGCAGACCGGGCTTTGAAAGTATGACCGCCGAACAGCGGGAAGAGATGCGCAAGCGTTTGGAGAGTATGTCGCCTGAGGAACGAGAAAAGATGCGGCAGCGTTTTCAGGGTACGGGCCCGAGGCGAGGTGGAGAAGGCCGAAGACAGGGAGGAGGCACGAGACCTCAAGGCTCAGGAAGGGATTAGTTGATGATAGAACCGGCCTCCTCACAGGAAGATAAGGAAATAGTCAGGCTGGAAGACGCCCATAAGATTTATCAGATGGGGACGCAGGAAGTTAAGGCGCTGGCCGGTGTAACGGTGTCCTTTAAGAGGGGCAGCTTCTGGGCCATTATGGGTCCGAGTGGTTCAGGGAAAAGTACTATGATGAACATACTCGGGTGTTTGGACAGGTTATCATCGGGCCGATATTACCTCGAAGGCCAGGATGTGAGTACTCTTGATGACGATTCTCTCAGCGAACTCCGCCTTAAGCACCTTGGATTCATATTCCAAAGCTTCAATCTGATACCTCAGTTAACCGTCCAGAGAAACATAGAATTGCCTTTATATTACCTCGGATGGGATTCGGTCAGAAGCAGCCAGCGTGCAAAGGAAATAGCGGAAGAAGTCGGACTTGGGGACAGATTGGGTCACCGGCCAACGGAACTATCCGGCGGACAGATGCAAAGGGTAGCAATCGGCAGGGCGCTGGCCAACGACCCGCAGATTCTTTTTGCGGATGAGCCGACCGGTAATCTGGACACAGCGACGGGTGAACAAATCCTGGAACTGCTGGTCAAGTTGAACGAGCAGGGAAAGACTATCATCATTGTGACCCACGAATCTACAATTGCCGACCATGCCCGGTATAAGCTGCACATGTTAGACGGCAGGATCGAGAGAATTGAAGGGAATTCCAATGAGGCAAACTAGGTTCGCTCGTAATATTTGGCTCGGCATCGAGAACCTGCTGCTTCACAAGCTGCGTTCGCTTCTGACCATGCTGGGTGTTGTCTTTGGTGTGGGCAGCGTGGTGGCTATGCTTTCTGTGGGAGAAGGTGCCAGCAAGGAGGCCCTCGAACAGATTCGAAAACTCGGCAGCAATAATATTATTGTATCGTCTGTCAAATCCGCGGAGGAAGAGGCCATGAGCACGACTCATTCACATATGAGCATATATGGGCTGCTTTATGAAGACCATAGAAGAATTTCAGAAAGCTTCAGTCATGTAAAACAGACCGCACCGGCAAAAATTATGCGCAAGGATTCTCGTCTTGGCGAAAAGGAGATAGAGCTTCGGGTTGTAGGAACGACCCCTCAGTGGTTTGAACTTGTGCCGCGTGAAATTGTTGCAGGTCGTGTGCTTTTGCCATTGGATGTGGCACAAAAGACACCTGTGGCCGTGCTGACCGAACATGGTGCTCGAAAAATCCTGGCCGGTGAGAACACGATAGGCCAGGCCATTCGCATTGGGGGTGACCAGTTTGAGGTCATTGGCATCGTCAAAAGTGAAAGCGGTCAGGCTCAGGCCGGCAACATTCAAATTCAAATTCCTGACCAGGAAGTCGACGTTTACATTCCCATCGAGGTGGCTCGCCGATACTTCGGGGATATCTTTACCAAGCGTACTTCGAGCGGAGACGAACGAGAGAAGGTGGAGCTGCATCAGATTATTGTAGAGGTGGATGAGGATGAGAGAGTTGAGGCAGAAGCGGCCGGCATCGAAAGGATGCTGGAGCAGTTTCATAAGAAAAAGGATTATACAGTAAGTGTTCCTCTGGCGTTGCGGAAGCAGGCCGAAGCCACGAAGCGAAGGTTCAATATTGTACTTGGCTCCATTGCCGGTATCAGCCTTTTGGTCGGTGGAATCGGAATTATGAATATTATGCTGGCTTCTGTAACAGAGCGAACACGCGAGATAGGAATTCGGCGGGCCATCGGCGCCAAGCGCAGACAGATTGTCTATCAGTTCCTTATTGAGACAACGGTTTTGTCTACTACCGGGGGCATCATTGGATTGGGTGTGGGCGCTCTAATCCCGTTTTTAATAACGTACTTTTCCGGGATGATTACAGTAATGACCTGGAAGGGAATTCTATTGCCCCTTTCAATCAGCGTGACTATCGGCATTCTCTTCGGGCTGTATCCTGCCATGCATGCCGCCAAAGTGGATCCGATCGTGGCTTTGAGGCATGAATAGAGTATCATTTCAGCACCGCATTCATATTTTGCTCTGATTCCGAAATCTTTTCGTAAATGCAAAAAGTTCCTTGACCTGTCTGTTAATAAGAGGTAAAAACACCGCACAATTTTGTGTTTTGTTAAAGGCTGATTCCTTTAGCAAATCATAAAAAACAGGATATGCTCAGGCCCTATAAGGAACCAATATGGTTAAGGATATGATTTTTGGGGTGGTGGGGGGGCTCGGATTGTTTTTATTTGGTATGATCCAGATGTCGGAGGGTCTTAAAAAGGCCGCCGGCACAAAACTCAAAAACATTCTCGAGTCCATGACCAAAAAACGCATCCTTGGCTGTCTTGTTGGTGCGGGCATCACGGCTTTAATTCAGTCAAGCTCTGCGGCGACGGTTATGGTTGTCGGTTTTGTCAATGCAGGTTTGCTGACTCTCAAACAGGCAATATCGGTGATAATTGGTACCAATATTGGAACGACAGCGACGGCGTGGCTTGTTTCAATATCAGGTTTTGAATTCAAGATAACCGCCTATGCTCTGCCAGCTATAGCAGTCGGTTTTGGTATGCAGATATTCGGCCGGACAAGAAAAGTCAAAAACATCGGAGAAATCATTCTTGGCTTCGGCATACTTTTCATCGGGATAGACTTTATGAAAGGGGCGTTTGACGGACTTGAGGAAAGTCCCAGAACGCAGGCATTTTTTGTGAAGATAGCGAACCAGCCCCTTCTGGCCATTCTGGGGGGGATGGTTTTGACAATGCTGATTCAGAGCAGCTCGGCAGCTGTTGCCAGTATTCAGTTGTTAGCTATGAGCAAGGCATTTGGGACCGACTGGACGGTAGCACTTAACGTATCTATACCCTTCATTCTTGGCAGCAATATTGGTACGACGATAACAGCTCAACTTGCGGCATTACGGGCTAATCTAAACGCGAGGCGAGCAGCGTGGGCACATACTATGTTTAACGTCATTGGAGCACTTATCTGTGTCTGGTTTATTGGCCTGATTGGCAAACTTGTTAATTTAATCGCGCCTTGGGAACTTGGCCCTACAACAATTGCCGTCTATATTGCCATTGCTCACACAACTATTAAAGTGTTCGAGGCGGTATTCTTCCTTCCACTTACGGGAGTGCTGGAAAAAATAGCAGTTAAAATTGTGCCAGAGAAGCCGGGAGACCTGATAGTTCGGCCTACAGTATTGGAGCGACGTTTGCTGGATACACCGGAACTTGCTATGAACCAGGTTCGACGTGAGATAGTGCGAATGGCACGAACATCCCAAAGGGCGGTTCGTCTGGCCATAGAAGGACTCCTTGAAAAGGACGGCAGAAAACTTGGTATGGCGCGGACAACCGAAGATGTGATAGATACTCTCCAGTATGAAATCACTTCTTATCTTGCAGCGTTGTCAACAAAGGAGCTTTCAGATCAGATGTCTACGGAGTTGCCGGTATGGCTGCATACGATTAACGACCTTGAGCGTGTCGGTGACCACGCCGTCAATATCGTCGAGGTTGCCGAACGGAAAATAGAGCGGAAGCTTTCTTTTAGTGAGTCTGCAGTGGTCGAGGCAGGTCAATTGCAAAAAGAGGCACAACAGATGTGTGATTGTATCATAAGAGCTTTGGAAGATAATGATATTGAGGCGGCCAAATCAGCTCTGGTTAATGAAGAACACCTTAATAAAATGCAGATAGATTTTCGTCGCAGCCATGTTCAGCGTATGAGCGAGGGCATCTGCTCTCCTGAGGCGGGGCTGATATTTATTGACTTAGTTGATAATGTTGAAAAAGTTGGTGACCACCTTAACAATATTGCACAAGGTGTGATAGGCGGCCTGCAGTGGGATGGATTCGAGACCATAACTTCTCGAAGTCCCGAACAGGATATTGAGGATGATTAAGTCCATTTAGCGACAATCGCAGAAAATCTCGCTTGACTGAATAAACTAAAGCATGTAAAACTCCCGCAATCATGGTTTGTTTTGATTTTAAGGCTTCAGTAATGGTATTGAATAAAGGTTGGGTTTTCATCAGAATCTAATCGATTTGTATTAATACAGGTTTCTGGAAGGGATAATGCTGTGAAGAAACGCCATCAAGGCCAGGTCATTTTAATAGTACTTTCGCTAGTTACCATTTTTCTGTTTTTTGCGGCAACTGACGGGAGTGAGAAGGACGTCCAAGCTTCTTCAGACAGAGTTGTCAAAGTAGATACAGAGGGGGGGCTGACCGAGGAACAAATCAACAGTGAACTGAGCTGGCTTGAGGAGAGTAACTACAGAAAGGCGAATGAGTTAAGAGAGCTGCGCGAGAAAGATCCCGGAAAGTTTGAAACCGAGTTGAAAAAAGCCGTCTTTAACGAAAAGGTCAAGCAGGCCATTTTTGGTACAGCCTTTCTGACAGTGGGGGGATTGGGTTTATTTCTTTTTGGTATGGGGCTGATGTCGGAAGGTCTAAAAAAGGTTGCAGGCCGGAAGCTCAGGAGAATTGTTGAATCAATGACTAAAAGAGCCTTTGTTGCTTTTCTTGTTGGCGCCGGCGTTACGGCTTTAGTTCAATCCAGCTCCGCAACAACGGTGATGATAATTGGGTTCGTCAACGCCGCCCTACTTACGCTCAAACAGGCGATATGCGTGATTATTGGAACAAATGTAGGCACAACAGTAACAGCCTGGCTGGTATCTATATCCGGTATTGGTGCCCTTAAAATCACGCTTTATGCCCTGCCGGCGGTCGGGATAGGATTCTTTATGCGGACATTAGGGAAGACGAGAAAAACAAAAAGCACCGGCCAAATACTGCTGGGTTTTGGAATATTATTTGTCGGCATCGCTTTTATGAAGGAGGGCTTCGAACCGTTAGAAAGAAGTGAGAAAGTAAAAAGTCTTTTCATCGCGCTGAGTGAATGGCCTGTATTGGCTATTTTGGCGGGGACCGTTCTGACGACGCTTCTTCAAAGCAGTTCGGCAGCCATTGCTATCGTACAGTTGCTGGCTATGGAAGGGGCTTTTGGAAACGAATGGCAAAGTGTTCTTAATGTTGCGATACCGTTCGTGTTAGGCAGTAATATAGGTACAACGATTACTGCTCAGCTCGCGGCGCTTCAGGCAAATTTAAATGCAAAGCGCGCCGCCTGGGCGCACACATTTTTTAATATGCTTGGGGTTGTCATCTTTTATCCATTTGTTCATCTGGGTTTGTTCAGTGCTTTAGTTGGAATCATTTCTCCCTGGGAACTCGGGCCCGGTACGATTGCTGCTAATATAGCCGTTGCCCATACTGTCTTTAATGTTGGTAATTCGGCCATATTCTTACCGATATCAGGTATCCTGGAGAAGTTAGTAGTTAAATTGGTGCCGGAGAGGGCCGGTGATTTAGCGGCTAAGCCCGTTGTCCTTGAGGAGCATCTTCTTGATACACCTGTAATCGCACTTGAACAGACAAGGCTCGAGATTGTTCGTATGGCGAAAACAGCAAAAACAGCCCTTGAAAATTCTGTCGATGGGATTGTTAATGATGACAGGAGGAAACTCGAGTCAACAAGACAGATAGAAGATTATTTGGATGAATTCCAGTATGAAATTACATCTTACCTTTCGGCATTATCACGCAAAGAGGTTTCTGACGAAGTGTCTGTTGAATTGCCGGTGCTTTTGCATACGGTTAATGACCTTGAGCGTATTGGTGACCACGCTGTCAATATTGTGGAGATTGCTGAACGAAAATTAGAGCAAAAACTATCCTTTAGCGACTTTGCGCTGGAAGAAGCCGACCGGTTGAGAAAAGAAGCAGAGCAGATGCTTGATTATGTTATAGCAGCCTTGGAGAATAATGATACTGATTCAGCGAGAGCGGCATTGGTCAACGAGGCCAACCTTAACAAGATGCAGATGGATTTTCGTCGAAGCCATGTACAGCGTATAACCGAGGGCGTCTGTACATCCGAAGCCGGTCTGATATTTATCGACCTCGTTGACAATATCGAGAAAATCGGCGATCATCTCACGAATATTGCACAGGCTGTGATAGGCGGTCTTCATTGGAATGGTGTCGAGCTGGAGGAACCTCCCATTCTATGACCGGGTATTGCCTGTGTCTTGAAGATTACAACTTTTGTTGTTATGCAATTAAAACTGATGTAAGCTTCTTTCGCTATTGCCGGAGGAATGGGCATTATGAGATATAATATATCATTATTTCGTTTTGAACTGTGGATATCTCTGGGTCTGTTTTTGGTGTCGGCCAATGTTTACGCAGAACAGATATCGCCGGAAAGTGGTGTTGTTGGAGAGAAGGTAAATATAGGCCGCTTTGGCAGGAGACTTTCAGGTGATAACTATATCGGCCTGCAATGGAACAATCGGCGAGACATTTATGAGCTTTGTATCTCGGGCATTGATAGACGCACTGCTGAGTCACTAAGACTTGAATGGTGGGGCAGTGTTTGGCCGGCGAACGGCACCGGCGGATGGATGAAACTGGACGATCCATGGAATGGAAGGTGGGTAAAAGTCAATGCCATATGCGAATTTTCTAAATCCGGGCAATTTGTTTTTAAGTTTCCGCCGTTAAGCAAAGAGGAGTGGCAACAGTCGCTCAAACCAAATCAATATCCTGATAAAAAACAGCCCTTATTCCGTAGTACGCTGAAAGTGCGGCTGATAGCCGAAGACAAAAACGGTTTAAGTAATGCGCATCTTTCGGTTTTCGGAAACTCCCGCTGGCGTCTGGGGACTTTTGATATCGAAACACGGTTCACCGGCGATAGCACGATGGTTGGCAGTATCGAGTTGACAAATGGTGTGCTTGTCGACTTGCAAAGTTTGCCACAGCCGCGGTCGGTCCAAGTTGATGGGACCGGTTTGAAGAAGCATAGTACGGCCGGTACTTCAGCCGGCGTGCGTATCAACATTCTTTATATTGATAACGAAGATTTGAATTCCAATGATTTGACTCGTGTGACGGTTCGACTCAGGCCTAAACCTAGTTCGCCAGGTTTTTCATTTGTACCTCAGGATGTGCTCAATGAAGGTATAATACGTTTGCCGGACTTTGGCGCTATTGTCACTGAAACTCGCCGACAATTAACTTTGGCTAACGACTCCGGGCCATCAGGCGATAAATGGCGCAGGCCTGTTCGAGGGCGTATTTTGGAAAAGCCGGAGATGACACGCGAAATGGCTCTGAAGGGCATTCCCCGCCTTTCGCCACTTCGGTGGGTTCCATTGGGTGTGCCGTCTGCACGTCAGGAATTTTTAGTGGGGCCAAACGGAGACTGGAAGATATCGGCTCTTAGTCTGAACACTGATGCGGGTCGAGACGCCAAGCGGTGGATATTTAAAAAGGATTTCGGCAAGGAGCGCCAGTGGGAGGAATTAATTTTTTTACTTGATACTCGGCGAGAGCCAAAATTTGACGGTGGCGACCGCAAAGAAGTTCGTCGCTATCTTGAAGATGGGCATCTGCCTATAATTCACGTGGAATGGGAAAACGGCACGTTGCGATATCATCATGCTTTGACAACGACTATTTTACTCGGTGATTATGGGGACGATGTCTCTCGACGAGGTGATGAAACGGTGGTGCTTCTGAGCAGGCTTCAAGTGACTAATACTGCCGATACAGAGCAAATGGCCAGCTTGAATCTTAGGTATTCGATACATACACCAATCAGCTTGCAGAAGGATGGTGTCATTATTGTGCAGTCGGTTGACAGCAATGATTTGACTTCTTTACGCGGAATTATTTCGATGGACAGGCCGACGGGAGGAGGAGTGGGGAGTTGGAAGGTGAAAGCCGGCGAAGGATTGGAATCTCCTGCGATTATCTGCTGGCAGGAGAAGTTCAAACCAGGCCAGACCCGCACAGTATATTTCAAAACGCCCTTTGTCGAGCAGCTTGATGCAGAGGAATTGAAACGTTTGGAAGAGATAGGTTTTGAACAGCAAGTCCACATTGTTCAGGATTACTGGCGAAGACGGCTTGCAAAGGGTATGGAGATAGAGGTCCCCGATGAGGCCCTTAACAACTTTTATAAAGCGAACCTCTGGCATAACGTGATTACGACGGACCGCGATCCACAGACAGGACTCTACAATCAGGGTGTTGCAACGCTTCGCTACCGTGTATTTGCAAATGAGACGGTGATGATTGCCAGATCAATGGATGTGCGAGGAGAGCATATCGAGGCAGAAAGGTTTCTTGAGCCGATGCTACATTATCAGGGAAATGAGGCTTTGAAAGGGCGTTTCTCCACAGAGGATGGGGTATTTCATAGTGCCGGTGACTACACCCACGGTGAATACGCGATGAACCATGGTTTTGTGCTTTGGGGTGTGGCCGATCATTACCTGCTTACTCGCGACCGAGCTTACCTGGAGCGTGTTGCGCCCAAGCTGGTCAAAGGATGTGATTTTCTTATCAAAGAACGTGCTTCAACTATGGGTAAGCCGGATTCGGAAATTTATGGCTTATCTCCTGCATCTTCGCTTGAGGATGTTGTAGAGTATCAGTACTGGTTTGCTACAAATGCATATTTTTGTCTGGGTATTAAGCGGGTTGCTCAGGCATTGGCGGATATAGGTCATCCTGAAGCCAGTCGCATCGCAGTCGAAGCGGAAAAATATCGCCGTGATATCGAAGCCAGTGTTCGCGAGGCGACGGCAAGGGCTGCCGTTGTTCCATTGCGTGACGGAAATTACATCCCTTATGTACCCTCTCGCGTATATCAGTGGAGGCATCTGACCGAAGGCTGGATTCGAGAAGCACTATACTGCTCACTGCATCTTGCTATGGCTGAAGTTGTGTCACCGGATGACCCCTTAATGACCTGGATGCTGGACGACCTTGAGGATAATATCTTTTTCTCGTGGCAGTCCGGCTATAACGTGAGCGATTACCAGCAGCGATGGTTTGAGCGCGGTGGCGTTACTCTGCAACCGTGCCTTCTTGATATGCCGATAGTTTATATGGCCCGAGACGAAATCTTCGCGGCCTTACGTGCGTTCTGGAATACTTATGCCTTGCTGATTTATCCTGATACACAGTGTTTTGCCGAATGGGCCCGCAACTTTGGCGTCGGCGGCGGACCTGTTTACAAAACATCGGATGAATCTCGATTTGTCATGTGGCTGCGGCAACTGTTCGTGTGGGAAAATGGCGACCAGTTGTGGCTTGCCCGCGCAGCGCCGCGAGAGTGGCTCCAGGATGGTAAAACTATACGTGTCGAACGAGCCCAAACAGTCTTCGGTATGGTGAGTTTTTTAATTCGTTCTGAGGTTGGCAAGGGCCGTATTGTTGCGCGAGTGTCCCTGCCGGAGCGTAATCCGCCCGCTGAAGTTTGGCTGCGTTTACGTCATCCACAGGGAAAGCAGCCCCAAAGAGTCTCTATCAATGGAAAGATAGTTGAATCGGAGCGGGTTGTCGGTTCCGATATTCGTTTGGTGCCCGGTGTAAAGGACTCGTCACGACCTGTCGAGGTTTCTGTTGAATATTAATCATAAAGGAATTAGGTTAACCGAAGTTAGTAGTAGATCTGTTGATACGGTTGATATGCTGGATGTATTGACGTAATAGATGGAGGAATTTCATGAAGGCAGTGTGGTTATTGATAACAGTATGGTTGATTGTGAATTTGGTTTGTGGAAACTTGTTTGCTGATGGGATTACCTGGCACGCATCCGGCAAAGGGGGCGCGGTGGCGGCAGGGGGGAAAGAGGCGGTGGCAGCGGGTCTTTCCATGCTTAAACAGGGGGGCAATGCGGCCGACGCGGCAGCATCTACACTTCTGGCCCTGAGTGTAACGGATTTCGGCTACTTTGCTATCGGCTCCGAAATACCTTTGATAATTTACGACGCACGCAAAAAAGAAGTGAAGGTTCTGTGCGGGCTGGGCGGAGCGCCGCTCGACCAGAAGGCGATGGACTGGTATTATAAAAACCGCATCCCCGGAAAGGGGGGGATGAAGGCGGCGCCAGTACCCGGAGCCCTGAGCCTTTGTGTTGCGGTAGTGAGGCTCTACGGGACCATGTCCTTCGAACAGGTGGTCGCGCCTACGCTGTCGCTGCTCGATGCGGGAGACAAGGACTGGCAACCAAAACTGGCTAAGACCTTACGTAAATTGATAGAGACGGAAAGAAATACAATCGGTACACGTGAAGTAAAACTACAGGCCGCAAGGGACCGTTTTTATAAGGGTGATATCGCTGATGCTTTGGAGGCCTTTTATATCAGGGAAGGGGGCTTTCTGCGGAAAAAAGACCTTGCCGCTCATGTCACACGCATAGAGGACCCGGTCAAGGTACAGTATCGCGGATATACTGTGTACAAGTGCGGGCCGTGGACACAGGGGCCGTATCTTTGCCAAACACTACGGCTTTTGGAAGGATTTGATTTGCAAAAAATGGGATATCTGTCAGCGGATTATATCCATGTCCTTACCGAGGCACTGAAGCTGGGATTCGCGGACAGGGATGAATATTATGGGGATCCGCTCTTTGTCGATGTACCGATGGAGGCACTTCTTTCCGACCGCTATACCCGGCTTCGCCGGCCTTTGATCGACATGACCAGGGCTTCTACGGAAGTGCGTCCCGGCGATCCAATCAAAATGAAGGCAGTCAAGGCTTCGGGGCACTATCGGCCCGGAGTGGGAGGTACTACAACGTGTGTGGTTTCCGACCGCTGGGGGAATATGGTAGCGGCCACTCCCAGCGGCAATCCTCCGTACTCGATTTGTCCTGAGACGGGGGTGGCGCACGGCAACCGGCTTCGTTCTCTTAACACAACGCCGGGACATCCCAACCGGATAGAGCCCGGTAAGCGACCGCGAATCACTTTGACACCGACACTGGTTCTCAAGAACGGCAAGCCGGTTATCGCGATTAGTGTTGCCGGCGGGGACCTACAGGACCAGACGACGCTCATTTGCCTGCTTAACCTGGTTGAGTTTGGTATTATGCCAAAGGATTCGGTACGGGCCCCGCGCTTTAGCACGGGGCACCACGAGGGCTCCTTCAATCCTAATCCCGACCGCAGAAAAACGCTCGGAAGACCGGGAGATCTTGCTTTAGAGGATTGCATCAGCGAAGAAGTTATTGCGGAGTTAAAAAAACGGGGACATAAGATAAGTACCTTTTCCGGGGCAAACTCTCATCCAGTTATGCTTTATGTGGATCCTGAGACGGGCGTGATGTATGCGGCCGGCGATCCCCGCGTCGGTAGACACGCAGCCGTTTTAGAAAAAGCTGCGCCTTAAAACAGCATAGAGGCATATAACAAAGCCTTATAGAGAGACTTGGTTACTTTCCCAAAATCCGGCTATTTACAGACAAAGCCAATAGCTATACAAACAAATCCCCGCTACTCAAAGCAGAATGGATTTACACCGTTTATGTGGGTAAAAAACAGAGCCTATCGTGTATCTAATTGTTTGATTTGGATTGCGTTCAGTAATCGATTTCAGGGAGTTATGCAGGCACCGATGATACCATTCGGCCAGCGTTCGAGTGTCAATGGATCGTGGGCAGGTAACACAATATCTGCCAACGAGCGGATACGGGCCATTGCCTCCCAGCAGGCGCGTTCGTCCGGACTTCGGGTCGGCCGGTCTTTCTCTATATTTTCGTACTTGTACACAACATCACCGGTGAGGACTACAGGGCCCATTTGAGTGCGGACAAGTATACCCTGGCTACCCGGCGTATGACAACCAAGCGGGAAAACCCGCACACCTGAAACGACCTCCTCGTCATCCACAAGTTGCAGAGCATCAGGTCTTTTCTCAAGTGCTTTCCGCACATCGACAGCCAAGCGGTTCCTTCCACCGCCAAGCTTCCCTGTAGTCTCCTCGTATTCACGTCGATTGACGACAAAGCGAGCATTGGGGAAGGCATCGAAGTAGTCGTAATGGTCAGGATGGAGGTGTGTTATTATCACGTGGCTTACATCGGCGGGATTAATACCATGCAGCTTCAACGCCTTGATCGTGCGTTCCTCGGGCAGTTGGACGACGCCGCCGGGGATGTACTTTGCAGTTGATTTACTGAACTCTTCAGGGTACTTGGGACCGGTGTCAACAACGATGGGCTTAGGCCCGCCCTGGATGACCCAGACGTACAGAAAATACGTGCTGGTCTGCTCGCTGTCGGTATCCTGGAAAGTTATGTAGTCGCGGACTTCGCATTGGCCGACTTTTATTGCTCTTATAGTGTATTTGACAGCGTTCTTCGGAGCGGGAGGCCAACGATCCAGGGTGCCGGGATCATGGCTGGGCAGCACTATGTCGGCTTTCTGGCGAATCTTCTTTATAGCTTCCATACACTCCTGGCGGTTGCTGAAAATACCTAAAGGGATATTCCGCTCGAAGTTGCCCAACAAAGATATTGTGTCACCTGTCAGAACAGCTTTTCCATACGCTGTATTTACTCGATAGGCCATCGAACCCGGCGTGTGACCACCCACCCAGAACGATTCAATGCCCGGCAGGACTTGCTGGTCCTCGACTAACACGAGACGTTTTCGGTATGAAGGAGTATTACTGAACTCATGCATTATCTTTCCATGACCCCACGTAGGCGCAGATGTTGTTGCTCCCTCCCACTCCTTTTTGCCGATGTAAACTTTGGCGTTTTTGTAGTTGAGCAGGTCATCCACGTGGTCGAAGTGCAGGTGCGTAATGAGCACGTGCCCGATGTCATCCGGTGTCAGGCCGAACTTACGAAGTTGCGCCGTGCTGCTCTCATTCTTATTCTGAGTGATTGGCTCGCGCAGCACGTGGGCCGCACCACGGTTCATTTCCTCGACGTTACTGAGCCCGGCGTCAATCAGTATAGGTTTATCACCTCCTAAAACGAGCCAGATATAAAGAGCAAAGTCGTATGTTTCGGCGTTGTCACCTTCATAGTAGGCGTGATTGCCTGCAATCTTGCAGGTTCCATTTCGCAACGGATATATGCGGTATGTCGGAGTTCGATGTTGTTCGACGGCTTGATTGGCCAAAAGAATTGTTGATTCTGCGGCAGACATCAAACCAATGATCAAGCAAATTGCAAAACCTGATAAAGCTAATCGTGAAATTGGCAGCCAGGCTTTGTCTGTGATATTGTAAGTAACACGTGTCCCTTTTCTAATTGTCATTTGTCATACCTCCCGTGTGATTTATCGAATCTTTCCCAAATTTTGGACATTCGACTATTCGACAAGTTGTCATCCAAGATACTCGCAATTATAACGGATGGCAAGCTGAATTGCTACAGAAAAAGGCCTGTGAATGTTGACCTGACCGGCGCATTACAGCTATGATTGTGGAAAGATAGAGGTGGAAATTTAATATAATCGCTTAAAAGTAATTCCTTGAGCGATTTTCAAAACACGGTTTAGTAATTGGATATTACAAAAATCAGCCTTTTACGTTGATAAGCTGCTCGCTTCCTGCTACAATTTACACTTAGTTACTTTTACTTGAGGCGTTTCCCAAATGATTTTTTAAACAGGAGTCTGCAATGAGTACATCAAAACATAAAACATCCACATGTTCGGAATCGCGCCGTGATTTCTTGAAGTTCTCTGGAAGTATAGCAGCCGCTTCGGCCTTGGCAGGTGTAGCTGTAAACCGATGTTATGCGGTGGGCGGCTCGACCATAAAGCTGGCCTTGGTAGGCTGTGGAGGCCGCGGCACCGGGGCGGTTGCCGATGCCTTCTCGACCAAAGGCGGCCCTGTGAAACTCTACGCTATGGCCGACTTATTCGAAAACCGTCTCAAAAGCAGCCTGAGTAATCTGACAAGTAGTTACAAGGACAAGGTTGATGTTCCCCTAGAGCGCCAGTTCATCGGATTCGATGGTTACAAAAAGGCAATAGATTGTTTGGGTCCGGGTGATGTCGTGCTGTTGACCACTCACGCGGCGTTTCGTCCCCTTCAATTCGAATATGCCGTTAAGAAAGGGTTGAACGTCTTTGCAGAGAAATCGTTTGCGACGGACGCGCCGGCGGTGCGACGCTGGCTGAAAGCCGCAGAACTTTCTGAGAAGAAGAACCTAAAGGTCGGTGTAGGTTTCATGTGGCGGCACTCGAAGGCACGGCAGGAAGTGATTCGGCGAATTCATGATGGGATTATCGGTGATGTGCATACTATGCGAATCTATCGCGTACATGGGCCTGTCCACTGCCCGCCGCTACCTATAAGCGCCAACGAGCTTGTCTTCCAGCTCCAGCATCCCAACAGCTTCACCTGGGTGTCGTCGGGATTCTTTATTGACTGGCACTGCCATAATATTGATGTGGCCTGCTGGGTCAAGGGTGCCTGGCCGGTCTCGGCACAGGGAATGGGCGGCCGCTGTTATAAGGAGGCGGGCAGCCAGTTCGACCACTATACAGTGGAATATACCTTTGCAGACGGAACGAAGCTGTTGGCCTTTTCGCGGCATATGAATAACTGCTGGAGTACCTACTCCGACTATGCTCACGGGTCAAAAGGCTCGGCCGTAATTATGGCCACTCTTGGAGATCCAAAGCCGAAGATATACAAGAGTCACAATATGATCAAGAAAGAGCTGGTTTGGGAGTTTGGTCAGCCCGATCCCAATCCCTATCACGCCGAATGGCAGGTACTTGTAGATGCTATCCGACAGAACAAGCCACATAACGAAGCCCGACGGGCAGGCGAGGCGGATGTCGCGGCGTTAATGGGTCGCATGGCAACACACACGGGCCAGTACATAACCTGGGGTCAGGCATTGAATTCCGACTTCCAGTTCGTCAAGGATATTGACAACATGACCTTTGACACGCCCGCTCCAATCAAGGCCGGTCCGGACGGTATCTATGCCGCCCCACAACCGGGAGTCACGAAGGAAGTCTGATGAGGGTAGTGACCACTGTGATGTCAGCTATTTGAATCGGAGTGAATAAAGGTCGGCATCCCGCAGCATAAAGCGAATACGGATGGCCTTGCCCGCCAGCCTGCTCAGGTCACTATTATCCTTCCACGTAACGCGATGTTCAATTTCATCTCCGTAGATTTCGGCGGAGTCTGTTAAACCAAAGCCTTCGAGGGGATTTCCCTGCATATCCTGAATTTCCACGCGAATACTTCCTGCAGCCGAGGTAGAGAAATTGATTATCAATTCGCTGCCCGCGAAGATAAGCGGCCTGGTAACAAACTCTCCACCACTGAATGGTGCCCGGATGGAAACAAAACCATCGATTCGATAGGTGTATCGTCGCGTCTTTACTCCGGGGCCGTCATAATAACGTTCGTTGCTATAGATCGACAGTTCCTTGCTGGCTCCGGGCAGGCTGGATTCAGTCTCCACTATCCCCAGCCATATATAATTACTTCGATTTTGCCACTTGTCTCTGTTTCGGCCCGGTGGGATAATCGCTTCATTCCATCGATGAAATGTCTCTCTGTCCCGGCTGGTCATCAGCAGGCCTTCGGTTAGTGAACCTCGCTGCGGAATATAGCGGGTCGGCATGCCGATGAAAATATGCGGGGCCCGATAGTAAGGCTGTATCTGGTTTGTGTATAGATGTTCTTTGGGGGCACCGGGATATTTAAGCCATATAGGCTTTATCCAGTCTACGAAATCTTTTGATGTCGATGTTTTTATATCTCGTACACCGTTGTGAAAATCACGAAAATAGCAGCGATATTCATTTCGGACCGAATCCCAGAATGTTAGGTTCTGGGAATCAAAGGCCCCTTCTGTTATGACAGGTTTGCTCTGCATCAACCGCCAATGAATCCCATCCGGGCTCTGGAACGCGAACAACTGTTTGTGGCCTTCATCTTCACCCCTTGCCACGGCCTTGTATCGCTTGTCTGGGTGGCAGTCGGGATTCGTGTCCATGAACGGCGTGAAGTTATGCGAGCCGGGTCCTTTCAGGATGATGTTGTTTTCTTTCGAACCGTTGAATTCCACAATGCCCAGGCTGGGCCGGTTCCAATTTATTCCATCGCTGCTTTCAGCGTAACAAACCATTGCCCTGTGCAGTTGTTTTTGTGTTTTGTTGTCGTGGTTCCAGCCGCGGTAGTACATTCGGTAGATGTCCCCATCTTTAAACACCGTGTGGTACCCACAGGTATTTCCTTCCCACGGTTTATCGTGGGTTATGACAACCTCGCGACAGATTGGCCTGTGTAAAGTCAGGTTGGCTCCCTTCATCTTTTCGATAAGGAAATCATCTATAAACAGTTCCAGTCGGCTGTCGATATTCAACACTTTCGGACTATCGGCATCTTTCGCTGATGAAGAAATATACTGTGCAAGAATATGTCCGAGTATCTGCTCGCCCCGCTCATTGGCGTGGATAGGATCTCGCTTAAACCATTCAAGGTCCTTTCCGCACTGCCGGGTGTATTTCCCCCACGCAGCCTCCATATCGAGAAAGGCTGCCCCAACCTCAATAGCGAGTTTTTCCAGACCTTTGCGATAATCACTGAAATTATTTGGATCGCTTATCCTTTTCCACTGGACGTCATCGCGAGGGTCCACTTGGCCGAACGCCCCCGTCATCAGGAGGATATCCGCCTGGCAGCTACTTCGGATCTGGCTAATCACATCACGAATTGAGTCGATGTCTCCACGGTGGCTAATTCCGCCGATGATCACAAGGTTGGGCTTATGGTCGAGCACATATTTCTTTACCCGGCCGGCTTCTTTATACCACCAGCAGCCTGTAGAGCCCCGAACGGAAGTAATCTTTTCTATTTTGCAATTGGGGTAGTCTCGCTCCAGCAAAAGATTCCAGCAGGAACGGCTTGTGTCGTTTACTATACTGTCACCAAGCATGACGACCCGCAGCGTGCCTCCCTCGGTTAGACGCTGTCTTGTTTGCGGCAGATGATTCAATCGGCCGGAAGGGGGACTGTACTCTACAGGTGGCATTTCTGAATAGGTTTTTACAATCTGCTCCAGTGTCCGCTGATTTTTGCGAATGATAATGCCGTCGTCGGCGATAAACTGTGTCGTAACACAAAGTATGACAAGAAGTGCTGCTTTCGTCTTCATACATGTTTCTCCTCATATTCTTTGTAGTTTACGTGAAGTACGACATTATAGCCGCCACGGTGAGCGCATTGAGCGGAAGAGCAACCGGTTTGCCTCCTCGTCGCCGAGGAACTGCTCTTTGGCCGGGTTCCATTTCAAGGACCGCTGCAGCTTGTACGCTATGATGGTCAAATGTCCCAGCGATGCAGACCGGTGGCCTATTTCTTCATTGGAACTGGGCTGCTTACGAGTCCGAATGCACTCGACCCAGTTGGCGTGATGGTTATTCTCACCGATGTTCACCTGACGTGTGTTTAGCTTCATTTCCTCGAAGATCGTCTCAGGACCGCCCTCTATAGGCCCGCCGGTTGACATCGACGTGACCCATCCTTTTTCTCCGACAAATACACCTCCGAAATTACCTGCTAATCTGGCTGTTGCGGGAACCGCCTTATATACATCTTTTACCATCCCCCAGTGTTCAACCAGATGAAGCAATGTCCCGTTGGCGTATTTGCAGGTTAGCGTAGGGTACTCTCCACTTCCGGGGTGAATGAACTCCACGGGTCCGCTGTTTTCGGCGCCGAGGGCATATTGAATTACGTCTGCACTGTGAGAGTGGTGCCATGTCACCGAAGCCGCTCCGAAATCTTCGCAGAATGCCCAGGGTACGACGCCAGGCGCAGGATTTAGGTGGTATGCGGGATTATAGGGGTGCCAAATAGCCGGTCCGACCCACAGGTTCCAGTCGAGCCTTTCGGGCACAGGTTCGGCCGGCAGCATGATATCCAAAGGTGCATAGGACCTGCCGGAATTCTCAACGTCCATTAAATGTCGATAAGGCCCGAAACGCGGCGCTCCAAAGAAGCCACCCAGTCTTGTCCATAGAGTGAATACCTGCTTAACCTTTCCGAGACCTCCCTTGCGGACGAATTCGCAGACCTGACGGATTGTCGGAATGGAACGGTATTGAGTTCCGGTCTGGAAAATCCGACCATACCTCTGCACAGCCTCAACAAGCTTGCGTCCCTGACGAACCGTTATTGTAATCGGTTTCTCACAATAAACATCTTTGCCTGCCTTGACCGCGTCGATTGACTGCAATGTGTGCCAATGGTCCGGAGTGGCGATTACTACTGCATCAATGTCAGGTCGATCCAGGAGTTCACGATAGTTATTATATTCTGTACATCCTTTATATTTATCATTTGGTCGCCGCGAGGCGTAGGTCTCTTCTACTCGACTCTTGGCCTGTTGGCAACGCAAACTATCCACATCGCACACCGCAAGCACCTGAAAGTCCCGGTCACCGGCCAATCTTCGTAAATGACCTCTTCCCATAATTCCATGGCCTATCAAGCCTACTGTGATTCTGTTACTTGGCGCGATATTTCCATCCCCACCAAATGCCGAGGAGGGAATAATCCATGGTACAGCGACGAGACCTGAAAGTGCAGCAGTACCGCTCAAGAATTGGCGTCGAGTAATTGTATTATTATCTGTTTCTTTGAAGTGTTCCACTTGTGTCATGTTTTATCTTTCTGTGCTATTTCCATGCTCACCTTGTTGAAGAATTCTACGCATTTAGCTATTTCAGGCATCGAATCAAACCAGTCATAGGAGTATTCGAGGCCGAACATAGTTGGCCTGATTCCCAGCCGGTGGATTTCCTTGATAAACTGTTCGGTTTTGCCTGCGCCGGTTCCCCAGGGCACATCATGACCTTCAGGGCTTAGCTCGTGCAGGTCATGCATCTGCACGGTAATCAGGCGATCTTTGAGTGTGTTGATGGCCCTGATAGGATCTATGCCGGAGCGCATCCAGTAGCCGAGATCACCGCAGGCCCCGATTCGCTTGCTTCGGCCCTGACAGACCTTCAAAATTCCTTCAGGATGCCAATACTGAGGTGATCCTTTCTTGTCGTGGTTGTGAATGGCTACGTTGATATCGTAGTCATCGCAGAATTTCTCTATTGTATCGAGGGCCTCCGGGATGGGCTCGGACATAAATGTTTCGATACCGATCTTTCTCCCGAATTCAAAAACCTTACGACAACCAGCCTCATCGCCGGGAATCAAGTGAATGTAATATGTCAGAAGACGAACACCTGCTGCGTCTAACTTCAGCCGGATCTGTTTCAACTCGTCATCAGTCAGGTTTGTATCCAAATTTTTGGGAATCTCCTTGCTGACCTTCTGGAAACTTAAGCCACCCATATATGGCAGGCCAAGCTGAGCGGTCTTGTCGATTGCCTCGAACATCGTGTATTTATGGAAAGTATAGGCCTCAATGCCGAGGCGCCAGCCAAGTTTTTCCTGTGCCCGGATGGCCGGTGTCAGTTTGGCGCTGGGGATGGTCGGTGCCGGCAGGTCGCCCAACGCGAACTGAGCGGCCGCGAGGTAAAACTGTAACATCTTCGGTTCCCAGAAGACATAGGGATTGTGCGCAATGGTGCAGTAGAAAACGCGCCCCCTGCCGTACCGCCGCACCCATGCCAGAGCGTAGTCATTGTCCTGGCGGATGCAGTTGCCACGCTGTTGCCCCTTGAAGTCTGTTTTCTCTGTGTCGATGCTCAGAAGCACACGGACCCTGTTTCTCGAATAAGGTTCATGGAAACGGAAAAATTCGTCCCTGTAGTCGAAGTCTTTGCCGTTGAAAGGGTGGTTTATGGGGTGAGTTGGTTCGTCGAGTTTGATGAAAACGTGTTCATCGCTGTCCCGGTGGCTGGCGCCTCGTGCACCGAGCATAATGCCAAACTCGGGCCAAGTCTCATGAGCACCAGGCCAGCGGGTGAAGGCCACTGAGGTTCCGTGAACACCAAGAAGGCCACCGCCGCCGTAAACAAATTCGAGCAGGCTTTGCCTCAATTCGGGATCATCAAAGAGATTGCCTACGGTGTTGTTAAAAAAAACGGCATCAAATTTTCTAAGGTTCCTAGGCTTGAAGACGGAAGGATCTTTGGTGATAACCGTCTCAAAAGCACCGGTTTTTTCGCCCATCAGTGTGAAAGCCTGATTGGCAGTGGGGATGGAACCATGTCCACCATATCCGACGTTGAGGTCGAAAATCAGGAGTTTGCGATGTTTGCGAGGTGAAACGAAGGCTTTATTTGGAGCCGCCGCTTCAATTCGTTGTCTCTGTGTCGATTGAGTGGCTACATTTGCCTTAGCGGCGGCAAGCCCTATCCAAGGTGCTGCGAGCATTCCAGCCGTGCGGCCCAGAAAAGCACGTCTTGTTATCCTGTGCACTGTTGGGGATATTTTGGAATATGAGCTCCTATATGTATGCCTCGATAATTTTTGTTCTCTGTGCTGCTTTGGGGCTTTTTCGCCGGCGAAATCCGAGATTAGATTCATGTATGTTTCCTTCTTTGCTCTCATGGCTGGACCGTAGGCTTTTTTCAGGTTGTTTCACTACAAGGCATTTGTATTTTCTGCTTATCATTTTAACGATTGCCTTGCAGATTTCAACCGGGACTTCCGGGTGAGGCTTTATAGACTAAAGCCCTTCTCATACGAAATTATTCGATTCTATTCTTATTTTAAGGGCCAGCCTGCGGGGCAGTAGCAGAGCCATTCTTCAACGAAGACTTTCAAATCAAGCCAGTTGATGGTATTTTTCTCATCCTCATACAGGTCAGCCGGCAGTCCAATTCCTTGTTCGGACCAGTATTCTGCGAATTTCACATAGTGCTCAAAGTTAACAAAGCATAAAGGCCCGCCCGGCCAGAAGCCGCCAAGCAACTCGTAGTTTTCGCCCCTGCTGTAGGCTGCATCCGGCTGGCCTATCGTGCCTGTCAAAGTAAAATCTCCTCCACTGCTTCGCCCGCCGCCGCCGTCAATCGTGTACCAGCGTAATTCATATTGGCCGTTGGCGCTTGACTCTGCCAATACAATCAACAACATTGTCGAAATAGCAAACCGGGCTATAGATTTTATCGTGTTATTCTTCATAGCTAATTCCTCACTTAGTAAAGTTTCATTTGGCCACCTGAGTACATGCTGATACCACCGATGTCGGTACGGATCCCTCTGGACATGTCGCCACGCGTGAAAAACCGGCTATTGCCTCCAAATTCTATGTTACCCGAAGAGGTTACTACTATCTTGGGCAGAAATTGAAAGTTTTGACCCGACTCAAAGATTGCACTGCTCCCGGATGCATCCTGATTAAAATACCGGAAATTGAAATCTCCTCTCGGATATACTCCCACTATGGCATGTCGTACTGAGGTAACGGGAAATATATTTACCATCATATATTCCTCAAAAAAATCACCCTTATGCAAGGCGTCCAGGGTATACCACGTTGTATATTCGTCGTCCCAGCCGTAGTTCATGTGGTATTGTAGGACGCCGAGTACCCGCCAGCCATCCGCTACGATCGAATGGTCTACGACTCTGTACTGGATTGGCTGGTTAGAATTGATTTGTATCTTTACTTCATTGAACCATTCTTCAGGAGTGTATACGACCCTGTTCAGCCTGTAGCAGGAGTCTGAGTAGCGATATGGTCCTTCATACACATCCTCCATGTCTTCGGTGGAGACAGCTGACGCACAACCATCACCATCACAATAATCCATATCGACTGCTACCCCAATTTCGTGGCACAGCTCAGCAACTGCGTTGATCTGGGCTGCCGGCGAGGTTCCTGTGACGTCATCCGGCATGTTGACCCAATCGTAAGGATCATCGTATCCGCTTCCTACACCATAAGGTGGCCAGTACCAATAACGCATAATCTGAGCAGCCGCAGTGGCCACGCAGCCCACCGAACACCGCGGTCTGTCACAGTCATCACCTGATGGCGGCGGCGGGCAGTCTCGATTATAGGGATCTCCCTGCGACCAGCGTGTATCAAGCAACACTCCACCCTCCTGATAGTTCATCGTGATCACACCCAACCCCAGACCCTTTTCGAACGTTTCCTCATCCCTTCCCAGCTCAGCCCAGGCAGTACGGTAATCGATTTCTAAAATCTTGCTTATGTCCTCTGTTCGTGCAGAATGGAGTGGCCCAACTTCTTTTTCTATCGTATTCAGGATACGCTCCATACAATCTTTTATGAGATCTACCATACCTTCTTCAGACGCCGGATCCAAGTCAGAGGTTGCCGAGCACGCCTTCACCGGAGCAAGCTCCTTACGTAGAGATATAATGATGTAGCCCTTCGGCCACACACGGCAGAAATAACCAAGTATCCGCCCATCACGCTGGAATTCCTGTACATCTTCCACATGGGCTGTATTGGCATCGCCCCACGTACCCTTTTTTTGCAGCAGGACTGTAATCCAGTTGTTCGCTACGGTCAGAGCCTCATCCATAGTCACTATCTCGGCCCGGACAGGCGATATTAACGAGATCACCACTAAGGAGGTAACCACGATTGTAAGAGTTAATTCTTTCATTGTCGTCACCACCTTTCTATTGCAGGGTTACCAACACTAAAATCTGTCCCTTTTGACCTTTCTCAAGGCTCTCCATTGCCTTGCCCAATACGGCGCCCCTTGCGCGCTCGTGGTCTGTCACTTTCATAGCATAGCCGGCCGTGCCCGAAGTGGTCAGCAAATCACCCGGCTGCACCGCCGCATTCGTCGTATCCACTTTGCAATAAACACGTCCCGCCAAGGCCACATCGTGGTCAAACTGACCCACACCAAGACGAACACCAGAGCCGTTTCCATTGGCGCCAGCTACGATACCGGCAACCTTGCTATCGTAGGCTGATCGGCTTACTGTGAGCTTGCCCGGATTGTCAGAATCTATCACCAGCACCATACCCGCCTCAATATCTGCTTCTTCCGTCACGTCAAAGCCCTCAGCATAGTCCAGGCCTTCTCCCAGTTCGAGCACATCCGCACCTGTACTGTCACTTTTCACCAATATATTTCCCCTCACAACCAGTTTCTCCTGTGGAATCCCCACCTCACCAATGCCAACGTTACCACCTTTGAGCAGGCTATAGCCATACGCAGCAAGTTGAATCTTCGTACCTCCGGAAGCATCTCGTACAAACACCTTTCCGTTCCCTAAGTTGTCTTGCGTAACCAGGAACATTTCATTACCGCTCGTACCATAGGCGCTTATAGCATCCTCGCTTGCACCTGGAC
>SMTZ1_10000762_pt1 | contig 31107 bp, 27 predicted proteins | sample DeeMarSWOR136_30_FD_25667 | JGI IMG/M metagenome (IMG submission 25667) | reverse complement strand
CAATGTCTTTTTCAAAACCCATCATCCAGCTGTAGAGCACCACGGTGAGCATTACGCCGCCGATCACCACCAACGAGGGGAACAGGCTTCGAGAGCGGTCTCTCAAGAGTCCCTTCAGGAGAAACCTGATCATAGCATTCTTCCCCGAAGTGCCTCGGTTGGTTCAAGCTTCGAGATCTGCCGGGTCGGCAGGTAACTCACAATAGTGGTGGCGATGAACACCAGGATAGTGGTGCCCGCTACAATACCCACTGTAAAAATCGGATAGAGTTTCTCGCCCAGCGCGAATCCATAGCTGTCGGTGGTTTCAAGCAGAGTCCATCCCTTGTCGGCAAAGAGCGACAGCAATGGAATACCGTAGGCGGCTCCTATCAGAGCCCCCAATCCGGCCTGCATCGCCCCCTCGAGCGTGAAGAGTTTTATCACGCGCCCCCGCGTCAGGCCCAGGGCCATCAAGGTGCCGATCTCCTTCTTGCGCCGGAAGATTGAGAAGATCTGTGTATCGAAAATGGCGAGCAGCGCCAGACAAAGGAGAAGTACATATATTATCAGAGAACCCATCGACTTTGACCTGACCATCTCCGTCACGTCCTTCAGCAAATACTCCTGGCTCTTGAATGACCAGCCGTCCAACTGCGGGCCATCGGTCAGGTCTCTGTGCAGGACGATCATCGTTGCTTCGCCGCGCATCTCAGCCAGACGCTGTAGCCTTCCCAGAGGCACCCAAACCTGACCGACGTCAATAGACTGGACTGAAGTTTTCATGACCAGACTGACTTTTGCATCCCTGGCATCGAAAGTCCCATTGGCATCGCGCCATTGCAGAGTGAAAGAGTCCCCTTGCTGGAGCCCGGTTGCTTCCGACATCCGGTACCCTATCAGGACCGGAATAGGGTCGGAATCCTGACCGATAACCTGGGTGGGAAGGTTGAGCACATGTTGCTCGGGATCTATGCCCTTTATCACCACCGGTCGGATTCGTCCCTCCGGATAGATCGTTCCCTGGATCACCAGAACGGCTGTGGCTCGATCTTTCTCGATCATCTCCTCGAGGGCTTCGGGAATTTCGGAGTGGGCGCCCTGGAAAGAAAGGGGGTCATACGGATCGTAGTCATTGTGCCAGTACTGACCACCCCCCAACTGAGCTTCAATCATGGACTCCGCTGTCTGCTCGTACATACCCTTGAGCAACGCCTGCGTGGTTATGATGGCGAGGAATGATATCGAAAGGACAATACCGTTGAGCCAGGCTTTCAGGCCGGCCCCGATCAGGTTCCTTATTGCCAATCGTAGAACGAGCATGGTCAGCCGGTCCTCTCGGTGTTGTTCTGAATCACTTCGTCCCGCGATACCCTTCCGTCGGTAAGTGAGATTTTCCTTCGGAGGTAGCCGATAACCTTCTCATCGTGGGTGGCGAATATGAAAGTTGTTCCCAGTTCTCGATTGAGATTCTCCATTATTTGCAGGATGTTATGGGAGTTTTCTGCGTCAAGATTGGCGGTCGGCTCGTCGGCCAGCACGATGGCCGGCTTCTTGACGATGGCCCGGGCGATCGCCACCCTCTGGCTCTGGCCGCCTGAGAGCTGTGATGGCCGGGACTTGTGCCGATCCGCAAGGTGCACCAGTTCCAGAGACCTCATGACCGCCCGTTTTCTTTCTTCTGCTGGACAACCAAGAAGAAGCAGGGGGAATTCCACGTTCTCAAACACGCTATAAACCGGTAGCAGGTTAAAGGTCTGGAATATGAAACCGATGTGACGGTTTCGCAGTTCAGCCGCTTCCTGATGTGTAAGGGCCTCTATCCTTCGTTGCATGGTAGTTGCGCTGCCACTCGACGGTACATCCAGCGAGCCCATGATATTAAGCAGAGTCGTCTTGCCCGATCCACTCGGTCCCACCAGCCCGGCGAACTCGCCTTCCTTAAAGGACAAGTCTACTCGATCCAGTGCCATTATCCTCTGCTGACCCATCGGGTAGCTCTTCACCAATTCCTTCGTCTTAATCAATGGTTCGGCTGAAGTCATCGCTATCTGGTCCTCGACTTACCGGGTTGGTCAGTGGTTGAAAGCCACTGTAATCTGAATTCCCCTTCCCGTCAGCATGCTCCCCGAATCGTAAGTCAGGGTGCTGGCGGGTGGATTCCAGAAGCCGTTTAAGGAAAACTGCCAGTTATCCAAGGTGTGCATCCAGGCGAGGAAGCTATATGACTCCCCTCGCTCGAGATCGTGATAGAACACACCCCTGGCGAGATCTGCTATGCCCAGTGAATAGTCCACCGAGCCTGCAACAAACTGAGCTGGATTGGAACTGCCTAATGGTTCGGATGGCTCGCCTATTTCGAAGTACTCGCCGGTAACCCCTATGCCGTCTCCAATTCCCAGAGTATAGTCCGCGCCCACGTTGATATACCGCTGCCACCTGTTCATGAGTGATTCCGTGCCCCGGTCAACAACTACGATTTCAGACCAGAAGCCGATTTCGATGTCCCACCGCATGTCGAAGGCGTATCTTTGTTCAGTCAGTATGTCAGTAGGAGTAAGAAGACCTGACTGCGACAGGCTGCTCAAGTCTGGCTCTCGGCGATGATAGGTGAATGCCAATTCCCCGGTGTAAACGGGATATTGAATCCTTCCGCCGAACTCCCCTCGCTTAGTTTGGGTCGGGAACAGCTCCCAGCCCTTTATTTCATCGTTGCCATAGAGTCCCCAGAGCCAGACATTCGCGTTGTTGTTGAAGAACAAGCGCACAAGAGCGCCGTAGACACCCTCCGAAAACTGCAGGGGATCTCGAGGATCCAGGCCGTCGAACCACATCAGCGGTCGAAGCAGCACGGCCGACCCGAAATTCAAACGCTGCAGGCCGATTCTCAAGTCAACATTGTTCATTGTTAGCCTGGCGTAGCATCGGTGAAGCTCAACCTCGGAGATATCCTCGGTGCCTCGGGACCGGTCTTCATAGTTAAAACGACTCTCAAAGTAGGCATTGGCAGCGACGTAAGCGTCGGCCGTTACCGAATTTCCAAGACCGCTCGAAACGCTCAAGCCCGTAATATAGCGAGCAGCCAGCCGGGAATTTGTCGAATCAGTATCATTGACTAATCCCCAGACGGAAGCCTGACCTTCCCACCTGGCCGGCTGTGAAAGAACGAGGCCGGGCAGCCAGGCTGAACACAGAACCGCAAGTGTCAAATAGAGACATGCAGATTTGACCAAAACTTATATCTCCGAAAAAGGCGCTACCTATAGTATATTACATAGACCGTTTGACGCCAAGACGAACATGTCGTAAGAGCCTGTGGGACTAGGATAACTCTCTATCCCATATATTCTTAGTTTATTTGCCGGGTTTGTTGGCGATATATGGAAAGAAGCTCTTATCTTGCAGAACCGATTTGCGTTATCAGGATTCAAATAACCTAAGCCCGCCCCGACGGCGGCCCGGCGGACCGATGCAGAGGCAACCAGGCACATGAGTAGAGACGATTCAAAGCGCTCCAATAGCATAGAAAAACGGCACCAGACAAGGCTGGGTGGCCGTGAGGAAAGTGCGCTGTCTGTCAGTGACATCCCAGATGGGATGCGGCCTGCACCCAAAAAGCCTTCCGGCCGTAACCCGGGACCAAAGCGGGGAACGAATGTGTTCCTCACAGGAGGCACCGGGTTCGTCGGCGACCTCCTCATAAGAAAATACCTGGAGCGTACTGACTGCAACCTGTGGGTACTGTCCAGACCTGTGGGGGGAGTGCCGGCAAATGAGCGAATTCTGGACAGAATTGACCCCAGAGAACATCACAGGATAAGGATATTAGAGGGGGATCTTGCTCTGGCTATCGACGAAGACGCTGATGATTCAGAGTTCTCTCAAGGTTTCACCGACACACCAGGAAAGGAGCCATTTGACCCATATATGGAGATGATGGAGGTAGTCGATGAGGTATTTCACAATGCCTCCTACCTGGGGCTCAGACAAGATGCGGGGGAAAGACAGAAGTGCATGGACGTCAACTTCGAGGGAACGAAGAGACTAATCAATCTTATGAGCACGTTCAAACAGGAAGTAAGAGCACTGTTCTACACCAGCACCGCCTTCGTGCATGGGAGAATAACCGAGCCTGACGAGTTTGGAGAGGATGATGCCCTGACCAACGGCTGGCTCAATCCTTACGAGGAATCGAAATGGAAAGCAGAGGAGTTGATCAGAAACGCGGGCTACCCGTACAGGATCTTTAGGCCGGGCATGATAGCCAGAGAGCCGGGTGTGGATATTCTTAGCTCACACACGATGTATGGTGTAGCGGACGTTTTGGAATCAGGCTACAAGTCTGACAGGACCAGCCAATCGCATGGTCCGATTCACATAAGGGTGAAGGGGATAGCAGACGCGGCCCATAATATCATCCTCAGATCAGAGCTGGTCGATATGATATTCGATATAAGGGCGTCGAGCCACGAAATGAACCATATCTACAATACGCTGAACGCTACGAATACCCGTTTGGAAGATGTGCTCTACTCTATATTGTATAATCTCAACCCCAAGATGACGTATGAGTTTGTACCCGACCTAGACCAGAGCCAGGGACTGAATCATATGGAAGCGCTCCTGGAAAGAGCAGTCTACCCTTTGTATGGGGGATATCTTTTCAAGAAGTCGCCCGAGTTTAGAATGAACAATGTCATAGAAGCGCTTGGGAAAGACTACCTCACAGATCGTATAACGAAAATAGACCGTCGATTACTGACAGCATTGATGGAAGATTATTTCCGGACAAAGCGCTCGATCTGATTCCCGGAAGGCTGAGCAGAAAGGCCAAATAACGGAAACTGCGACAGTGATCTTCGGGGCGATTCACGGCTGGGCCGGTACGCTCTGGATCGCCGCAGTTGTATGGAAGAAGAACAGGAAAGGGTTTTCGGTCTTGAGCGGCCTTTTTCCGATTGTTGCGCGCGTCTATGGGCCGTCCGGCCGCAGACATCGTTGGGCCCCCGTTGTGATGATGGTAGCGGGATCGGTGATCATCATGCTTGCCTAGCCTGCGCGACGAGAATTCACCTGATTCACAGCCTCGGCCAACCCCTGTAGTACCCTTGAAAAAGATCCGGCCGAAACATTGTTATTATGCTCATATTGGCGGTGGGCCTGCCCGTTTCGGGAACCAATCGGCTAATGACGCTGTTCGAGTAGCGTAATGAAAGCTCCAGCACTAATTCTCAGTTTCCTTCTTGGCGTCACGGTTGTCGCCGAACGATGCTACCCAGGAGAAGCTCAAGTGGCAGAGAAAGAAGATATGCCTCGTGTATTATTCGATTATGTCGACGCGTCAGAGACCGAGCGTTGGTTGATAGTCAATGACAATGTGATGGGCGGAGTGTCGAAAGGAGAAGCGTCTCTGAAAGAGGACAGTTGCCTGCTGTTTTCGGGCTCATTATCCTTGGAGAACAACGGCGGTTTCGCGTCACTTCGCAGCCAACCTACAGATTTCGGCCTCGGTGGATGTGACGGCATACGAATTAGGGTTAAGGGGGATGGCCGCATATACCGGTTCAGACTGCGCAGAGACCGCGATCTGGACGGAATCGCCTTTAAGCACGACTTCGAGACTATCAGGAACAAATGGATCGAGGTAGAACTTCTTGTCGCTTCATTTGTACCGACTTTTCGCGGAAGAACACTGACAGATGTAGAGCCCTTAGATCCCGCGGATATCAGACAATCGGGTTTTCTGTTAGCGGATAAGAAAGCCGGGCCATTCAATCTGGTGGTAGACAATATCGTGGCCTTCAAACAGTCGTAGGGCTGCCTGAAAGGAGTTGTAGTGGTCAAATCCGGCATTAGTTTTCTAGCGACGTGTTTTCTGATGATTCCGGCAACAGAGACTGTCTACGCAGGCTGGTCAATAGACATTGAGAGTGGCCTGACATACAGTGGCTATAATGATGTTCGTATCCCGGGCAATACTGGTACCGACATATCGCTCTCGGATGACCTGGAAGCAGAATCTGCAGAGTTCGTTCGTCTGCGGCTGGCAATAGATCTGGGCGGTCGGCATCAGGTTTCTGTCCTTATGGCTCCCCTCCGGTTCGAATCGTCAGGTACTGTGGATCGTGATGTTGACTTCAACGGAGTGCGATTTGCCGGGGGAGTACCCTTGAGTTCACTCTACCGATTCGATTCTTACCGGGTGACCTATCAATACACTTGGTATAGCAAGGAGCGTCTCAGGGCTGGCATTGGATTCACGGGAAAAGTGCGGGATGCCTCAATTAGCATTGATAACGGTAGGGTTTACTCGGAGAAAGCAAATACGGGTTTTGTTCCCCTTGTCAACTTCGCCTTCGATTGGCGCTTTGCATCGAAACTGGGACTCATCTTCGAAGGCGATGCTTTGGCAGCCCCTCAGGGTCGAGCTGAAGATGTCCTATTGGCAATATACGCCAAAGCGTCAAGGCAACTTCGCCTCCGCTTGGGTTATAGAGTCTTGGAGGGTGGAGCGGACAATGATGAGGTCTACACCTTTGCCTTGGTGCATTACGTTTCGGCGGGAGTAACCTGGACCTTTTGATGGCTCTCGCACGTCTTTCTTGACCGGCAGCAACGGACGTCTGACGTTCTCCCAAAAAACTGGACCAATCGGAGCTTAAGGGTTTCACTGTAGGCGGTTCTTAGCAGGAGGACAGCACAGTGAAGAAGAAGCGCTTCACCGAGCAGCAGATAGCTCATGCTCTGCGATTGGCTGAGCAGGGGAGCCGGGTGGTGGAGATAGGTCGGAAGCTGGGCGTATCCGAGCCGACCTTTTATGCCTGGAAGAAGAAGTACGCCGGGATGGGGGTTTCGGAGCTTAGACGGGTCAAACAGCCGGAGGAGGAGAACCGGCGACTGAAGCAGGTGGTGGCCGATCTGACCCTTGATAAGCAGATGCTTCAGGAGGTGCTGTCAAGAAAGTTCTGAAGCCCGCACGCAAGCGAGAGGCGGTGGGTGAGCTTTCCGAGGGGCACGGGGTCAGTCATCGCCCGGCGTGTGAGCTTGTGGAATTGGGCCGGTCGACGTTTTACTATGGGCCTCAACGCCGAGCTCTTCTTGACATTCAACGACGCGAAGAACAAATTAGCTGAGTGGAAACGAGACCACAATAAGGTGCCTCCGCACACCTCCCTGGGAGATATTCCTCCCTCGGAGTTCGCGGAGAATTGGATTTCAAACCGACGGCAGAAAGCCGAAATCCTTGACCAAGCAGTGGTCCGGTTAGCGGGTGAGGTCATGGTGCGAATGCCGAACACTAATGCTTGCCCGAAGACGGGGTGGAAATAAAACCAATGAATATGACCTATGAGGAAGCCGCTGCAGTTCCCATGGGCGGACTGACGGCGTTGCACCTTCTCAGGAAAGGTGATGTCCAGAGAGGACAGGAGGTACTTGTCTACGGTGCTTCCGGAAGTGTAGGAACTTTCGCAGTTCAGCTTGCCGGGTTTTTCGGGGCGCAAGTTACCGGGATATGCAATACCTCGAATATCGCAATGGTAAAGTCTCTTGGCGCCGCCAGGGTGTTCGATTACACCCAAGAGAGTTTTACCGGGAACGGCCAGACTTATGCCAGCATTGTCGACGCGGTGATGAAGACTTCGTTTTCACGCTGTAAAAGCTTGCTGGAACAAAGAGGAGTCTATATGATAGTTGATTACCCTCTGCTTCAAGCACTTTGGACTTCAATATTAGGTAGCAGGAAAGTAGTATTTGGGACAGCAAATGGAGTTGAAGATTTGATTTTCCTCAAAGAGCTTATTGGGGCGGAAAGGATTAAACCGGTCATAGATGGACGCTATACGCTGGAGCAGATTGTCGAGGCTCACCGGTATGTCGAAAAGGGACATAAAAAGGGAAATGCAGTAATGGCGGTGGAACATAATAACAAAATCTGATAGTGAAATCAGGCATCATTATCTGGGTATCGATAAGCAGAAGGGATGGAAGACCATGGAACAAAACCGGGCCGCGCAGATTATGGAGCAAGGTTACGTTTGATCGGAGGCCGTACTGCTGGCCGTGTGCCAGGAATTCGAGATAGAGAGCGAGATCATTCCCCGTATCGCCAGTTGCTTCGGCGGTGGGATCGGCAACACGGGGGCTGTCTGCGGTGCCGTCGCCGGCGCCGTGATGGCCATCGGCCTCGTGAAGGAGCGGGGCGACACCATGGAGGACTGGCTCCGCATATCGGCGGTGGCGCAGGAGTTTCGTCGCCGCTTCGAGGCCGAGATGGAAACCATCAGTTGTCGTGAATTGACGGGGGCGGATCTGAGCACGGAGGAGGGGCGCGAGCGGTTCATGAGCTCTGACACACCCCGGACGGTCTGCTTTCCGGCGGTCGGCCTAGCTTACCGGCTGGTGGTGGACCTGCTGAAGGAAACCTCGTAGTCAGGGGGCCATTGCGCTCGAGCCTCAGTCGGGAAGAAGTAATTTTAGAGCCGCGAGAACGAGCAAAACCGCTGACGCTCAAACAAAGGCGAAACGAGCACCGGAAAGCGATTGCGATTAGGCCGGCTGGGTCTTAGATTCAAGGGTGCCGTGTCTGACTTGCTCGTCAACGTGCGCGAGACGCTGAACGGTCGAACAGACTGGTACGATGGGTACGACCCTGCGACGGGCCGAAGGAGAACGGGATCATGAGCGAGCTTACGTTAGACAAATTACCCAAGCGAGTGCTCGCCAGAATAGACTTGCAGAGAGCGTTCGCCATTTCCAGCTGTGTGGTGGTGGCCGAGCGATTACAGGTGTTTCGTAAGCTGGACGGTAAGGCGCTGACTGCCGCCGATATAGGCAGGCGAATCGGTATCCGCGGCTGGCGAATCGAGGCCTTTCTGGCTGCTCTGGTATCCGTCGGGTTGCTCAAAAAGAGCGGCCAGCTCTTCAGCAATACGGCCCTGGCTGACAAATACTACGTACGGGAGCGCTCGATCTTCTGGACCAGGTTGTTCTCCCAGGAGTGTCGCCGCGAGTACCGGGCGTTTTCCGTACTGGAGGAAATGCTGACTACCGAGCAGAGCTATGCGTCGATCCTCGGAATTGACAGTGGGGACTACATCAAGCAGATGGAGAAAGACTCTCAGTGGGCGTATGATTTCACGCACATGCTCTACTACTACCACCTGCCCCACGCGAAGGCGCTGGCTGCGAACCTCGACCTGTCAAAGTTCCACTCGGTGCTGGATGTCGGGGGCGGCTCGGGCGTAATGTCGATGGCCCTGGTGCGCAAGTACAAACACCTCAAGGCGTGTGTGCTTGACGTCGAACCGGTAATCCAGGTGGCCAAGAAGATCATCCGTAAGGAGAAACTGACAAAACGTATTCATACGCTGGTGGGTGACCATAACAAGAACATTCCCGTCGGCTATGACGTGATGATGTACTGCGACGCCGAGATTGGTGACGGCGGCACGCTGAGTCTGGCCTATGACAGCCTGCCTCAGGGAGGATTGGTGGCTCTTGTTGAGGACTTCAGCTCCGACGACTGGACTGTGCCGTTATACCGGCTAATGTGGCAGCTCAGATCGAATACACTCTGGCTGAGGAATCGGCGGCAGATGGCCAAGATGCTTCGAAAGTACGGTTTCACAGGTGTCAGAAGCCGCCGAATTTACCGGGACACTTGGCTGATAACCGGTCGCAAGAGGCATGCACTTAAGCGCGGCGTGTCGAGAACATGATATAAAGTGTGAAGCAGACAGACGGATCAGGGGAATCTGTCGGTTTTGACTAGATCGTACTGGAGGTCGACCGCATGACAGAATTGACATTAGACAAACTGCCCGAGCGCGTATTAGCCAAGCTGGACCTGGAGACGGTTTTTGTTGCGTCACGGTGCGTCATCGCGGCGGAAAGACTCCTGGTTTTTCGTAAGCTGAAAGGGAGAGAATTGTCGGCGGCTGCTGTAGCCAGACGTACGGGGATTCATCGCCAACACTGTGAGCCCTTCCTCGACTTCCTCGTGTTCCTCGGGCTCTTGATAAAGAGGGGCAGCCTGTACCGTAATTCCGCGCTGGCTGTCAAGTACTTCATACGGGAGCGGTCCATCACCTGGACCCGGCTCTGGCCGGACTACTGCGCGGACGACTTCGAGGCCTTGACGGTCATCGAGGACGCCATCAAAAGCGGCAGGAATTGGCGGCAGATACTGGGCAAAGAGCGTAAGACCGACTATGAGCTTGTGCAGGCAGATCGCCAGTGGGCCAGACATTTTACCTACGCTCTGTATGACGTTAACAAGTCTGACGCTGAAATTCTGGCGAAGCACCTGGATCTGTCCGGCTATCGGGCGCTGCTGGATGTTGGCGGCGGGTCGGGTGTGATGTCTATCGCTCTGGCCCGGTCCAATCCACAGTTGCGGGCCTGTGTCCTTGACTTCAAGTTCGTATGCGAGGCGGCCCGGGAGATTATTCGTAACGAGCGTATGTCACGCCGGATCAAGACCCTTGTGGGAAACATGGATCAGGCTATTCCCAGCGGCTTTGATGTCGTCATGTTTTGGGAGATCGGCTACATCGATACGCGGGTGATGAAGATGGCCTACGAGAGCCTGCCCGATGGCGGCATGCTGGTGCGGAACTGCACCCCGGTGTCCAAGTCCGAGGCGCCATCACCCTACAGGTTTCTGCGTGAGTATCTGTCGGTCATGCCCAGGGGCCAAACCAAGTCCAGTATAATGAGTTCGCTGCGGGAAGCCGGGTTCGACTCCGTGAAATATCGCAAAATCGGTCGCCATATCGGTCTGATAACGGCCGGGAAGGGAAAGGCGCGTCAGCAAAGGACCGGCCGCAACTGAAACCTGCCTAAATATCTTGTGGTTTCGCCCCTTTATATCATAGCCGGGTGCAGGAGTCAAAGCCAATGGATAGACGACAGTTTCTGAAGAAGGCGGGGCAAACCATAGCCCTGGCAGCCGTGGTCGGAGAAACCGGACTGGTTGAGGTTGGCTGTCAGTCGGCAGGAGATCGCAGGGCGACGGTTGCCAAGCCGGATTTTGAGGTTGCGGCGGATCCGCAGCTTCCGAAAGTAGTGATGGCTCGTAATGAAGACCACGCCCGGGCGCTTGGTTCGGCCCTCGAGGCCATCGGCGGAATCGGGCGGTTTGTCAAGCGGGGCGAGCGAGTCCTTCTCAAGCCCAACGCCGCGCATATCAGGGTGCCGGAGCAGGCGGTGAACACAAACCCCGTGCTCGTCGGTGAAATGACCCGCCAGTGCAGGATGGCCGGCGCCACGGAGGTAATAGTAACCGATAACGGCGGCGCCCGCAATCAAGGGAGGGTTTTCTCTCGCTCGGGGATCAAAGACGCCGTCGAAGAAAACGGCGGCAGGATGCTACTGCTGGATGAAGGTGATTTTGTTGAGGCTGATCTTAAGGGCCGGTTTATTACCAATTGGCCGGTCCTCAAGTATATATTTGAAGTTGATCGCCTCATTAACATGCCCATAGCCAAACACCACGGAATGGCCTTCGGTACGGCCTCGATGAAGAACTTCTTCGGGGCGATCGGGGGCAATCGCGATCTTCTGCATGACCGGCTCGATCAGGCTATCGTCGATCTGGCTGCATATTTCAGACCGACCCTGACGGTGGTTGATGCCACGCGCGTACTCATGCGGCGTGGCCCGACCGGTGGCTCCATCAGCGATGTGGAGATACGCAATTCGGTGATTTGTGCCACTGATCAAGTGGCCGCCGACTCCCGGGCAAGTGAGTTCTTGGGCATGTCCGGAAGTGAGATCAGCCATGTCGTTCTGGCCGCTCAACAGGGTTTGGGTGAGATTGACTACCGCAAAGCCGGATATAAGGAACTGGTGTGACCGCGCCCGGGTGTCGTTACGCCCTCGTTCTTGACACCCACCCGAAGGCCCGGGCGTTGGCGGTCCGGGAAGCCTATCCGCAACAGGGTGGGAAAAACCGGTCACAATTTGGCCACAACATAGCGTAAGTCCTTGCGCCACAACGTGAGTTATTGGTTCGACTCCCCGCCCCTTCCAACATAAGTCATTATAAGACAGCTTCTTACACAGGGATCAGAGGGAAAACACCTCCCCCTGATTTTGTAATCACATGTCCCACAACAAACTGAATAACGCGCCACCGTCGCTGTCACGGTCTGGCCTCGGTGCTGTCTGAGACTCCACAGGCTGTTTTTGATACCAAATCCACCTGAAACGGCAGAAAAGACTTGACTTAAGTGAACTAAAAAACGTATTCAGTCTAAAACGTTTCGCATCCAGGAATGGATCCTTATCGACAAGAAATCTCAGATGTTGACGGCAGCTCAGCCTTTGTTCTCTCAGTATGGCCTCAAAAAGGTTACAACTGACGACATTGCGAAACGGGCGCGCATATCGAAGGCGACTATCTATCGGTATTACCGCAACAAACAGGAGATCTTTGACGACGTCGTCGCCTACGAAGCGAACCAACTGTTGTCGGCGATTGCCGGGGCGGTGAAAGCCGAAACGACCGCGGTTTGCAAACTGCGCCGCTATCTACTGAGCAAGATGGGCAAACTGCGGGAGCTGACAAACCTCTTTCAAGTCACTCGTGAGGCCTGGAGCGAGCACTGGCCGCGCGGGACCGAGGTGCAGGATCAAATCCTTGACGCCCAGAGGGCGATTGTAGCAGATATCCTTGAATTCGGCAACAGGACGGGCGAACTGCAGGTAAGGAATGTGGAGCTAACGGCGCATTTGATGGTGGTATCACTGCAGTCAATTGAATACCGCTGGGTATTTGACGCACTGGAGATACCCCTGTCGGTGTACGTTGACCATATGCTTGATGTGATCATCAACGGCATCAAGAAAAGGTAACCAATGAAGAAACTCTCAATTGGAATTGTCGATCTCATTGCCAAAGCCCCGATGCGGACCATGTGGATGCGTATCATGGGCGCGAACTTTGTCAGTATCATGCCTCAGGTGGTAGCGGCCTGGTGCGAAGAACAAGGGCATGACGTCACGTTGGTCACATATACGGGTCGGGAGAATCTCCTCGAGGAATTGCCGGCTGGAGTGGACTTCGTCTTCATAAGCTCATTCACCGAAGCGGCATTGCTGTCCTACGCACTCAGCAACTTGTTCCGGTCGCGAGGCGCGGTCACGGCCCTTGGAGGTCCCCATGCCCGCTGTTATCCGCAGGACGCCCAGAAATATTTTGATTACGTGCTGGGATTTACAGACAAAGTCCTGATTCTGGAAGTCCTGGCGGATTGCGCCCGACACCGACCCGTGGGTTTGCACCTTTCAGCCGATCATCATCCGGCTCAGCTGCCGGGGGTGAGTGAGCGCTGGAAATTCATAGAACAGACCTCACGGAAGGCACCATGGATTAAGATAGTCCCCCTCTTGAGCAGCCTGGGCTGTCCCTATTCCTGTGACTTCTGTATCGACTCCTCGGTGCCCTATCAGCCATTGGACGCTGATGCGATGAAAGAAGATCTGCGTTTTCTGATGGGCAAGTTGAAGCGCCCCCGGGTGGCGTGGCACGACCCCAACTTCGGCGTCCGCTTTGACCGGTGTATGGACGCCATAGAGGAAGCAGTACCGCCAGGTCGAATCGACTTCATCGCTGAATCCACCCTGTCCCTGCTTTCGGAGCCCCGGGTGAAGCGACTGAGGTTGAATGGCTTCAAGGCATTGTTGCCGGGTATAGAATCGTGGTTTGAGCTGGGCAAGAAGTCGAAAACCGGGGCGACGACAGGGACGGAAAAGGTCAGAAAGGTTGCTGATCATGTCAACATGATTCTGCGTTACATTCCGTACGTTCAGACCAATCATATTTTCGGGCTCGACAGCGACGAGGGTTCGGCTCCGTTCGAACTGACCAAGCGGTTTCTGGATCTTACGCCGGGAGCCTTCCCGGCGTATTCAATGCTCTCGGCCTTCGGTCAGGCGGCACCCCTGAATCTGGAGTTCCAGCGGACCGGCAGGGTGCTGCCGTTCCCGTTTCATTTTCTCAGCAACATCCAGATGAACATCAAGCCGAAAAACTATTCGTGGCCGGAGTTTTATGGTCATCTCATCGATGTGACGAAGTACTCCTATTCCCCCCGCCTGATAGCTCGACGGTTCCTGGCCAACGGAGAGACAATTCCGAGGTGGCTGAATGTCGTTCGCGGGTTATCGTCGGAACGCTATAGCCGAGTCAGGTTCTATACCAAGATGCGGCGGCGGTTGGACTCCGACCGGCCGTTCCGGCGTTTCTTCGAGCAAGAGACAACGGAGATCCCGCGGTACTTTGTGGAGAGAATCCGCAGGGACCTCGGCGAGTTTTGGAATTGGCTGCCGGAGGGAGCAATAAATCACGATCCCAACGCCTATCTCTTGTCAGTGGAGAAAGCCAGTCCCTCTTTCAGCATTCCCAGGGCCGGCGTGGCCTGATGCTTGAGACGGCGTTCGGCCTTTCGCACGCTGACAGCCACGTCGATAACTGAGAAAGAAAAAAAGGAGACCGGCCGCCGGCCGGTCTCCTTCAAGAATCAACCCCGTGAATCGGTTGTCACGGGTCTCGTCGCGACGCCGTTAGTACGACTTGCGGTAGCCGTTGCCGCCGCTGCGGTTGCCGGTTTGGGCGCGTGGCTTGGCTTCGTTGACATTCAACGCGCGTCCATTCAGGTCCTGGCCGTTCAGGCCGCTGATGGCAGCGACAGCCTCGCTTTTACCAGACATCTCGACAAACGCGAAGCCTCTCGACTCGCCGCTGTACTTGTCCGTAATAATGTTGACCGTTGAGACTTCACCAAAGCCCTCGAAGGCCTGGCGTAATTGATCTTCTGTCGTCTCGAACGACAGGTTTCCGATGTAGATGTTCATTCTACACTCCGTAGCTGCTTATCCCGAAGTGAACTGCGTTCCGATGAAGTCAGATACTCCAAGATAAATGACATTTGGCGCATGATTGCGCGATCAATTCGAGACTAAGCTTTAGCGGAGAGTTGTAGATTAGGACAAGACTACGATAAAGGTCGAACTCAAATCAATATTGACGTCTTAGTATACGCAATCCGTCGGCAAGAACCTACGATTATCTTGGCTAACCGCGATTTCTTTTTCGCCTGCCTCTAACTCGGGCCAGGGGAAAACGGTGACGATTCGGTCGTGTTGTGATGTAAGTCATTGTGCCACAATGCGAGTGAGGACTGCCCGGCGCCGGGGCTCAAGGAATTGGCCACCCCTGGCCTAACGTTTGAACATGATACCGATACCGACTCGGGTCAGGGATTTCTTGTAATCCACGAGGCTTTCCCCGTAGCCATGCGAGATTCTGAGTAGTACATAGCTCATCACACTCTTCGGTACCGGGAGGCTGTAGTACAGGACGAAACCACCCTTGCCCTTACTGACATTGCCCCGGATCGTCAGATGGATCGAGTGACGCCGAGGGAACTCATAGAACAGATGGAGGTCATTGTAGCCGAGGTAGTCGGTGATATCCGGGTTGTCGTCGCCTACCGCCGCCTCCGGGAATTCCTTTTCATCTTCAGGAATGCGATACCGGAATTTCAGGTACAGAAGCAGGTTGGAACGGTAGTAATAGGGGCAGAAGTAGAGCAGATTCCAGCTGCGCGATACGGGCGGCCTCTGTCCGTTTGATTCGTGCTCGAATCCCATATCCGCACCGACCTCTCCGGAGTGAAAAGGGAACCGCCTGGTGCGATAGAACAGCTCCGGGTTGTAGTCGGTCTCCCGAAAAGGAGCCGAGTTCTTACGATCGTAGGCCTGCCAGAATGAAATCTGGGTATAAGCAAAATACACCGGCGAACCGAAGATGCGATGTTTGGCGCTGAGTTGGAACACGGCCTCGGTCTGGGCGCCGGTGTACTCGCCCGAGATGGTAACGGGCAGCATGAACATCTCCTTATGCAGGCTGAGGCCTGGTCCCGTACGTATCATCTGGATGCTCTCCGACAGCTGCTCCGCACCGACAGGCACGGAAAACAAGGCAATCAGTAGAAATGAAGCAGCAAGGCGAGACTTGTATGAGGGTGTGCGTGTCAACATGTGGTTTTCCTCGGCCATCCTATGTTGGTCCATTTCCCCCGATAGTGCGAGGGATATGTAAGTGCTTCTTGCTTCGCTTAATATAGTGAGTAAGCTCGTTGGAGTCAGCTATCTAACCCATATGCGCGGCTGGGAACGGGGTCAGTTGCGAATCTGTCCTTGAAGTGGTCCCCGGACGTGAATTAGCGGGCCGGCCGCCGGGAAAACAAGCTGTAAGTTCTTATCTTAACCGGACCATTGATGGCGGGCGGCCCGCGCCCTCGGAATCACAGTGGGTACCGCTCGGAGGGCAACACCAGAGGCTAGTCTTTCAAGGAGGGATGTAAGTCCTTGCGCCGCAAGGCGACTCGGGGGCTTGACGCCTTTTGTGACAAGCAGTATAACTCATTGCTATTCAATAGGGTACAAGGCGGGCGGCGCACTAATAGCCCTCTCCCTGCGAATCACAAGTGTCGGTCTCCCAAGAGTCCCCAATAACATAAAACCTCCTTGGTCGCGAGGCCGTCGCCGTTGACGCGGCCGCAGGCGTCTCAGACAAATCGCGATAGCCCCTTGACTACCCAGCCTTGGCCGTGTATATATGGACCGACAAGAGCGTGGTTCCAATACTCTCGAGAGGGACTGCCAGCCGTGACATCGAATCGCCTTTTCACAAAACTCGCAACCGTCATCCTGACGCTGTCGTTAGCGGGACTTTGCAGCGCCTCGCATATTACCCTGCACTATCACATCCTTGCCGACGGCCGGGTAGTTGTGCACAGCCACCCTCTGTCTAACGGCAGTTCCCGACAAAACCACGAGCACTCTCGTCAGCAGTACACGCAACTGGACGCGGCTGCTCAGATCCTTGACACAATCATCCTGGGATCATTCGATAATCTGACGATAATATCGTGTCCTTGCGGTATCGCTCACATCGAGATCGGCTCACTCCCCCTCTCGATCCCTGTCTTTCCGTTTGCACAACGCGCCCCTCCGTCAGTGCCTCATTCCTGACAACAATGGTGAGATCTCGCTCAGGCCGGCTCACGGTTATCCACGAGTTGGTTAGAGGGCAGTAACTCAACGAGCGGTGAGGAGACCAATCACCGCTGCTGATTGCGGGCTCTGGCCCAATTGAGGAGTTGATATGCGACATGCGATTCTAGGTTTTTTATTCTTGCTGCTATTTGTGCCGGCAGCAATCTCGGGGCAATCAAGCACTGCATCGGGGGTTTCCAACAAGATGAATCCGGCGCTCAGCGTCAACGGACTCTTTCTAGCCAAGAAATCTCAAGATAGGCATGGGGTCGAATACAACAGCATCAGCCTTCAGGAGGCGGAGATGCATGTTTCCTCTGTGGTTGACCCGTTTTGGAAGGCGAACGTGATATTCTCAGTCTACCCGGAGGATGCAGGTTCGGCCTATGGTATTGGTGTGGAAGAAGCCAGCCTCGAAAGTACATCCTTACCGGTCGGTTTCAACGTGACACTGGGCAAGTTTTTCGTTCCTTTCGGGAAACATTCCCCTTTGCATACGCATCATTTTCCGTTTGTCGATGCGCCGGTCGGTGTCCGGACATTTCTTGGTGAAGGCTTGACCGATTGCGGAGCAATGTTGACGGCCACTCTGCCTCTGAATTGGTACAGCGATGCAGTCGTGTACTGTCTGGACGGCTCGACGGAGACATTCGATGCAGGTAGCACGGACGTATCTTTCGGTGGTCGAATAACAAATTTCTGGGACCTGTCCGAAAACGCCACCCTGGAGCTTGGTGGATCGGCACTTAGCGGTCCGGCTTCAGTGGACTATTTCGGGTGGGGTGGCCGGGTCACCGTGTACGGTGTCGACCTTACATACAAGTGGATCTGCGGGACTAAATCTCACGGTCCCGCCTTGACCGTTCAGGGAGAGTTCATTTTGCCCGATCTAAGTGGCGATTACAATCAGCCGAGCGGCTGGTATGCCCTCAGCCAGTACCGGTTCCATCATAACTGGTGGGTGGGGGCATGCCACGGAATGGCCAATGCAAACATCAAAACCGGTCGTGATGATCAAGACCTCCTGTCCGTCAAAACCCGGGAGAGCAAACTGAATCTCACTTTTGCCCCCAGCGAATTCAGCGCCCTGCGGGCGGAAATCGCCTACGTTGATGATCAGGTGGAGGATATAGATGACTTCAGCTTTAGGCTGCAGTGGAACTTCACAATTGGTTCACATCCGGCGCATCGATATTGAGGAGAACAAACAATGCGTAATTGTCTATTACTGACCGCGATACTACTCACGTTCGGCCTGGCTGGTGTCTGCCACGCGGAACTCAAAGTGGTGGCGACCCTGTCCGATCTGGGCTGGATTGCGAAAGAAGTCGGGGGAGAGCATGTGGAGGTGTCGGTGCTGTGCCTGGGATACCAGGACCCGCACTACTTACCGGCCAAGCCTTCGCTGGCGCGCAAGTTGCGAACGGCGGATTTGCTGGTATACAATGGCCTTGAGTTGGAGATCGGGTGGCTGCCCGTACTGATTGAAGCCGGGCGTAATCCGCGCGTCAAGCCGGGCAGTCGTGGAGAACTGGAATGCGCCCTGGCGGTGGAGAGTGTGCTGGATGTTCCGACCGGGGGTGTCGACCGCTCCCGCGGAGACATCCATCCGCTCGGTAATCCCCATTACCTTCTCGATCCGCGGAATGGTGTAGCCGTTGGCCGCTTGATGGCGGAACGCATGGCCGAGCTCGATCCTGACAATGCCGGGGCATATCGGCAACGAGCCGAGGACCTGGCGGCGTACATGGAATCGCATATGGACGGTTGGAAAGAGATGCTGGGCGATTTGAGCGCTAATCGTGCGATTGTCTATCACCAACATTGGGAGTATCTGCTGGAATGGGTCGGGCTGCAAGAGATTGGTGCGATCGAGCACCGTCCTGGTATATCACCCTCACCCCGCCATGTTGAGGAGATTATAAACCGTGGTCGTTCCACCAGCGGCGCGTTCGTAATCGCCGCCACCTGGGATAACGCGAAAATCAGCGAGGAGGCAGCAGAGCGCATGGGCAAACCACTGGTTACTCTCCCCGGTGCCGTCGGCGGTGTTGATGGCGTAACCGGGTACCCCGAGCTGTTTAACTTCATCTGTAAACAGCTGGCAGAGGCCGCGGCGGCCAGTTTGAAGCAGTGACGGAGGATTCTTAAGATGTACGGCTTTTGTGAGATGATGGCAGCTCCGGTTGTGGCGGCCCTCATTCTGGTTGGGATGCACGGATACCTCGGTACTCACGTCGTGAGGCGATGCGTGATCTTTGTCGATATCGCTCTGGCCCAGATGGCAGCGTTCGGGGTCGCTATATCACTGCTGTTTGGCGCCGAGGTTGGTACCGGTGCGGCCTTCTGGGTCGGCTTGGGCGCCACTTTTGTGGGAGCGGTTCTCCTGTCTTTCACTCGTTCGAAAATCGAAAAGGTGCCCCAGGAAGCTTACATAGGCATTGTCTATGTAGTATTCAGTGCCGGGATGATTCTGGTTCTCTCGCAGGTGGCCCATGGGGGCGAAGAGATTCATAACCTGCTGGTGGGGGCGATCCTCTGGGTTTCCTGGGGCACAGTCCTGAAGACCACGGTGATCTACGGAGGCCTGGCGGTCCTGTTGTATTGGTGGCACAAGCCGTTTCAGCGCGTCTCGGCCGATCCGAAAGCCGCACAAAGGGAAGGACTATCGCTTCCGCTGTGGGATTTCCTTTTCTACATGGTGCTCGGTACCGTCGTGACCATCAGTGTCCAAATCGCCGGCGTACTTATGGTGTTTACTATACTAGTGGTGCCTGCGGTCATGGCCATCCGTCTATTCATGTCGGCCCGGAGTCAGATGGCCTACGTACTACTGGTGAGCACTGGTGCGGTCGTGGGTGGTTCTGCGGTGAGTTACGTATATGATCTGCCCACAGGTGCAACTATTGTCTGTGCCTTTGGTTGTTTACTGGCCCTGCAGGTCGTTATGGAACGCGGTTTTCCGCTGCTCCGCTCTGCGATGTTTAAGTAGGCTTTGCACAACCACGGAGGATCTCCTCCAGCAACGGGTTGCCACCAGAAGGGGGTTTTGTAGCTAGAACTCCCGGTGCCCGCCGGCTCCGGGTAATCGATTACCGGCTAATCGACCCGCTCCCATATTGCGAGTTCCATAGGCCTCCCCATCGCCATAGCGTAGATCGCAGCGACGGACTGGTTTCAGCTACTCGTATATATAAGTCCCTGCAGCACAATGCATACACGATGCTTGCTCGTTCCGGCGGCCACCAGAGCAAGCCGGTAGCCTTCCTGGTCACAATCCGGGCTGAACGATCAGCCTCAATGGGGTTGCCAAACCGGAGTATTTTGGTATATTAAATTAAAGTTAGATGGATCCTTTCGATCATGGTTGAGTCTACATAGTCATGAATCCCGCCGGACACCGATTCGCAAGTGACAGCCTGCTGAGAACGGCAGTAGCGCTGGGGCTGGTCGCCGTGATGCTCCTCCTTTCCTCGGGCGAGTTGCTGGCAGGGCATTGCGATCAGGGCTGTGAGAGCCCGGGTGACGAGTCTTGCCGGGGCTGCGATGACTGCATTTATTGTGTTTCTAAAGTCCATATGGCGCCGTCGGCGGATTTTGATCTCGGCCTGGTTGACCAGGCCTGCGGTCGGACTCTTCCGCTACGATCACTCCAGCGGGAGGACATCCTGTCGGTCGCAATAGACCACCCGCCTCAGAATCTCCGGTAGTCTCCCGTTGGGCCGGCCGTCGCCGGCCCGTCAATCCTGAAAGCACCATGCAGTCGCGGTGACGTTGGTCACCGGGTGCCTGTTGAGTAAACCGAAGTAACGAAGGACCTCATGTTTCCGGAGATATAATGATGAACCGCAGTCCAGTATTCAACTTTGCGAGTATTCTGCTCGCTAGTGCCCTGGCATTCGCCGGGTGCGGCGGTGGACAATCTGAAACCGCAGCTGACATCACTCTCGTCGAAACCGGTCACGAGGGACACAACCACGGCCCGGGCGGGCACGGCCAGACGGCCTCCCTGCCCGTTGCGGAGACAGACCTATCGGACTGGTGTGCCGGTCATGACCGGCCCGAATCGCACTGTCGTTTGTGCAATCCGGATGTCAGGTTTCCGCAGGAGAATGTCTTGAGAACTCGCTCGCTTGAGCTGGCGGAGTCGGGTATTGAAGTTTCGCTGAATTCCCGATCTAACGCCTCGGTCTGCGCGACCGACGGTGCGGTTATTCAGCTTGCCACAGTCCGCACGGCCGAGCGGGCCGGAATCACCGTGCAGGCGGTATCGGCCGCCGCCAGCGAAGCAAGCATTGATGCCCCGGCGGAGATTGTGTTTGACGAAACCGAGGCGACGGTCGTGACCTCGACCGTCGCCGCTTTGGTATCGCGCTGGCTGATCTCACCCGGCGACGCGGTAGCCGAGGGAGAAGTCCTGGCGATTCTCAAGTCGCCCGATATGGCCCAGCTGAAAGCGTCGCTCGTTTCCGCCCACGCCCGGTTCGAGGTTGAGCGCAAGGAACTCGAACGCTACCGGCAGATGAAGGAACGTAACCTGATCAGCGAGGCCGATCTGGACCGGCAGTCGGCGGTGACGGAACAGGCGCGGGCCGAGTTTGTCGGCGCCAGGGGATTGCTGTTATCGGCGGGGCTGATCGACAGCGATATCGATGAGGTCATAAACCATGGCAGCCTGTCGAACCAGTTCGTGCTGCGCGCCCCGGCCGCCGGCATGGTGGTTAAGCGGACCGCGCAACTGGGTGAGTTGATCGATGCCGGGAAGGCGTTTGCCACGATCGCCGATCCGACCGCGATGTGGATCGAAGCGCGCCTGACCGAGCGGCAGATGCGCGACGTAGACGTCGGTCATCAGCTCACCTTCAGTTCCGACGGCCGGGGCATCAATCGAGTCGGCGGTGAGGTCATCTGGGTTTCCCGGTTCCTTGATCTCCATTCCCGGACCGGAACCGTGCGGGCCAGAGTGATCGATCCCGGTCACGGCTTGCATGCCGGCGAGTTCGGCCGGGTGAGTATTGTGCAGGCGGGCAGTCACGATGTTTCGCTCGTGCCGAAGGATGCGGTGCAGTGGGAAGGTTGCTGTAACGTCGTCTTCGTCAAGGAGGCGGTCGATCGGTACCGTCCCCGGAAAGTCCGGTTGTTGGATGGTCGGGGACCGTACTATCAGGTTGCCGACGGCCTGCTGCCGGGCGAGGAGGTGGTGGTTGACGGTGCCTTTCTGCTCAAGACGGAACTGAAGAAATCAAGCATCGGCGCCGGCTGCTGCGGCCTCGATCCGGTCGGGTGAGGTCGGGCATGCTGAAGAGTCTGGTCGAATTCACCCTGCGCTACCGCATAGTCGTTCTGGCGCTGGCCGGACTGCTGGGCGTGATCGGTCTGATTGCGCTGTGGCAGCTCCCGTTTGATGCCTTTCCGGACACCACCCCTGTGCTGGTTCAGGTGAATGTCGCCGCCCCGGGCTGGGCGCCGGAAGATCTGGAGCGTCTGGCCACGTACCCGCTGGAGCAGGCTCTCACCGGCTTGGCCGGGCTAACTGAAGTACGGTCCGTGACCAAGTACGGGTTATGTCAGGTTACGACGATCTTTGACGAGGGGACCGATCTCTATCTCGCCCGTCAGCAGGTGAGTGAGCGATTGCTGGCCGTGGAATTGCCGGAAGGTGTCGGCGCACCGCAGCTTGGGCCGGTTTCTACCGGGTTGGGCGAAGTGTTTCACTACATAGTAGTCAGTGATGGCTCCGATGCCACCGCGGCGCGCACCGCCCAGGACTGGATTGTCAAGCCGCAACTCCAGGCGGTTCCAGGGGTGGCCGAGGTGAACAGCTGGGGTGGTTTCGAGAAGCAATACCTCATTCTCTTTGATCCGGACCAAGTGGCTCAATACAACCTCTCGATTACAGAAGTGGTCGCGACGATCCGGGAAGATCTCGGCAACGTCCCGGGAGGTCAGATCATCCGTGGGGGCGAGATGACGATTGTTCGAGGGGTCGGGACGGTCGAATCGATTCAGCAGATAGAGAGTATCGTCCTCGCCGGTCCGGAGGGCGTCCCGATCACGGTCAGCGATATCGCCGAGGTTGTCATCAGCCATGAGATTCGTCGCGGAGCGACGACCTACAACGGCGAAGGCGAAGCTGTTTTGGGTTTGGGCTTCATGATCACCGGCGAAAACCCGGCTGAGATCACCGAACGTCTATCCCAAAGGCTCGGTGAGGCCCGGACGAACCTGCCTGACAGTGTAAGGGCGATCCCCGTATATGAACGGACGAATCTGGTGAGCCAGGTTTTGTCGACGGTCGAGCATAACCTGCTGTACGGGGCTCTGCTGGTGGTGGCTATCCTGTTCGTATTCCTCGGCAGTCTGAGGGCGGGCTTGATTGTGGCCTCGGCCATACCGCTGTCCATGATGTTTGCCTTCGACATGATGTCACGGGTGGGAATTGCCGGCAGCCTGATGAGCCTGGGCGCAATCGATTTCGGGTTAGCGGTCGATAATGCCGTGATTCAGGTGGAGAACGCCGTGCGTCGCCTTTCGCAGGGGCGGGCCGGCGTCGGCCGGTTGCAGATCATCCGCGATGCCATTCTCGAAGTGCGAAAGCCGACCCTGTTCGGAGAGCTGATCATAATCATTGTCTACCTTCCCATTCTCACGCTCCAGGGTGTCGAGGGACAATTGTTCCGTCCCATGGCACTGACGGTCGTGTTCGTCCTGACCGGATCGCTGCTCCTGTCATTCACCGTCATACCGGCCCTGATCGGTGTACTTCTCACAAAACGCGTCCGGGAACGGGAGCCGCTGCTTGTCGCCTGGCTCAGAACGGTCTATCGACCGATTCTCGGTACGGCCCTCAAGTACAGTCGGACCACCCTGATCGCGGCCCTGGTGCTCGTGGCCCTCGGTGTCCTGTTGTTCACCGGGCTCGGTTCGGAGTTCGTTCCTCGCTTGAGCGAAGGGACCATAGTGGTCAACTTCGTGCGATTGGCCGGACTCTCGCTCGACGAATCGGTGAACTATAACACTCGAATCGAGAAGCATCTGCTCGAAACCTTTCCGGATGAGATTTCTCACATCTGGACCCGGACCGGCACCGCAGAGTTGTCGACCGACCCGATGGGTCTCGAACTATCCGACATGTTCATGTCGCTCAAGCCGCGTGATGTCTGGACCAGAGCATCGAATCAGGAAGAACTGGTAGCCGCCATCGACGCCGAGCTGGCTGATTTGCCGGGTCAGAACCGAATATTCACCCAGCCGATTGAGATGCGGGTCAATGAGATGATTGCCGGTATCCGTTCCGATATCGGAATCAAGTTATTCGGCGACGACCTGGCGGTACTCGAGGAGAAAGCGGAAGAGATCGCCGCTCTGGTGGAGACGATTCCGGGAAGCGCCGACGTCACCGTTGAACAGTTAACGGGTCAGCCGCAGTTACGAATCTCGGTCGACCGCCTCCGGCTGGCCCGCTTCGGACTCACGGCCAGAGATGTCCTGACGGCGATTGAGAGTATCGGCGGCGTTAACGTCGGCGACGTGTTTGAGGGCCAAAAGCGGTTCGACCTCGTCGTGAGAGTTGACACCACGCTGCTTCAAGGCCCGGAAGATATAAGACGTATCCTTATGCGATCGCAACCTGGCGGTCTGGTCGGGCTTGACCGGGTAACCTCGGGTGTTCTCGATGAAGGACCGGCGACCATTACCCGCGAGTGGAGCAAGCGCCGTATTGTCATCCAGTGCAACGTACGCGACCGGGATATCGGGTCGTTTGTCGAAGAGCTGCGCGACCGCCTCGACGCGGACATCGAATTGCCCGCCGAGTACTTTATTCGTCTGGGCGGCCAGTTTGAAAACCTGGAGCGAGCCCGCAAGAGACTGGCCATTGTCGTTCCCATCGCCCTCCTGCTGATCTTCGGCCTGCTGTATTGGACGTACAAATCCGCGCGGGACGCGTTGCTCATATTCTCCGGCGTCCCGCTGGCTGCGCTCGGCGGCGTGGTGACCCTGGCGCTGCGGGGAATGCCGTTCTCAATCTCCGCCGGTGTCGGTTTCATCGCGCTCTCGGGGATCGCCGTGCTGAACGGCCTGGTATTGGTTTCCACCATCAAGAGGCTGCGCTCGGACGGCCTGGACATCGAAAGCGCGGTGCGGGAGAGCGCAATCACCCGCCTGCGTCCCGTGTTCATGACGGCGCTGGTGGCGGCGCTCGGCTTCGTACCGATGGCGATTTCGACCGGGGTCGGGGCCGAGGTTCAGCGACCGCTGGCGACCGTAGTGGTGGGCGGGATACTGACCTCGACGGCGTTGACTTTGATTGTGCTCCCGGCTCTATACATGACGTTCGGGAAACGTACCGAATCGGAGTTGTAGGCCCGGCTTATGCGGCGGTGGTGTTCGCACGGATCAACAACGGCCGTGGTTCTTTCCCGGGCGGTGCAACCATTGGTCAGCCCGATCAAGCCCTGGAGACAACCGGCCGGTGAACCTGCAGATCCAGGCTCGTTGGATAGCAGGTATCCATGTCTGGATAGGTGGGTATCTCTCCTGACCTCTTTCCGAATCCGCACGCCGTCGCTTACTCGCCGTTAAGTCAACCGGTTAGGTCGATCGGGGCAAGGTCGTGTGCCCCGGCACCACGATTGCTTATCAGAATCGCAGCAAGACCATATATAGAAGCCGGCATTCACCGTGCGTGTGGGTTCTCTGACAGCATCGACACAAAGACCAGGCTGGACAGACATACTGGCGTGGCCGAGGTAAGGGCGTCGTTGCCCTCGATGGGGCATCGCCGTCACAGAGGAAGCATGAACCGGGAGTTGGGGCAGAGCTTCCAGGGGCAGCCTCGGCCGCGCCTCTACGAAAACCGAACTGAGGCAGGTTACCAGTTTGTTTGATTGATCCGCGCCGTTTTCGTGAGGACTATGAAGATGAAGAAACCGGGAAACGCGCAAGCGCCCATTGATCCGGTAGCATCGTTCTCTGACCGGCCGACTATCTACCTGGTCAATCCCCGCAGCGGCAGCAACGTTGCCGGACTGACGGAGTGTATTGACTTGCTTGGTTATCGCTATCTTTGCGCCAATCTGTCGCTGCCGACTCTGGCCGCGATGGTGGATGAAAGCAAGTTCAAGATTGAGATATGTGATGAGAATGTCGACACCGTCGATTTCGACCTGCCGTGCGATATTGTCGGGCTCACCATTTACCAGAATCTCAAGAGCGATGTCCGGCGGGACGTAGCGCTCTTGCACAGCTACGGCATAGATGTGGCGGCGGGCATTGTGGTCGGATTCGACGACGATGATTCGTTGATTTTCCGTCGCCAGGCGGCCTTCCTCCAGGAGTTGTCGATTCCGGTGTCGTTCGCCGGCATGCTGCTGACCCCTGACGGAACCGAACTAAAGGAGCGGCTGATCAAAGAAGGCCGCTATCTGGGCGGCGACCGAGTGAAGGGCCACACTTGCGACACTAACGTGCACCCCGGACACATGACGGTCGAGCAACTCCGGAACGGCTATTTCTGGATGATGAATCAACTGTACGATGAGCGCCACTTTCGGGAACGGGTGCAGGGAGCTCTGGCCCGGTACCCGGAGCCGTCGGCATTGGCTCGTCGCTACCGGCCGCGTGAGATGCGTAACCCCAGCAAGTTTGTGTCCGTCATGGCTCGCCTGCTGGGCTATTATTTCGCCGGAGGCTCGGCCATGCGGTGGATGCTCTGGCGTTACCTGCTGGTGACCCTGAAACATCGAAGCCACGCCGCGGTGGCGATATACTGGCTGATCTCCTTCAAGCACTTCCGGGAATTGCTGATTCGCAACGGAGTGTATAAGAATGTTCGGTTCGAGGACGATAACCATGAAAACAGACATGTTGATGAATGTCAGCACGCGGCCACGGCATGAAATCGGCCGCGCGGTGCCGTGGTACGTGCGGGTGGGGCTGGTGGTGTCTGTCGGCCTGCTCCAGTTGATGGTGTTCTACGTAACGTATCATCTTTATCACATTATTCCCTATCCGGGTTATCTCGATCTGGAAACCTGGCTGGACAGGGCCGTTCCCTACCTTGAGTGGTCGTGGATCATCTACTACTTCGGCTTTGCCTATATCACGATCTGGGGGGCGGCCGGGGTCTGGTTCATGTCCACGTGGGCGCTGCGGCGGACTATCCTGGTATATGTCGGTCTGGTCCTTACGGGTGGGCTTCTGCATCTGCTTATTCCGTCGGATTCGCCCTGGCCGCTGATCCGGAACCTGTCGTCGGCCCAGAACAGTTTCAAGAGCGCCTGTGGCATTGAACCGCTGGCCGGGTTCCCGTCGATGCACGCCGCCATGGCCGTTCTCCCGGCCTTCATCGGTCTTTACCTGTTCCGGTCGAAGTTTCAGCGGGTTCTGTCGGTTGTGCTGGCTGTTGCCGTCTGTATCTCAATCATTACGGCCAAGGAGCACTGGGCCGTCGATGTGCCCGCCGGAATACTGCTCGGGCTGGCGGCAGGCTGGATATGGCGGCGTTATGTCTGGGTGCCGGGTAAGTTGTACGGCCTTGCTTCCGTCCGGACCTCGACGTGTGTAGAGCAGGCTGGCGAACAGGAATGAACTGGTTGTTCGGTGATACTCTGCCGGCTCGCTTTGTTCCTACCGCCTACTTCGGCGGCCTTTCGGCGCTGACGATCCTGGTAGCCGCGGTGGCCGATATGCTTCTGTTGCCGGCTCTCGTGCTGGTGCTGATACGGCCGTCAGGTAACCGCTGACAGGGTATGCTGTCCGTGATACGGGGTACTTGTTCAGAGGTCGGATTCTCTAAAGACACGGGGCTGTGTCAGCCGGGTCGGGGGAAACAACACACGGCTGAAACAACGAAGCAGGAAATGAATCACGGGCGACAGGCAACGCAGATGGAAGTAGACCGGTTCGGCCCAGCCGCCCAGCCGCTGCTTGATCTGATATGTCGTTTGCCCCAGGTCGATGCTCTCGAACCGCTGCTCGATCCCATACGCGATGATTCCGTTGAGCAGATTGAAATAGATCTGGTATTGATCGCGGTGGTCGTAATCAAACCCAACGAGCAGAAAGTTCAAGCGGGAACAGTTCCTTCCTAACAACGCCGCACCCTGAACGCCATCCTGATCCTGGAGACGGAGCAGTACCAGGTCGTTCGGCATTAAGGCGGCCAGGCGTTCAAAGAAGCATCGATTCAGGATTTCCAGCTTGACCGTAGTGCGCCGCATTACCTCCGAATAGAGCTCATGCATGCGGGTCGCGTCTTCCGGACAGAACCGGGTTACCACCAGGCGTGGCAATTCTGCATGACCGTGGCCGACCCTGTGTATTGGCGAACTGTTGCCGGTGAGGCCGATTTTTCGCAGGCTCTGGCGAATTTTGCGGCGGTAGCCGTGCCGCATCGACTGGAGATACGAGGCGAAGGATGACCAGGCCACGTCCAACCGGAGGCGCGGAATACTGTGAGCCCGGATGTAACCGTGGTTTTCGAGGAGTCGGATGTCCGGGAAGTCGTTCTCGACAAACTCCTTGAAACAAAGGTACCGTAGGCCGTTCTCACGCGCGATTCGAACCATGTGACGGTTTAGCTCGTCGAGGACCGGCTCTGCACGAACCTTATCGGATATTGCCAGCGTGTGCTTTCCGATGGATACCGGTATGCCGCAGAAGAGCATGCGCAGGCGAAAGAACGACGGGTAGACACGACGGATGGCATGACACAGGTGCTGCACGTAGCCGGGCAGCAACAGGTCGAGCGATACGACAAAGCTCGAGAGGACCGCCGTGGCCACAAGCTCGTGTCCGCGGTAAACCAGCAGATACCAGTAGGCCGCGTCCGCAACGCCGGAGGATTCGACGCATGACAGGAAACGGTGGGTCCAGTACAGCCCACACGGCGCGTTGATCGAATCCCACAGGGCGGGATCGATCCGGCCGATTGAACGTTCGACCACGATCCGCAATTCGGTCTCGGTGGACCGAAGTTGGCGGACCTTCATCGCTGTCGACTCCCTTGAGCCAGGTATGCCGGGTCGGCGTCTTTCGTGCCGAGTGTCTGCCGGCACACTCTGAAAGCCTCGATTACTTCTGAGAGAAACGGCCGGTTCTGGGCCGCGGTGGCGCAAAGGCGCAGGCGCGCCGAACCACGCGCGACGGCCGGTGCGACTATGCCAAGCGCCACGGTGCCGCGCCGGAAAAGGGCATGAGAGAAGGTGTAAGCCGCTTCATCCGAGCCGAGAATGACCGGGATAACATGCGACGCCGTGGTACCGATATTGAACCGCATATGTTCGAGTCGTGAGCGCAGGAAGGAGGCATTGTCGGCCAGACGCTTGACTCGCCACGGTTCTCGCTTCAGGACCCGGAGGGCGGCCAGCGCAGCGGCGGCGGCGGCCGGTGCCGCGGCCGCCGAAAACATGAACGGGGCTGAACCGTGATGCAAGTAGATGATCAACTCACGCGAGCCGGCGATAAACCCGCCGCACGACGGAATGGCCTTGGACAGCGAGCCCATCCAGATGTCAACGTCATCGGGCGACACACCATAGTGCTCATCCACCCCTCGCCCGGTGACGCCCAGCGCGCCGAACGAGTGAGCTTCGTCCACCATGAGAAAGAAGCCGTATTTCTTGCGCAGGGAAACGATTTCAGGGAGAGGGCAAATATCACCGTCCATGGAATAAATACCTTCGACCACGACCAGCGTCCGCCGGCAACGGTGAGAGGTGGCGAGCGAATTTTCCAACGCCTCGACGTCGTTATGAGCGAACGTTTCCACCCCGATACGCGCCATCCGGCAGGCGTCGCTGATGCTTCGATGCGCTCGTGAATCCAGGATGAGGCGGTCACCCGATCGGAAGAGCGCCGAAATCACGGCCAGGTTAGCCACATAGCCGGAACTGAATGACGCGCAGGCCTCGACGCCTTTGAAACGGGCTATGGTGTCGTCAAGTTCATGGTGCAGTGCGGTCGAGCCGGTCAGCAGCCTCACACCGCCGGTGCCGGTGCCGTACCGCCTGATCGCGTTGCAGGCGGCGGCCTCGATCTCGGGATGCCCGAGGAGTCCGAGATAGTCGTACGAGGAAACCATGCGATAATCCCGGCCGTCGAGCCTGCAAACCGGGCCCGCTTTGGTGTCGAACGGCTGCTGGTAAGTGTAGAGCCGGTTGGTGATGCCCCAGGATACCACGTTCCGCCATCGCCGGGCCGCCGGGACATCCAGCAGGCGGTTGCCATTGGCTGCCTCGGGGTGGTTTTCGAAGTAGCCGTGGTATGGATCAAGAGGCCGTCGACCATCCGACGAGGGTTCGAATGATCGCTTGATCATCTCGTGTCTCAGCGGAACACGATTGGTTTCCGCATGGTGCCAACGGCGTGGTTGAGCGGCGGCGCCCCGAAAACCGAGATCGCCTGCGGGTGAGCCTCGATCCATCGCCTGTCTCAGACAGCGCCCGGTGTGATGCCGGTGGGCGTTGATAAACTGGAAGAAAATGCGGACCGCGCCGAGCCAGAGACGCAGGTAGCACCGCGACCACACCGGCGGGCGGGTTCTCAGCGTGAGATGGGCGGCGCGACGGAGCGACAGGACGGTACGGGCGTACAGACGAAGCAGTTCACGGTAGTACCGTTTAAGCGGCAACCGGGTCGGGAGCACGCAGTGGGTCAGGTCCCATAGTCCGTGCGCCCGTCTCGGAATCGTCAGGCGAGACTCGTATTCTTTGAAAATCGGGCTGCCGGGCAGGGGTGTCAGGGGTGAGATGTTCACATAATACAGACCGGTCTCCTGAATGAACGAGAACAGCCGCTCCCAATCGGTCCGCTCGTACCAGGGCTGTGGAATCAGCGATGCATATGTGTCGACGCCGTTGCGGCGGAGAATCTCGACCGCCAGGCGGTTCTGGTCAGCCGTCGTCGTCTTGCCGAGGCTGGCCAGTTCATCGGGGGTGTTCGCTTCCAGACCGACGATGACGGCGGTAAGTCCGATATCCGCCCACTCCCTTATGACATTTTCGTTTTCCGCGATGAAATCAGCCCGCCCGTAGACAAGATAGTGCTTTTTGATTCCTT
>SMTZ1_10001042_pt1 | contig 31113 bp, 22 predicted proteins | sample DeeMarSWOR136_30_FD_25667 | JGI IMG/M metagenome (IMG submission 25667) | reverse complement strand
CTGATATTGGATTCAGCGGTCAAACCGGACCAAGAATTGCTGAACAATTAAACATATCTCAGGTAACTTCTGTGGTTTCACTTACCACTGAAGCAGGTTTCATTACAGCGACTTCTAATATAAATGGTAAAATTAGAGAACAAAAAATAAAATTTCCGGCACTATTAACGCTTGACAAATCGATTAGCGAACCGAAAATCCCCAATGCGTTGATGATTATGAAGGCGTATAAAAAAGATATCGTTGTCTGGAATGCCCAGGATTTGGGACTTTCTCCTGAACAAGTTGGTGCTCAGGGAGCATTGACAAAGGTTTATAGTCAATATCTGGTAGAATCTGAATAAAAAATTCCTATAACTTATTTAGAATTATTCCAAAGATGGATGCATTCCAGTTGCATTTGTAACTTTTTTGGGAGTTCAGTCAATTTTAATATTTGTCTTAGTTCGCGTTTAATAATGGATCAAGAAAATCAAGCTACATTTGACTTTTGGGGGGCGCCACCAGAATCTGAGGTTGTTTCAACAACTGGAATTTTTGTATATGTAGAAGCTGACGAATCCGGAATTGAGGAAAGTTCTCTCGAAGTCCTTGGCAAAGCAAAAGAATTAGCCGATGCATTGGGCACTGGCATTGCTGCCATACTGCTGAATTCCAGCGAAGAAAATTTAGCAAACTCATTAATTCATGCTGGAGCAAATAAGGTATTTTTATCTAGCGATGATCGGTTCAAAAATTATGATACGAATCATTATTGCGACCAGATTTTTTCTTTAATCCAGCAAAACAATCCAGAAATCTTTATGGCAACTTCATCCTATTCGTCGCGGGACTTTTTTCCAAGATTAGCTCAGCGGATTCCCACTGGTCTGCTGAGTGGATGTGTCAATCTTGAAATTGATACAAGCGAACGATCACTGCTGGCAACGCGTCCGATTTATAGGGGGGAGATGTTTGAGGTGATAAGCTGGCAACAATCTCGCCCGCAAATGGTGTTATTGCAACCAGGAATATTCCCCCCAGCGATAATAGATGAGTTTCGTACCGGGGAGATAGAAAAAATATAACCAATTTAAAAAAAAATAATTGACTTTTTGATGTTAGCATTTTATATTTAAATCTTTTATAAAACAAATTTAGTTTTTTCAATTACACTACTGATAGATTTTGAAAATAGTCAAGCTAAAGATTCAAATTAGGAGGATTCATGAACATTTTAGTTTGTATCAAACAAGTACCAGATACCGAAACCAGGATCAAAATTGGAGGCGATAAGAAATCAATTGATCCGACAGATGTGAACTGGATTTTAAATCCTTATGATGAGTATGCTGTTGAAGAAGCGTTACGCATTAAAGAGAAAATGAGTGATACCACAGTTACTGTGATAAGTGTGGGATCAGAGCGGACGGTTTCAGCGATTCGAAGTGCATTGGCCATGGGCGCTGATGAGGCGGTTCTTATTAAAATTGATCAAGCAGATTTAGATTCACTCGCCACAGCAAAAGCCTTAGCATCAATAATCAAGGGAATGGAATATAATTTGATTTTATTTGGTAAGCAGGGCGTTGATAATGATAACCTGCAGGTCGGTCCTATGGTGGCAGAACTTTTAGACCTACCTTGCGCGACTTTCATCTCCGAATTAACTTTAGAGGACGACAAGGTATCTGTCAAACGAGAGGTGGAAGGCGGATTCGAGGTCATTGAAACAGCATTGCCGGCAGTGTTTACTGCGGAAAAAGGTTTGAATGAGCCACGGTATCCAGCCCTGCGAGGCATTATGATGGCAAAAAAGAAAACCATTCAGGAAAAACAGGTTGATATAGATTCACCTAAAATCGGTATTGTTAATATCGAATATCCACCAACGAGAAAGGGTGGAAAAATTGTTGGTCAGGGTGTGGACGCTGTTCCTGAATTGGTGCGCCTATTGCGAGAGGAAGCGAAAGTCGTTTGATTTTTTTATATGGATTTTTTATCTAATCATTGATGAGTGCACTCTAAAAACCGCTAATTCCGCGAATTATTTTAATTTCGCTAATTTTAACTTTAATAAAATTAATTCGCTTAAATTAGCGAAATTGATGGTTGAAAGCCTTTTAGAGTATACTCATTGTTATTAATTTGAAATAATGAAAGAACTTTGATCATAAATCTCTGGAGGAATCAATGTCTAAACCACTGTTAGTTATCACAGAGCAAAGAAATGGTACCTTTCGAAAGGTAAGCTACGAAGTAGTCAGTGAAGGAAGGCGATTGGCAGATCAATTAGCTAATGAACTGATTGTTATTGTGCTTGGTTCGGGAATAGATGGATTGAGCGGTCAGTTAGGACAGTACGGTGCTGACAAAGTTATGGTCGGTGATAATAATATTTTTAAGAATTATTCAGCCGAGGGATATACTCGAACCATAGTGGACGCTGTTAAAAATATTGACCCGGAAATTATTCTGTTGCCAGCGTCTTCAATGGGCAAAGACCTTGGTCCCCGATTGGCTGCCCATCTAAATGTTGGTCTGGCAACTGATTGCATACAACTGAAATTAGAAAATGGAAAACTACATGCGATCAGACCCATGTATGCTGGCAAAGTTTTGGCTGAACATGAATTAAATGCCTCTCCTCAAATCGCGTCGTTAAGACCAAATATTTTTCCCATATTAGAGCCTGATCAATCGAAATCCGCAACTATTGAACAAATTTCTATTCCGGTATCACCAGGCGATCTTAAGGCAGTGGTTAAGGAGCTTATTTCTGTTGAAGGTGGAACAATCGAACTGACAGAGGCTGATATCATCGTTTCAGGCGGGCGCGGGATGAAAGGTCCTGAAAACTATAAAATTCTTGAAGAACTGGCAGATGCATTGGGTGCAGCAGTCGGCGCCTCCCGTTCCGCAGTTGATGCTGGCTGGCGTCCTCATTCAGATCAGGTTGGACAGACAGGAAAGACTGTCGCTCCAGACCTTTATATTGCCTGTGGGATTTCTGGAGCTATTCAGCATCTGGCAGGAATGTCGTCTTCAAAATGCATCGTAGCGATTAATAAAGATCCGGAAGCACCGATTTTTCAGCGGGCAGATTATGGAATTGTCGGTGACCTGTTTGAAGTGGTGCCGAAGCTGACAGAGGAGTTTAAGAAGATTGTTGAGAAGTGATTGCTTGGGTAATTGGGTAATGGGGTAAATAGGTAATTGGGAGCTAAGTTAAAATATTTTGAATGATCGAAAAAAGTGTTATGGAATGTGGATAGATCAATATTAGAAATGTGAGATGGCAGACGTGAAATGTGAGACGGGTAACGTAAGATTTGTTTCGTCTCACGTTTGCCTTTTGCCGTCTCACTTTTGAAGGTTAATGTTATATTCGCATTCTATTTTTCTTCCTCAAGCAGCAATGCTACCAATTCAACCAGATCATAAGTTTTTACAGAATCCTGAACACCTTTGTCTTTAATCCCATCCTCAAACATCGTTAGACAAAAAGGGCAGGATACACCCACTGCATCCGGCTTTGTTTCCAATGCTTGCTCGACCCGTATGTTGTTGATTCGCTTACCCAGTGTTTCTTCAAACCACATTCTTCCGCCACCAGCGCCGCAGCAAAAGCTTTTGTTTCGATTTCGTTCCATTTCTAATAACGTAGCGCCTGAAATATTTTGAATGATTTCCCTCGGCTGGTCATATATATTGCTGTACCTGCCCAGGTAACAGGAATCGTGCCAGACAATTGATCTGTCGAAGGAATTCTTGAATGTGATTCTTCGCTGTTGCAAAAGATCAGCAATCAGTTCAACAGCATGAATGACTTCGAAGTTACCATCAAATTTGGGATACTCATATTTAAGCGTATTGTAACCGTGGGGACAGGTGGTTACAATTTTTTTTACGTTATATTGTTGAAGGGTAGCGATATTTTCCTGAGCCAGAGTCTGAAAAAGATACTCCTCGCCAATTCTTCGAGCAGAATCGCCACAACATTTTTCTTCGGTACCCAGAATACCGAATTTAACTCCTGCTGCATTTAAAATTTTTACTAAAGATTGGGCTACTTTTTTATATCGATCATCAAAAGCGCCAGCACAACCCACAAAATAAAGGATTTCAGCATCATTCTCGCTTGAAAATGTTTTGACGTTCAATCCTTCTGCCCAGTCCGCTCTGGCGGAAAAACCGATACCCCAGGGATTGAAATTGTTGGTGAGATTCTTGAGCACCAATTGAACTTCCTTTGGGAATTGGCTGAGCATGAGTACCAGATACCTTCGTAAATCAACCACCTTTTGGATATGTTCGATCATGACAGGACATTCTTCCATGCAAGCTCGGCAGGTGGTACAAGCCCAGATAATATCTTCGGAAATTACTTTATCTATGATTTCACTTTCTGGGAATTCTTCCGCAGCTTTGCCATTGCCAGATGCAGCTAATAGTTCCTTGCCGCGGTCCAACCAATGTTTTTTTAGATCCAGGATTAATTTTTTAGGTGAAAGGGGCTTTTCGCTTTGATAAGCCGGACATACTGTCTGGCAGCGACCGCATTTGGTACAGGCATCTAAATCCAGCAGTTGCTTCCAGGTAAAATCTTCAATATTGGCAACGCCAAATGATTCTGCTTCTTCAATATTTTCAAGGTCTAATGAGGTTAGTTCACCTTTTGGTTTGAATGAGGATAAGTAAATATTTAATGGTGATGTGAAAATATGTCTCAGCTTAATATATGGCAAACAGGCGATAAATCCCAGTACAGCAAATAAATGAATCCGCCTTACAATTTGATGAATCACAGTCTGAACGTTTTCTCCTTCGAATAATCGAAAAGCAAACCCGATCAGCCAGCCAATGGGTGACCAGATATCGGTTCCCGCAGATGCGATGCTGAGTCTTAGCCCTTCAACAGTTAGTCCGCTAAGAATAATAATGAATAAAAGTCCTAAAACAATGGCGTCTTCAATATCACGATCCAGTTGTTCTAATTTTTGGATATAACGACGATAGCAAGCAATGATAATTCCAATGAGGGCAACGAATCCACACAGATCTAACAAGATAGAAACGACGGCTGCCAACCATTTAGACAAATATAGATTGAATCTTAAATTGAGCAAAATAATGATCACCAAAGGGATCAAAAATCCCCAGAACAAAAATATATGCATCAATCCTGGTGTTCGCTCTTTCAAGATTTTTATTTGCAGAATTCCGTCCTGCCACAGTTTTCGAAATCGCTCCTTTTTACGGTCGGAGCGATCCTCTGGCTTGCCAATTTTCCAGAGACGAACACGTTTGTAAATACCGTAGACAAAAAAGATGAGAGTTATTATAATTAACAAAAAATCCAATGAACTGAGCATATTTTAACTGTTCCCTTCCTTTGGAAGATTATTCTAATCTTGCATTTTTTTCAGCGGCAAAGAACCGTTCCGTAAAATGGCACAATTCACAAGTTTCCTTTTCAAGGGGATGGCAGGTTGGTGAAAAACATCCAACCATGGTGGGACGATTTGTAGCTGGATTCCCATTGTCATGTGCAACTGTCCAGTGGCAGTCCAAACAGTTGAGTTCGACATTTTTCTCCTTTAAATCCTCAAGATGGATTTTATGTGATATTTTGATGAGCTTTCGAATGACTTCTTGTTGATCCCTTTGTTGATCGTGGCAGCGCTCACAATTTGGAAGCGTTATTGATGGATCAGCCTCATAGGTCACTGGAACTGGTTTCCATCCTCTAATATGGCATTCGGTGCAGGTAATCGAATCAGGATGAACCCGCGATTGTTGCCACTGCTGAACAATTTCAGGATGGCAGTCTTTACAGAAGGATGGACTGCGCGTTGTATGGCGTATCAGATTGACCGGAACAGCAGCAATGATCAATACGACTACCAAGATAAAAACGATAAGGATAACTAGTGGCTTTTTAGGAATTTGTTTGAAGTCCATGAGATTTATTTTGCTCCCGAAACTTTAAGAAAATCACTTTGCTCAAATTACACTTTGGATATCCTTACCGGTATCCCATTCCAGACCTGTCCACCACCATCGGAATCTATATTTCTTGAGATAATTGAGTTGACATGTACACCATTTCCTTCAGATTCCCAGAATAGCAATGAGGTATCAGGATCAGCGCTTTTGAATTTTTTAGCCTGCGCTACGTTCCCGAAAGCCCAGTGACCAAAGTCGCGCGCCAGAGCCACAGCTTTGGGATGAATGCTTTCCGTTAATCTTACTTTTACTGTTATTTCTCCAACCGAGGTTTGAAGCCTTACCTTATCTCCTTTGTCAATGCCTTTACTTGTTGCAGTTGCTGGATGTATCCATAGGGGATTTTCATGAGCAATTTCAGACAGGTACTTGCAATTCGCCAATCGAGATGACATCAGGTTTGTTGAAAAGGTGATCAGAAATAATAATTCCTCATCACCCTGTTGTGAAAGCGACAAACTTTTACCCGGAAGGGGCAAAACAGAACCTGCCATTTTTTCAAATTTTTCTTGGCGAATTTCGAATTTTTGAGACGGCGTTTTAAAGCCATTTTTTTCAAACTTCAAATAGGAGGCAGATTCATTTGGAGGTATCCAGAAGCCATGCTGCTCCAGATGGCGGAATCCTTCTTGGCTATTCAGGCCTTCAATCTGGGCGACCACATTACGGATATATTCTCGGGTAGAATTGAAGTCGAAGTAATTTTTTATTTGATCGCCTAATCTTTGAGAAAGCATAAGACAAACTTCATCGAGGGAATGTGCCTCTCCCAGAGGTCGGAACAAAGTGGTAAGCATGTCGCGTCGTGTCATCTCTGGTAGTTTGAGAGTAATTTGTTCGGATAACGGCTGAACCACCGGTCTGGTGAGAGCCAGTATTGGAATCCTGCCTATTCCTGAAATCCATTGGATATTCCAACTTTCGAGGTATGTTGCTGCTGGTAAAAAGATATCGGCAAACGATGCTGATTCAGTAATGTGGGTGTCCATGGCTACATAAAAGGGTATAGCTGTCTGATCTGTTAACAGCTTCTTCAGTTCATCAGGTTGGGCACAAGTAAACACCGGATTAGAAAGATGAGACCAATAAACTTTCGGATGTATTTCTCTGTCTAAAATGCGATAAAGATGGTTTTTATCATTAACTTGTAGTGGCTCGTGTTCAGGCGGTGTCGGTTCTGGCTCAGGAAGTCCTGGTAATTCAGCCGGCAGGCAATAGCCGCCTTTTCGATCAATAGCTCCGACAACAGCATTTAGTAACAGAATGGCTTGTTGGTTCTGAACGCCATTAATCTGAGCTGAAATTCCTCTTCCGCTGAACGCAAGGGGTCGGTCGGATTGAGCGAATTCGATAGCAATTTTACTCAAATCATTGATACGAATGCCTGATATCTTTTCTGCTTCTTCTAGAGTAAAGTGAGATAAAAATTGTTTTAGCACGTCGACTTGGATATTGGTCCAATTCCGAATAAAATTTTTATCCGCTAAATTACTTTTAAAAATTAAATTCGCAAGCGCCAGGGCAACAAAAGCGTCGCTACCTGATGGGATTGGAAACCATTCATCGGCTGTTCCTGCTGTATGTGAAAGTCGAGGATCAAAGACAACTAATTTAGCACGATTTTCCACTCGACCGCGAATCAATTCCCTGGCAAAACCAATAAAGTGAGGATGACTTTCATTGGGATTAGCTCCAAAAGCAAGAATGTAAGTACTGTTAGCCACGTCTGGAATGCCTATACCTGTTCCCCAGGTCACTTGATGCGCAAAGATCGAGTTTGGATCAGTTTCAGGTAAATATTTTGCATAACAACAATCTTTAAATGCCCTTGCAAATCGATCAGCTAAAAGATCATCTGTGCCCGATTCGATGATGAAATCATTCTGCTTTCCTGAGCTTTTGATTGGTTCTAATCTTGCTATAATCTCAGTGATCGCTTGTTCCCAGGATATCTGTTTCCATTTGCCAGCACCACGTTCTCCATCGCGACGTAAAGGAAACAGAATGCGTTCAGGATCATAAGTTAGATTCAGCCCTGCCAGCCCGCGAGCGCAAATTTTTCCTTCATTTTCTGGATGTCCAGGATTACCCTCCAGAAACATCAGTTTTGAACGATGCACAAATCCTACGATGCCACATTTTGCTGGACAAGCATGACAGGTTGTGGGAAATCCTTTGAAAGTTCTTCGAGTTGTCCGGGATGTGGTTTTGCTGCCTTGATATTCTGTCAAACTATATAGATCTCCAAATACACTCTTTAGAGTTACCCCACCAGCACCAATTGCCCCGAGTTTGAGAAAGTTTCTTCGTGGAAGCTCTATCATAAATCTAATCCTGAATAATTGTCATATTGCTGTTTCAGTTAATTTGATTTTTTTTTGTAATTCTCACCAAAAGTCTTATTGTAGCTGTTTAGGATGTTTCCTTTATCTTTAAATTCTTGACCCTCCCATTCACTCTGGAATATAATTGGCCTGCCTACTTTCCAGTCAGAAATTACGTTTATCCCAAAAAAGTATTGTTTAATTTTTCATGATTTATCAAAGCATCCCACACTTTAAAAGTATCGACTTTGAATTCAACGGTCTTTTTTAGTGTAAGTTCCTTTATCATTTTAGTCCTTACTCTCTCTTTAAAAATGAATGCTGATTTATTTATCAGGCTATCGCAATTAAAGATTACTAAACAATTGTATTCACATAGATTCTTGCGTTTAGAGCATACTAAATACTCTACTATATCCTATTCTAGAAATTGTTGTTCTGCTTTACTCTGAATTTTGCGGTTGTTTTAAAAATTCGATAACTTTATTATTTACCAATATTGACTGTACAATCGTAAGGTCATGACCAGCATTGGGAATGAGCTCTGTTTTGATTTGCGGAGCCACTGAATTTAAACGACCAATCGCTTCCTGCGCTGAATAAATTACTTCGTTTTCACCAACTAAAAAAAGCGTGGCTATGCTTATACGACGTAATTCATTATCACTTAATATGGTTGGATGAATCGGCATTTTAAATTTAAAACATTTTAGCGCCATTAGAGCATCATTCATCATATCATTTATTACTGTTTGGCTAGCTTCATCTCCCTTTGCTGATAGAGCTTTGAACGCCCAATCGATCATTACTTTTTTCATGATAATTTTAATCGGAATGGCAGATAAAATTCCGCGCCATGCCCATTCACCTGGAAGGTCAAATATTGTAGCTGCGGGTGCGATTAACACCACTTTTTGAAGTCTTTTTGGAGAATGGAGTGCGTATAGGCTTGCTAACCAACCTCCATAAGATAATCCCATCAGGTTGATTTTATTCCCAGGCTCAAGCACGCTAAATAACTCGTCCAACCAGATCATCAGGTCATCAGGCGTTTTGAAAACCTGGGTATATCTACTTCGACCAAAATCATAAATATTGTCTATCGCATATACTTTAAAATTTTCAGATAACATTTTAACATTCGGTATCCAGAGCAGTGATGTTGCACTTGTACCAGCTAAAAGTACCAATGGCGGTGCATTGTGCTGTCCACTGATCCGTACAAAGGTCTCGCCTTGAGATGTTTTTATCATTCGATCTTCATAAACGACTGGCCACTGCTGCGATCTCTTTTCATAGTATCTTAGATATTTTTCTTTGGCTTTAGCTGACTTAAAAGGGTGATATGGTGTCAGTTCTATTGTGTCGGATTTCGAAAATAATGAGAGAATAAACCAGGTTAAAATCAATACTCCAGCAATTAAAAGAGCTCCACAACCAAGCAGAGAATATTTCAAAATTGGCTTCTTTTTATTTTTTTTATTAATCATTTTGTTTATTTGGTAAATTTGAGGATTTAAAAACCAGATTTCTGACATAAATCTGGTTTTTTTGATCTAAAGAGTCTTGAGAGTATGATAAGACGATTTGAAATTTGGTTTGGCTGAAAATAAACATTGATCTTAGTAATACATTTTAAAATTTTTACATGGTTTCAGATCAAACGATTCTTAAAAAATTAAATCCTGATAGATTAAATCCTATTTTTCTTACTTGTTCACGTGGACTGGAATTAAGACGTAAAATTCATAGATCCTACAAGAAATTATGAAACGGTGTACTTAGTATAAGACGAAATTAATTATCTGCTTCTGCTGCTTTTTCTTCCAATCCAAACAGGTCACCATAAGCATAGGCTATTGCAGCAAAAACGATTGGCAAAGCAATGAAAAATCCGACCAGAAATAATATCACACCGACAAATAGAAATATATAGAGCAATAGCATAAATACGCTCATTTCAAATATATTTTTAGTGACTACCTTACGACTTGTTTCCATTGCCTGCCAAAAGTCCATTTTCTTTTCAATAATCAACGGAAAGGTAAACATATAAAGGGCTGAGATAACGATTCCTGGTAAAATCAGTAATGTAAATCCGATGGTTACAAATACAGAAATAAGTATATCAGCAAGAACAGCAGCAACAAATACATTAAATCCTCTGGAAATGTCTCCTATGTAAATTGAGTTGCCGCGAATTCTATTAAAAATAATATAAAAAAATCCTGCGGTAAGAGGTCCAGCTAAAATCAGTCCTATAATTAATGTGGAAGAAGCAACTACCAACACAACGATATAAATAAAGCTTAGCAAAAGGAATTCACTAAAATCACCTATTACCAGATCCCAGGCATTCATAATCCATTTGCTAATATTGATTTCCCGTGTTTGAGATAAAAGTGATTCATTTGCTGAAGTTTTTGAAGTAGACGATTGTTTATTCATAATTTCTTGCTCCTTATTTTTTAGCGTCTGAATCTTTTAAAATATTTTCTAAAAGATCAAAGAAGTTTTTCTCCTTAATCGCTGAAGAAGGATTTATCGCATAATAAACTTCATAATTGCCCACAGCACAAGCAAAATACTCCTCCAATTTCAGCATCTTTTTATTTTCAATATATACTTGTTAAGGATTAGTTTTTATGGTCCAGTCATTGCGAGCGGAACGCGGTATAGCGAAGCAATCTCTTTGTTTCACAGAAAAATGAGATTACTTCGCTTCGCTCGCAATGACTGCTAATTATTTTATTACTCCCAAAAACTTTGTTTTTTTAACAAAAATATTTTTAAAAATCTCACGCAAAGCCACAAAGAACGCTAAGAAAAATATAGTGTTACACTTTGCGAGCTTTGCGGCTTAGCGTGAGAATTAAATTTGTTTGCAGCCCTTTGCTGCGTTAGGAAATTCTTAGCCTTAATGAGTAAATCTTGTTTATTGCTTGCGAAGAAAGATTGTACCTTCATCAGCAGATGCTTCTAAAAATGAGCTACTATTACCCAATTTATCACGACAACGCTGGCTACCATTTCGTTGTGTAATGCTAATATTATATTCGCTTTTAATACGACCATCCTCTACTTCCAGGTCAAGTCTTATGTCAGGGGAGTGCGGTAAATAAAAAATTAGAATCCCTTCATCGGTAGAGATATGGTATCGTTCATTTTCCGCTGGTGAAATTTCGAGCTCAACATCTCCCTCATCAGTCGAAATATTGCAAGATTGGCAGGTTAACTTTTTTATGTTAATGTCACCCTCATCACTATTGGTTTTTAATCGCTTTACGTTAACATCCGCTAATGTTATATCACCTTCATCCACCTCAACAGTAATATGACCATTCGGATTATTCAAATTAGCGCCATTAATATCGCCTTCATCCATGTATAAGTTCATTACACTTAATTCGATATCCATAATTTGAATATTTCCCTCATCAACATGGATTTCGACATCTCCACTAACTGACTTTACTTCCACATCCCCCTCATCATTCAATAGATTTAGATTAATTTCTTTTGGAACGGTTAATTCAAAATCTACTGTTGCTGATCTTCCATTTTTACCCCAGTTATCAGGATCTAAAAGATCCCAAAAACTAAAATCCTTCCCTTCTTTTAGTTTGACTAATTTTATTTCAAGACGATTGTTAAAATTATTTATCCTCACATCTATTTTTTCTAACAATCTTTCAGCCTCCTGTTTAGATCGTCCCCAGGCACGTCTGGTCATTACCAGATATACTTTGGATTTATCCCAGGAACTAACTCTAATAAATCCCTCATCTCCTTCCACTGAAATATAACCGCCAGGTGTCATTTCGAATGTTTTCGTTTCAGTCTTTTTTATTTCGCTCCCGAAAGTTCGTACAGAAAAGCAGCATATAAGAAGCCCTCCTGTCAGCATTGTACAGATAGTTTTCAGCATTTCGATCTTTCCTTAAATAAAAATTTTATTAAAGTTTAGTGATATGAATTATACAGGTCTATAAACCAGTTCTTTTTGCGAAACCGGGTTTGTACCTTCATTAGTATCTTATCAATGAATTTCTGGCACAATGGGTAAAGAAATTTTGGTCGCGAATTCCACAAATTATTCAAATTATGCGAATCCACTTGGCAGGATTTGCGGAATTTGTTTAATTCGCATAATTCGCGGTCTCGGATCTCTTTGGTTCTGGTTTGACCAGATTGGCATTATTTTTAGATTAACATTCCTCGTTTTAGAAGTTCGTGGTGAAGACGTTCATAAGTTTCTGGCAGTTCTTTTTCCCAGACTGAAATTAATGTATCTTCTAAATCATAGTTAATAAATTCGAATTCTCCAGAGGGATTGAAGGGTGTCATTTTTTTATTATAATTTTCTGGCAAGTTTTCATAACTTTTTCGGATACCATCTTTAATGCTCACTTCAGGTTGATAGCCCAACTCGTTCTTTGTTTTTGAAAGATCAACAATAAAAGAGTGTTTATTGCAATAAGGAAAATAATATCTCGTTGGTACCAGTTGTCGAAAAATATGATATGGAATATTCACAATTTTCACTCTCTCCCCTAAGACCTCAGCTATCAGCTTGATAAAATCGTTAAGGTTAATAATTTCATCACCGGATAAATTATAACATTCGCCAATAGCGTTTTCCTTAACGATTGCTAATAAAAACGCCTGAATAATATCATCGATATATCCAGGCTGAAATAAATTTTCTCCGGATCCAGGGATAAGAATTTTTTGTCTACCATTTAAAATTCGATCCATGTAATACCATTCACGAATTTCTCCTGGTCCGTTAATCTCAGTTGGTCTTAAACTGACAAAAGGGAATCCAGTTTTATCAAATTGATCGACTAAATATTCTTCGATCAGTGATTTGTTATAGGCATAGTTATTATATGCGGCTGTATCGAAAAGCCGTCGATTGGGGATTGGTAATACAATTTGCTCATCATATTCTTTAGTATGAGCAACAGCCATACTGCTGGTAAAAATATATTTCCCAATTTTATCTCGAAATACATCAACAACTAATTCCACATCTTCCGGGAAATAGGCACAGGTATCAATAATTACATCAAATTGACGATCTTTAAAAATAGAGTGGAAATTCTCCTCATCATGACGGTCGCCTATCAACCATTGAACTTCATCATAAAATGGGAACTGATTACGATTGGTCCCCCTATTAAAAAGTGTAACGTTTTGATTTCCCCGCAATAAGGCTCCTGTTAGATGTAGCCCTAAAAATCGTGTTCCTCCAATGATCAAAACATCCATCTTTTCTCAACATCTGTTAAGTGAATGAATATACACTTGTGAGAATTAATATTACATTCCATTAAAATAATTAAATAAATTTTTTGATGGATGTCAAGTAATTTTTTAAAATGGTCGATTAATTCTGAAGGTTATCACGAACGGCTTACCTTTTTCATCCATACACTTGGCAAAATTAAGTCGAACATTACCGTCTCTATTGCTCAGGGCAAAACCAAGAGAAGTTTTAAAGAATTTCCAATCCAGCTCTTCGAAGCCCTTTTCAGCGTCAAGAGTATCGGATACTGACCAGAGATACCCGGCATCTGCAAATAAGATTAAACTGATGTCGCTCATTCCGAGGGCAGCGTTTAATGGGTTAGTGCGTCCATGAATCCGATATTCAACATTGCCTAATAGCATTCTATTATAATCTTCGAACTCTTTGAAATTATAGCCTCGAAGTGTGGAGATACCACCTAAATCAAATTTGAGATGAAGCGGGAGTGTACCGCGGGAAGTACCCCCTCTCAATCGAAAATCAAGATTTTCTCCGTATGTAATGGGCTGATAGCGTCGAATATCTATGATGAAACGATCAAAATCGACATCATTGTTTTTGTTCAATTGTCTGCGGGCAAATTCTCCAACCACGTTAATCAGCCAGCCCTGGTCCGGGTATTTATAGCTGTTTCGAGTGTCCAGGGTAATATTTCCAACAATACTTTTATAGTCCATGTTTTCAGTGACTGGATTTTCACGAAATGTCTTTTTACCTCCAAATATTGACCAGTTGGTTCTTTTTTCTAAACCGTAAATATGGTCTTTCCGGAACTCACCTTTCACATTTAAATATTCGGAAATATCATGAGATATATATCCAGAGTAACCTTCTCTTCGGTAGTAGTCTTGAAAATCTTCTTTCAAAAACAGCGCAGCCAGCGAATTTTCAAAAGTTGGGATGATCCAAACGTCCTCTGATTCAACAACATCGTGTGTTTCCACTCCAATTATTGGACCATAATTGCCAAAGATACTTCGATCAATTCCAAGCTGGTAACAGCCTCTTTTTCTTGAAAAACCATAGCCAGCATGACCGTAAAGATTAAATAGTGGAAAGTCATGATCGCGCCATTCAGGTCCCCTAAGTCGCAATCCTAAGAAAAGACCTTCAACACGATTGTGCCTAAACATAAAAGCATCATCATCAAATCCATAGCTCTGTCGCCACCGACCTTTATATTTTCGTTTCCTGGGCACCCAATCATCTTCATCGCTATCTTTTATTGAAACGCCTGTTATACCAGCCGTTACACGCTGTTCACCGTCATCAACTTTGACTCCAGTTAGAGAGGTTTGAACAATATCGCCTTCAATATATGCGCCTTCTTCTTTGAAAATTTTTCCACCCACACTCACAACGTCCCCGTCCACATAGGCTGTGGAGTCTAATTCAACACTTCCAAAAACAGCAACCACGTCGCCATCCACTTCGCCTTTAACCGTTATCGTACCACGAAGTGTAACAACATCGCCACGAATAACCTCGTCTGGTTCAATTGTTATATCTCCCATAAAACGAAAAATATCGGTGTTTTTCTCGCGGTCGCGTTTCAAATATTTCCGTTCAATATCGGCTTGAATTTTCCTGTCTTGCTTGTCGATTCCCTTGACTGCGATGACCTCCTGTTCAGACTCTAATTCTAAACTTCTACCGGTAATCAATGCCTCATCATCAATTAGCATCCGACCTTCGTAAGAAATCACGTTTCCATCAATTGCGGCGTCTTCTGTAATATTTGTTTTCCCAAGAATATTAATGACACATCCATCAACTTTTCCACTAATTGTCATTTTACAGTTGAGAACTAAAATATCGCCAGAAATCGTTTCATCTTGTTCAATAGTGGCATCGCTTTCGAATGTATTCAAAGAAAAATTGCTGGTGGGGAAGTTTCGTCCCTCTGAAATTTCCCATTTTCCATCTACAAATCGAGCAATATGACCTGCCACCCGAGCACTCTCTTCCTGCGTAATTTCTTTGTTATACGAGATGATGTGTCCGAAAACATAGGCACTCGATTCTAATTGAATATCTGTATTAAAGGCAATAATATTTCCATGAATCTCGCCAGCGACTGAAATAGATCCATTTTCAATTACAATATCTCCGTCAATTACTTCGTCAGAATCAATCGTAATATCATCATCTTTATATTGAATCAATTTTCGCTTCAATGAAAGTGAACTCTCATTCATATTAGCATTGGCTGTGCTGGTATATACTAAAAATCCAAAAATAAATAAAAATGCAAATAGAATTAAGATTAGAAATAATATCTGTTTAATCTGTAGAGATTGCATTGTTACTCCTCCCACGTTAACTATAAAAGGTTATCTCATGAAACCATGTTGGTGCAAATTTTAATCTATAAAATTGAAATAAAATATTTATAATCCATTAATATTATAAACCTATTTCTTTTTAATGCAATATCCATACCATAGCTTTTTTCTTACTAGTGAAGTTATTATTTGTTTATTTTATAATAAATTATACACACTAATGATATTATTCAAATCATGAATATTGTGTTAATTTGACACTGATAAAACAAAAAATACTGTGTCAATTATACACAGGCAAAATATATTAAAATATCATTAATCTAAAATAAAATCATAGATTAAGCCAATCAACAATAATAGCAAGAAAACTATACTTCCAGCATATATTAAATGCAGATCGAGTGTATGATGAAAAAAAAGGTGGTTGATCAGGGATGAAATCATGAGAGGAGCGATTATGATCAAACTGGAAACAATACTTTTCCACATTCGAGTATTAGCCATTCCCCGGCCTAACCAACCTAATGGAAATAAGAGCATAAAACAAAATGCAATTTTGCCAAACCTGTCATTCCTGAGGCCAACTAATAACGGAAGGTAATAACTTCCGTTATAGATCGTGGGTAAAACAGTTTGACCGTTATAAAATATCTGAGCCTCACCACGATTAAACGAAGCGACAATGAACTGAGGCTCATCTATTGAAAGAATTGGAGATGTTATTAATTCTACGTCAGAGCCATTATGGCCGGTAAAAGGTGTTCGGACTCTTAAATTGAGCCGTTGAGCTATTTGTCCAAGGGTGAAATTACGATGCTCAGGATCTGCCGATAAGGAAACAATTCTTGCTGGTCCAGCCTGCTGTAGACTATTTGGCAGGAACCATATTGCAATTGTCAGTTGATTTTTTTTCTGGAGTAAATCTACCAATTCGGTTGCCGCTGTTTTGGTAGGGATAATAGAGTTGTCGTTGAATTCAATTCCACTGTTTTCTTTTACATTCGAATTTTGATAATGGGGGATGAAAATTAGTTTTTTGTTCAACATTCCAGAAATTTTCACTGTGGAATTACCAAAGATATATTCCACTAAGAGCCCATCTGAAAATTCGATAGGTGTCTCTTGTTGAAAATTTATATGATAAATTTTTTTTATCTCTTCGTTGTTCAATATTCTGTTGAAAATTGACAGCTTGTAAATTGTTCCTTGCCATGAACGATTCATTGTCGCTTCATTTCCCAACAAAAGATGGTAATTTTTATCCCAATTGGAAAAGTTATTTACCAATGCTGGAATTAATATTATCAATACAGCTATAATACAGTAAATAATGATAAACTGGCAATAGAAACGAGTTCCCTTAACATATAATTTGTAAAAAATTTGTTGAGGATCAATTCCATAAATTGGATAAGCCAACCTTGCTCCCACACCTGTTCCGATTGTATTCATAAAAATGTCAATAATAGAGCTGCTTCGGGGAAGAAATAACTGAGAAATTTCAATCATAGAACTAATTGATAAGCCAGATATGGTTGCTATTATGATTACCTGTTTGATTCTTAAATGATAAATATTTAGCAATAAACCAATCATAAATCCTAAAGGTATAAGCATTAATAAGTTTAATATTGCATCACCGATAGAAGAACTATAAAGGACTGCTGTTATAATTCCTCTTCTAAATTCAAAAAATTGATTAAAATAAAACAAGGAAAACTTGAAGGGATTTAATGTTAAAAGACACACAAAACTCAGGTAAATTGCCAAAGTAGAAATTAGAGGTCGAAGGTAAGGAGCTTCATTATAGAGTAATTTTAGATTTTTTCTCATCAAATAAACATACTTCTATCTTAGCAAAGTTCTCAATTTTTCAAACGCACTGTTGCTACTTTCGATACATTCATTAGCGACATTAAAATAGCCTTTATCAAAGTTATTACGAGCGAGGTTGAGCATCTTTTGGGCATGGTCAAAATAAATCTGAATGTCAATCCGTGAAAAATTTTTTTGTCGTAATTGAAGATTTGAAATTTTCTTTTCAATTCTTACTATTTTTTGTAGAACGATTTCAGAAGAAGCTTTCTCGCTGTCTCGGTTTCGAATTAACCGATCGGCAGTAAAAGCAAAGCGATTTGCAACCAGAATGCTTTCCCTGGCTAATTGATAATTGTTGTTCTTCAGTAATTCCCCGGCTTTTATTTTTGCTGCTGTCGCGTATGTTAAAAGCACCTCTGCTTCTTCGTTCTTTCCATGAGCCAACACCTGATCATTAATATCGTCAAGATCAACTTCGAGCTTCTTAAGCTCTTGAATGATAATTTCATACATTTCACCCTGTCCGCCTCTAAGCCTTTTATGAATTCGCTCAATCAAATCTCTCGCATATTGTGTGTTTAAGAGAACTAATTGATAATTTTTATCTTCTAAAGCCTGATGAGCATCTTCTTGCAATTGAATGATACGGGTCATGAAGAACAGCACTCTTTCATCATCTTCGAATGGTTTTACTTTTTGTTGAATGTTATCGATCAATTCATCCAAGGCAGTAACTTCTTCATAAGCTCTTGAGACCGAGCGATCGGTTTTACCCTCTGCAATATCTAATGTTCGAAGAAGTAATCGAGTCGCCTCATAATAGATATCAATAGACAGGCGAAAATTACCCTCAGCTTTTGCCCGTTCCGCTTTTTGCGACAATTTCATCACAGACCTATAGTTCTTCTCAACTGTTGAATTTGCACTGTTAGAAATCACTTTATCTGCCCGATTGAATAGTTGTTCAAATCGAATCGCCTCCTCATTTGCCAGGTCTTTGATTGACCGATCACGATTTTTAACCAAGTCAATTGACTTTTGCACTTGATATTCTGCCTGACGAAAATGTTTTAATGATTCTTGAAATTTGTTTTCTTTGAATAACTGTTCAGCTAATCTTTTATTTTGTATCCCTTTATCAAGTAAATCTGTTGCCTCATGAGTCGTATTTTCCCGCACAATGTCTTCAGCTTCCTGTATTTTTTTTTCTAATTTTTTTCGTCTTTGTTGGACTGGCTCTCGAAGTAATTCTTTCAATGCCTGGTTAATAGCAATTTCAGCACTATTAATTAAGCGATTCGCTACCAATGGGTGTCCGGCTCGAATTTGACGTCTGGCTCGTCTGAGATTTATATCTGACTTATTTAGCAGATCAGCAGTCAACGGATCATTAAATGTGGCCTGAAAATCTCTTGCAAGTGATAATTTTATAGATACCAGATTCCACTTTTTTTGAAGCCCTTGTTTGTTTTGAGCGAAAATTGAAGAATTAGAAAAAAATATGAATATCAGAATGAATAGAAAAATGTTCCGTTGTAATTTCATCTCATTAAACCTAACCTGGACAAGCTAAAACTAAAAAGCATAATGAGTGGATTGTTGGAGTGATGGAGTGTTGGATTAACCTCCATTGACCCGTTACTCCTGTGATTGACTGGTTTCTAATTTCAAATAAATTTCTTTACCGATTGTGCAAGAAATTCATTGTTAAGAAAATAAAAATACAGTTACTATTATCCTTACAAAAACATGCTAAAATTGTTCCAGATCACACAACGAATTTTAGAAACGGGAATTAACTGATTATAAATTATGAAAATAAAACCTTGAACATAAGATAAGAATAGCACCAAAATATTCAAGTGATTTTTTATATTGTACTGATTGGTACAAAAATCATGTACAATCTCGGTCATCAGTAGATAAATTATTACTCAAATCGTTTGTTCAAGGATACACAGAGATTATACCGGTTCCCTGATCAGAGATCTCGCCAATAACCGTAGCTTCAGATATACCTCGGTCGAGCAATACTTTTATTAATGCCTCTTTTTCATCAGGAGGCAAAACAATAATTAGCCCACCAGAAGTTTGAGCGTCGCACAAGAGTAATTTTTCAATTTCTGGAATCGTATCATCCCATTTTACATAAGGATTTACATAATCGAGATTCGATTTTGTCCCGCCGGGAACAATGCCAGCAGATGCAAAATCACGAGCCTGGTCGATAATTGGAACCTGGGCTGAGAAAATTTTTGCATTCACTTTGCTCGCAAGAGTAATCTCCTTCAAATGTCCCATTAATCCGAATCCAGTTACGTCGGTGCAGGCATGAACATTAAATCCCACCATCGCTTCAGCAGCTTCACGGTTGAGCTGGCTCATCAGTTGAATTGCAGCGCTTTCAGTTTCATTATCAGCCATTCCTCGTTTTATCGCTGTTGTAATGATACCCAAACCGATTGGTTTTGTTAAAATTATGGCATCGCCAGGCTTGGCATTGGAATTAGTCAGAATTTTATTAGGATCGATAGAACCGGTAACCGCCAATCCAAATTTCGGCTCTGAATCCTCCACCGTATGCCCGCCGATGATATCGATCCCTGCTTCCTTTGCTTTATCAGCCGCACCCTGCAGAATTTTCTTCAAAACATCCAACGGAAGTCGCTTTTCAGGAAATCCAACAATATTTAAAGCGAACAACGGCTGCCCGCCCATGGCATAAATATCGCTGAGCGAGTTTGCCGCTGAAATAGCTCCAAAATGATAGGGATCGTCCACGATTGGTGTAAAAAAATCGACTGTCTGGACAAGGGCAAGATTTTCGTTGATGCGGTAAACAGCGGCGTCATCTGCAGTGTTCGTCCCCACAAGCACATTGGGATTGGAAATTGCAGGAAACGAAGATAGTATCTGCTCCAGGTTTTGTGGTCGCAGTTTACAAGCGCAGCCGAGACCGTGGGTATAGCGAGTGAGTTTAATATCCTTATCAGTCAGCACTATCGGCGTCTCTTCATCGCTCTCAGGAAGCAGGCGAGAGACAGCATCTGCAATATATTGGACTGCCTTATCGATCTGCCCTTCATCATTTAATTTTCCTGTTGAAAATCGAACCGTGGCCAGGGCATTTTCAAGCGGAACTTTCATGGCGACCAAAACCGCGGAAGGTTCGGCAACATCAGTATGGCATGCTGCTCCAGGAGAGGCTGCCACTTCTGTTAATTCGTCCAGCAAAGTGTTGGCATCGATGCTAGGGAAAGCGATGCTGAGTGTGTTGGGCAAACGCTGTTCAGGATGTCCGTTTAACTTAATTTCAGTGATCTCCTTTTTCAGCCCTTCCCAGAGCCGATCTCGAAGAAAGAGACTATGCTGCTGATTTTTCTCAAGATCCCTGGCTGCGATCTCACAGGCTTTGCCCAATCCAACGATTTCAAGCACATTTTCTGTACCGGCGCGGCGACCAGCCTCATGGTCAGCTCCCAAAATAAATGACTGAAGTTTCACGCCGCGACGGATATAAAGCGCGCCAACTCCCTTAGGCGCATACAACTTATGCCCGGCAACGGATAACAGATCGACATCTAAATCATCGACATTTGTCGGGATTTTTCCCACGGACTGGGCAGCATCGGTGTGAAATAGCACACCAAGTTTCCTGGCGATTTTACTAATTTCATCGATGGGCTGAATTGTCCCCACTTCGTTGTTTGCATGCATGATGGTGATTAAAATTGTATCCGGGCGGATTGCCTTTTCGACCTCTGAAACGTCCACCATCCCATATTTATCAACAGACAGGTAAGTTACCTGAAAGCCCTTTTGTTCCAGATACTTACACACGTTTATCACAGCCGGGTGCTCCACCTGGGAGGTGATGATGTGATTGCCCTTGTGCCCGTACGTTTCAGCAATACCGCGGATGGCATAGTTGTTCGACTCTGTACCGCCACTGGTAAAAATAATTTCATCGGTATGGCAGCCCAACAGGCTTGCCACCTGTCTACGGGCGTTTTCCACTGCTTTTTTGGTCTGAACGCCATACCAGTGGGAACTGGAAGGATTGCCAAAATGTTCTGTTAAAAATGGCGACATCGCCTCCGCAACCTCGGGATCGATTGGAGTTGTTGCATTGTGGTCCAAATAGATCGGTTCCATGGAGATTCCTTATTCTTTATTTAGTACTAAAAATGTTAAAGGGAGTATTGGAGCAGTGGATGCTTTCGTTTCTCCAATACTCCATTCATCCATTTTAGCATCAAAATCCAATTTTAATTATTTAACAAAAAGCGGGATCATTGTAAACGTAACGTTAAATCGCCCAGTGAATATATCCAAAAATTACCAAAATGTCAAGCGAAGTTTGATTTTATGGATTAAACGAAAAAGTAAAATAACTTATTGACAAATGGATGAAAATTGTTTATATTAGCAGTAATTTCAATTAAAAATAGTAGAATTTGAGGCAGGCGACAATTCTCAGCCGGAGTCGAAAATATATTTTCCAAAATCCTTGCTACACCTTACCAATAAGTCCGCCTGTTTGAACAAAAAAAGAAGAAGTAACTAAAAATGAACGCAAAGCGCCGGCCTTGAAAATGTCTAAATATAGACACCTAAAAAGTTTCTACATGTAAAAATATGTTTCTATATGTAGAAATAACTAATACTAAAAATGGACAGCTTATAATTATAGTTAGACATGAATTGATTATTAAAATAAAATACATTAATACAATATTTATTTCCTGTACTTAAATTAACTTTCAACTAAAAAAAAATAAAAAAGAGCTTAATCATGCAAACAAAAAAGTTATCATTCATTGCTATTATAATTTGCCTCACTTCTCAAATGCTTTACGGACAATATAAAAAATTTATGTATGATGGCATTATGCGAGAATATGCAGTAGTTGAACCATCATTGGACCCGAATCCAGATGGCTATCCCCTGGTTATCGGATTGCATGGTGCTGGATCAGAGGGTTTTGGAATGATAGGTACTGCATTCCTGGTTCAAAAAGCGAATAAAGAAAAATTTATTGTGGCATCTCCAAGTGCCCTGATTTATAACCTGATTTCATGGTGGAATGCAGGCGATGGGTATGAAACGATAACAGACAGTACAGATGATCTCGGGTTTATATCAGCGTTAATCGATACCATGATTGTGAATTATAATGTCGATACGACAAGAATCTATCTCCTGGCTCATTCAAATGGCTCTATGATGGCATATCGTGTTGCAGCCGAATTATCTCATAGAATTGCAGCAATAGCAACAAATTCAGGACAAATGGTTTATGAGTACTGTGATCCTGAATATCCCGTTCCAATTATTCATTTTCATGGACTCGAAGATCCTATATGTCCTTATGAAGGAAAGGGGGATAGCATAATCGTTATTCCTCATGCGGATTCAGTGATGGCAATATGGCGTGGGGTCAATAACTGCAATTCAATCCCGGATACGATATACAATCAGAATGGAATCATTGGTAAAAAATGGGCTTCCCTGGATGGAAAAGCTGATATCATATTGTATACGATTGAAGGCTGGGGACATAGTTGGCCCAGAACTATCGATCCGGGTATAGATGCGACAGATGTTATGTGGGATTTTTTGAAAGTACATAAAAGAATTGTTGTAACAAATATAAAGGAGGATGATATACAATCGATACCCATGAATTTCAAATTGTATCAAAACTACCCCAATCCGTTTAATCCTTCGACGAAGATAATATACAATTTAACTAATTCAAGCCACATAGCATTGAGAATCTATAACCTTGGGGGACAAGAGGTAGCAACATTGGTAAAAGAATTTCAATCAGCCGGTGAACATGAGATAACCTGGCAACCAGAAGGATTACCCAGTGGATTATATTTTTACAAAATACAAGCTGGAGATCCTTCAGCAAGCACAGGACACCGTTTTTCGGAAACAAAAAAATTAATACTGCAAAAGTAAAATCTATTCGACGGTGACTTTAGCTTTTGTTTATCGATTGACATTTAGAAACAAATTAAACGGAGGTCTGGCATGAATCTACTAAGTTTTTGTACCTGCAGAAAGCTATTTTCAGTTATTTTTCTGAGTCTAACCGCTGTAATGTTTATCCTGTCTCCTATTGCATTCTCTCCTAACGAGTATACTTATGCAGAGGATAACACAAATTCAATCCAAAATTGCAGCGATGATTCCTTATTTTTTGCAACTGTAAGCGTGAATGGAGATACCTCGGATCAATTGATCTCCTATGTGAAACGAGATCAAAATATTCTCATCAATGCTCACCTGTTTTGTGATATTGTCGGTGGACAATATTTTCCGTTGGGGCAAAATTATGGATTGATGGTTCAATACGGGAAAATCATTTCGTTCGCCGCGAATCAATATCAGTATGGCTTCGTCGCCTTCCAGATGACTGAAATGGAGCCGCCGGCTGAAGCGGTTAATGATACTGTCATGGCGCCGATCAATTTCCTAGCACAAGCCGTTGATGGCGATGTCGTTTTTATCGATGCAGAACAGCACATTGAAATAACAGTTTCAACGCCATTGGAAATCGGAGACATTGTTCCTGAAGCAAAAACCCTGGCAAATGCCCTGTCTCAACAGAATTACACAATCCAACAAGGCGCCATCAATCTGGTGAATGCGATTGAATTATATGTGGCCGGCTACCAGGCTGATTGTAACGGAAATAATGCCAACTATCCCTACTTAATGATGCAAACACCGCCATGCCCGGAAGTGTCTTATGTACCTTCGATTCCAATGTTTTATACCATGCGACCCGACGAGGCTTTTGTGTTAATCGGAAGAACGCCACCTGAATGCACCTATTATAGCTATCGCAGCTATTTGTTTAGCCGCTATTTTGAAGATGCATCGCCAAAACGAACCAAAATCTATGCCAGTCTCGGCGATACCCAAAGCCTTTACAACATGTCAGAGGGGCGAAATGTTCCTGACAGCTTCAATCGATTTTTCATGTTGATTTCAGCAGCGGATAAAAATACTACCGATGCCATTCGGAATGCTGCGATAGCTTTAGGAATTCATGAGGACGATATTTATGTTGATGTGATTCCAGGAAGCACGATGCAAATGGGACTGGATGAGAAAGCGGATTTCTTTAACTTTTTTCATCGCGCCGTTCTGTTTAACGATCCGGCCGAAGAAGACCAATTTACCAACAATCCACCATTGGAGTGGTTGCGGATCACGCCAAATGTTTCTGCCCCTCCTGATTATTTACCGGTTACAGAGCTGCGTACTCGCGGCACCGGTTCTACGGAATTCTATTTGAACGACGGTCTTGAGCAACTCCGGCAGCAAATTATTAACAGATATATCGCTGATTGTGATACAATTAACCTGGTCTCATACCAATGGATTCCTGAGGGATATGAGGCTATTGCAACTCGTTTTAACGCCCGGGGGGAAAACCGTGACGCACTCTATTTGCGTACGCCGTTTTTCCAGTTTCAAGAACATGATATCATTGTTGTGTTTGGGGCGAACCATGCCAAAACGAACAAAGCGACCTATTGTAATGCCGGTATCTTAGGAGTGCCGGCACTTAACGGCTTAGGTGGAGTCAACAATCTGGAGTTTCAGGGGACAGCGCAGGAGTTTCTTGCCGATTCCATTCTGGCTGACAATTTTTATGTCTGGAAATTCGCCCGCAGCGCATTGGATGCTCAGACGTACGTGATCCCCCCGGATTCAAACCATGATTACACAGGTATTGATTACGGAGCGTTCGCTGTTATGGTATTCCGTTCTTATGTTGAGCCTGCCACTAAAGTAGGACCAGCCGCTTCGGAAATCATTATGGACCAGGCTATTCTATTCCGACCTAAATCAACAGCAGTAGAAAACAATGACGGTTTCTCTCGCAGCGATCATCCGGAACTGTATATTTATCCCAATCCCTTCAATTCGCAGACAAATATTCAATTTACTCTCCCAACTGTCTCTGATCTTAAAATTTCTATTTTTAATATTCGGGGACAATTGGTAAAGGAATTATTTTCCGCAAGTGATTTCTCAGGATCCAAAAAGATTTTATGGCAAGGTACCGATTCCAGTGGCATACCAGTAAGCACAGGTATTTACTTAATGAATATTATTTATCAAAATTATAATTCCAAGCAACAAAATAGACTAATAAATAAGATTCTATTAATCCGATGATACATTGTGCAGCAAGCTGCAAATTCCAAGTTCCAAAATGGACAAATTCCAAATAAGTTCCAAATTCCAAAGGATAAAATTTTTTGAAAAAAAACAAGATCTGAACTCTTTACAGAATAGCGCAACGAAGCTGCAAATGCGCCAAAGGTCGTATCTGCCTTCGATATGATTCCAAAAAATAAATCCCATATTCCAATCAATGAATAGTAAATTGGATGGATTTTTTATAAGAGCTTTTACTAAAAAATGTTATATCCAGCTTTCTTAGTTAAATAATTAAGTAAGCTTTTAAAAAGAATATTTAAAAGTGCTTAATTATGGATACAAAAAAGTTGATATTTATCAGCATTATTATTTGTCTCACTTCTCACATTAGTTATGGACAATACAAAGAATTTATTTATGATGGTAATGTGCGACAATATGCAGTTTATGAACCTTCATTAGATCCAAATCCGGATGGCTATCCCCTGGTTGTCGGATTACATGGCGGGGGATCGGAGGGTTATGAATTTCTTGCAACTCCAAGCCTAATTCCAAAGGCAAGGCAAGAGCAGTTTATTGTGGCAGCTCCCAATGCCCTGCGTCATCCGCAATACCCCCTGACATCAAGATGGAATGCCGGCGATGGGTATGAAACGGCGACTGATAGTACAGATGATGTCGGATTTATATCCGCTTTAATCGATACGATGATTGTGAATTATAATATCGATAAAAAAAGAGTCTATGTCATGGGGTTTTCCAATGGTTCGATGATGACCTATCGTGTCGCTGATGAATTGTCTCACAAAATTGCAGCTATAGGAGCCGTTTCAGGACAAATGGCTTATGAGGACTGTCATCCTGAATTTCCAGTCTCTATTATTCATTTTCATGGCCTTGATGACCCTAAAAATCCTTATGAAGGAGGGCCAAATACTCAAAATTTTGACATTCTTCCTGTTGTAGATACAGTCATGGCAAATTGGCGCGGGATCAATAACTGCAGTTCAATCCCGGATACGATATTAAATGAAAATGGAATCGTCGGTAAAAAGTGGGCTTCACTGGATGGAAATGGCGATATCATATTGTATACCATAGAAAATTGGGGACATAAATGGCCCACAATTGATAGTGCTGGTATAAATGCTACAGCAGTTATTTGGGATTTTTTAAAATTACATCATAGAAGCATCGAAACTAATGTAAAAGAGAATGATACACAATCTATGCCTAAGAGTTTTATATTATATCAAAACTATCCCAATCCATTTAATCCATTAACAATGATAAAATATCAGTTAAATAAATCAAGCTATATATCACTGATGATCTATAATCTTGCGGGACAGGAGATAGCAACATTGGTCAATGAATTTCAATCAGCCGGTGAACATGAAATAACCTGGCAGCCAAAAGGTTTACCCAGTGGATTATATTTTTACAAAATACAAGTTGGAGATTATTCGGAAACAAAGAAATTGATACTGCCAAAGTAAATACATTATGTTAATTAAATGGCTATCAGGGCGTTTGCACCTGATCCGTCTCAGTTCGGTGAATTTCGGAAGTATCGATTATTATTCATGGTTAGTGCATTTATTAAAGTCTTAATGAGGAATGTCGGTGGGCAGGTGAGACGCGGGTCGTTCGCAGTAATATTCAGCGCGCAGTAAAGCCATCTGCAGGATCAGACATAAGAGAACAATAGTCGGAAAGGATACTCATGGATCGGGATATCTTCTATGACACAGCAAAGCTGTCACGCTCTGAGCAGGAGACCATATTGCGGAAAGCACATTCTATCTGCGATAGATGGTGGTTTGACAGGTTGGACTGTCTCGTTCGAAGATGCCATGCAACACTTTGTCGAAGGCGCACTGATGAATGTCATCCATCGGCATCAAATAATCCTGTTGGACCCGCCTCATTTAGAAGTTAGTTTCCGTTCGATGGAATCGCCAGTTGACTATTTCCTCTGGATTATCGTCCCGCTAAACCTAGCAGAGGAGATCGTGCAAGGAATGACCCAACTGGCGTGAGCCCGATACACATAGCGCAGCAAGCTACAAATTCCAAGTTCCAAAAGACCAAATTCCAAATAAATTTCAATTACCAAATTTCAATGACCAAAACTACTTGCAAAAAAATGCAAGATTAGATTGGTAATAAAATAGAAAGCCTGCGAACATCTGGCTTGAGTGAGACGCCGCTGTGTGTCGCTCCTCAGCCAGTGCGTTAGCCCTTGCCTATGTGGCAAAAAAATATATAAATGATAGCAAAGAATAAAAATTAGAGCTTTACAAAATGATAGAAAGGTTCGGCAAAAAAGCATTGCTTACGACGGTTTATAATTATTCATCGACTGGCCAATATTGTCGTAATTCGCTTAATAACAATTCATGATGTATAGGAGTAAAAATGACGAATACAAAGTTCAAAAAAGAAAGAAAATATTTTTCTATTCTGACCATTTTTCTATTGCTTTATATTACAATCTCTAATCAAATGTGTACACAGAATTCAACCCAAGATATTATAAGCCTAATCTCTCAAGTTGAAAATGAAGTATGGAATAAAGGGAACATAGATTTACTTGATAGAATTTATGATTCAAATTGTATTTTACATGTTGGTTCATCTGTGATTCTAGAGGGCACTCAAGGACTTAAGCAAATGATTCAAATGTTTCGCAATGTGATTCCTGATCGCAAGTTTCAAATTGATGAAATATTCACCGTAGGGAATAAAATAACTGAAAGGTATACTTGGCAAGGTACACATAAGAGTATAGGTAAAAGAGTCAATGTATCTGGGTGCGTGGTCTATCACCTAAGAGATGGAAAAATAGTAGAAGCTTGGAATTATGAAGATATGTTTGGCCTCTATCAGCAGCTAGGTCTTAATACGTCACAATCTCTTTTTGGACAAAGTGATGAGTAATCAAGGAAGCGAATAATAAGAATGAATTAGCATTTTTTTTAAATAAAGAATCATCCATATCGGTTTAATGCAAAAAGGCATGGCTTTACTATTCGTTTCGAAGTCTACGCTGATCTTAATTTGAAGACATCAATAAGGGCTAACACTGCATTAACCTGACCACCTTGCTCTGGCGAGATTTCGAAAGTTTTGATTTTTAGTCAAGTTTTATGCATTTTTTCAAGTTCTGTGCGTAAGTTACGGCGGCAGGTTTGTTGGTTATGTGTAAATAACGAGGTGATCATGTCCTGGGCTTTAGATCTGGCAAAAAATTATGTTCCAAAAGAAGGATCGGTTCCAGTATTTGGGATAATTCTTTACACAAATGCTCATGCCAATATTAAAAAGATATTACGTGATGCTGACTATTGGGCTGCACTGGATGAAATATCTGGACCAAAATGGCCTGTTTTTTCAATTCGGGCATTAAAAGGCAAGTATGAATATCCAACACCACCACCTGGTGTTAGAGCTATGATGTTACCAGTCTGGAAAGAACCACGCGAAAATCTCACACTTCTCAATTTGTTTAAATTAAAAAATACTGAGAATTTTCCATGCCTTGCGATCTTTACCATTTCAGAAAAAGAAGAAGTTGATAGGATAATTATTTCTCTTAATGACAAATCTCCTGATTCAGCTTTTAATCGGCTTAGAGAAATCATGACTTTAATTTCAAAAGCAATAGATGGAGTTAAAAAAGAGAATCTTTCTGATGGTCATGTTATTCTTTCAACTATTAATAATAGTCTTAAACGATATGGACATCTAGAAAGACTTAAAAAAGGGTATAAAATATTAAAGGAGATAAAGAGTTGGTTGCCAATTTGAGAACCAGCTACAATGGTTTCAACTTGGCGCAAAACATTTATTGAGTGAAGCTGTCTAAAGTATTGTAAATAAATGCTGACAACTTCTTTTAAAATGGATTGATAGGATAAAGAACAGATGCTAAAAATTATCAAAGTTCTTGTCATATTTAATCGCCTCAAACAACGCCTCCCTATTCTCTTCCCAGACTTTCTGTAGCGGTTCCCTGGGAAGCTCAAGCGTAATTGTCGGAATGTTTCGTTCAACCCCAGCATAAGTACCAAACAAGCCAGGAGTTGGGTAGCCAATGTAATGGCTCACGGGATAACCATTGCGTTCAGAAATTAGAAACGCAAGTTTTTTCGCTGGACCATTGTAATTCACCATCTTCAATGGCGTATGAATTGAAATGATCTTATCAGGCTGGTATTTCTCCAATATTTTGATGACAGCCTGGGTTTCAGGTTCTGAGGCTGGATATTCACCAGGGTATTGGCTTTTCTTTGTATAATTTTTGGTCCAATTTTCTGTTGGAAAATTTCGATTAATGTCAACACCATTGGCATTGGTTCTTTTTCCTTGAACTAATCCATCAGGATTAACCGCGGGGATTATTACGACTTTGCAGTCTAAATAATTATTGTACTCATTATAAAGAAACTCAGCAAATTGCAATGCGAATTCCCCGCTTAAAGGCTCGCTGCCGTGAAATGCTCCAAAAATTACCGTGACTGGGCTTCCTTCGCTAATTTCAAGTAGATAGATATTCCTCCCCTCAACTGAATTCGCCCAAACTGACCACGGTAGCTCACTTATTCCAAGTCGATCATATAAAAATCGACCATGAAATTGTAATTCTATTTGTAACTTTTTTTGAGATACACAGGAAATGTAAAGTAAGCTTGATGCAAAGAAAAGTAGTAGAAGAATATTGATAAATTTAGCATAGACCGAAAGTTTTCTGAAACTCAATACAAGTAACCTTCTTCGCTTACGAAACGTGAATTTTCATTCGTCCTACACCTCACGTCTTTCATCTCATATTTCAAATGTATAAAAACATCTATACTATTACCTTATAAAAATTTGTTTTTTTTGTTATGCTTATTTCCAAAAAATTTTGTTTGTAGCGTAGCTGCACTAGTCTGTAACGAGTTGAAATCTTGTTTTTTTTTGCAAAAAGTTTTAGTGATTGATATTTGGTATGTGAGATTTATTTGGAATTTGGTCATTTGGAACTTGGAATTTGCAGTTCACTGCGCCATGCTATCAGAGATATATTATCACATTTATTGTCCGATTAGCTAATTAGTGTCTGTCTGAAAAGGACAGTTATCCGTAACGCAAGCATCCTGCTTGCCTTGAAAAATAGAGGTTTAACTCACAAGCTGGAAGCTT
>SMTZ1_10000761_pt1 | contig 31120 bp, 31 predicted proteins | sample DeeMarSWOR136_30_FD_25667 | JGI IMG/M metagenome (IMG submission 25667) | reverse complement strand
TACTAGATTTACTCAAAGAAAAAGAAGAAAATCTAAGAGAAGTAATGCCAGAACTTCAACTCCTAAGAAAACTATCAGAAGAAAAAAAAGAAGTATTATTTTTCAGAGGAAAACAAGCCATAAAAACAGTGTTTGCCGACCAGATACAAGCAGGCAAGGAAATACTGACCTTTGGAGACGCAGTAAATGTTAATGAGATAGTCAAATACTACTTCCCGCACTTTGATAAACAAAGAACCGAGAAGAACATCAAAGTAAGAATGATGTTTGACGAGAGCGCAAGAAAAGAAAAATACCTCAAACAAATACCCTTAACAGACATCAAATTCATAAAAAAAGGCAGCAAAGCACCAGTCTCAACAAATATATATGCTGACAAGGTATCCATAATTATGTGGGAGGAAAATCCCAAAGCTATATTAATAAAAGAAGCTTCCCTAGCAAATAGTTTTAGAAGTTACTTTGAATTCATGTGGGGGTTTGCAAAGAGATAAGGGTTAAGCCTGTCCCTGTTTGAGAACTCAAGACTTAAGTTAATTTAAATTTAATTTAAAATTTTAAAATATTTATTTGCTCGCTCACTTCGTTCGCGAGAGAAAACATGAAAAAACCTAAACTTAAACAAAGACCAAGGAATGGGCGGAGAATAACCAGCGAACACCTGGCCTTATTCCTGCTCTTCTGCTTAGTCATAGGAGCAAGGCTTTATTTTGGACTTCAAGAACCAGGCTTTGACTATGATGCTTATAATGCTTTAAGACAAGTAGAGCACATAAAAGAAACAGGAATGCCTTTGTATCAAGACCCTCTTAGTTATTCAGGAAGAACCACAGTATTCCCGCTTTTATTCTATTATCTATTAGCAGGCTTTAGTTTTATCTTTCCCTTAACCTTAGCTGCAAAGCTAATACCTAGTCTTTTCTTTGCAGCTTTAGTAATAGTTATTTATCTCATAACCAAATACATTACCAAGAATAAAACAGCTGCTTTTATCTCAGCCTTTTTCTCAGGCTTTGTGCCTATTGTATTCTCAACCCTAAGCCAAATCTCAATATATTCCTTAGTCCTGTTCCTTATTTTCCTGCTGAGCTATGCTTTTCTTAGAATAGAAGAAAAAGGCTTTGCTGTTCTAAGCATAGTGCTTGCCTTAATTCTGTTACTAACCCACACAACAGTCATTATCCTTCTCATAAGCCTCTTAATATATTTTATTATTCGCAGACTTGTAAAACAAAGGCTTAGCATAAGAGAAGTTGAGACCACTCTTTTCCTCTTATTCCTGGCTTTATGGTTCAACATCTTGTTATACAAAAAAGCCTTTTTTCTCCATGGCATAAGCTTTATCTGGCAGAACATACCTGCTCCTTTATTATCCTCTTATTTTCAAGAGATAAGCTTTGTAGGGGTTATATATGCGGTGGGAGTGCTTCCCCTCCTATTAGGTGTGTATGCTACTTATCATGAGTTCTTTAAGACCAGGAACAGAGGTGCAAGCTTATACATAAGCTTTGCCCTTGTCTCCTTCCTTATGCTCTGGCTCAAACTAATTCCTTTCAGAACAGGGTTACTGTTTCTAAGCATGAATATTATTATACTCTCAGCTTACTCAATAAAGATAATCCTTGTAAGCCTGTCCAAAACCAAGATCCCTCGTCTATCAAACATAATTGCTGGCTTGTTCATCATTATTTTCATGCTCACAACCCTGGCTCCTATTATAACCACTCTAACCAAGCATAAACCATCACTAGCAGATATTGAAGCCTTGGAATGGGTTAAGGAGAACACACATGAAAATGATGTTATTCTAGGAAGAGTAGAAGAAGGCTTCTTAATAAATTACATAGCAGAAAGAAAGAATGTGGCTGATTCAAACTTTTTGTTCATCAAGAACATAGATCAGAGATACAATGATATTAATAGCTTGTTCACCCTAAGGTTAAAATCAGAAGCTGTGAGACTAATAAACAAGTATGATATTGATTACATCTTTTTATCAACCAAGACCATGGAGGAATATAATATATCCCGGCTTTTCTATGCTGAGGAAGACTGCTTTGAGCTTGCATATAATAAAGATGCTCTTGTTTATGAGTTCCTTAAGTGTGATATATGATGAGCGCAACAGAGAAGAAGAGGAAAGAGAATAACTTGCTTATTGCATCATTAATACTAATAATTATTATTTTATCAACAGTGATGTTCATAAGACTAGGCTTAGACAAGCCCTTGCTATCCCAAGGAGAATCTTATTATAATCTGCGAATTTCAGAAGCCCTGAAAAAAGACTTTTTCTTAAATAAGGATCCGCTTCAAGAAACAATTTATGAACCTAACCCTCATCATTACTTAGCATCCTTTCTCTTAATCTTCTTACCTGTAAAATTACTCTCCTTTTTATTTCCCTTAATCCTAGGCTTATTATCTGGTCTGCTCTTTTACAAACTACTCATACTACTCAAAATTAAACCCAAAAACGCAGCCTACTCTGTTATTGTACTAGCAGTCACACCTGCTTTTATTATCCTATACACAGGGCTCTACCTTTATGGCTTTGCACTCTTCCTAAGCCTGTTAATACTCGTGCTTTTCCTTAATAAAAAACAAGGCTTGCAAGCCTTGGGCGGCTTATTACTCCCACTCCTGGCTTGGACAAACCTCACAGCCTTTTTAATCACCTTTATAATCCTGCTCTTCCTTTACATGGTTATTAAGAGAAACCTTGTGATACCCTTTCTCTCCCTTATCATTTCAGCCCTGGTCATATTTTTATTAACCCTGTTATCAAATTATACTCCTAGGATTCTTGGTTTCCATGGTTTTGCTTTTAGAAATATCCTCTCAGTGCTAAAAGCAGATATTGGGTTTGACCTATTTCTTCTAATTCTATTCTTAACAGGCTTTGTCATAGTATGGATTAAGGATGAAGCAAGAAGACTCTTCTATATGCCAGTGCTAGCGCTTGTAGCACTTTCCCTTTTTAACACTGTTGCAAGAATATACATTAATTTTATAATAACTGTTTACTGTGTTAGTGCAATAACTTATTTTTATAAGAGGAAATGGGATTTGAAGATTATAAGAACAGGAACCATGATATTAGTGCTCTGCAGCCTTGCTTTCTCAGTTACCAACCAAGCCAACCTGCTTGTAGATGCTCAGCCAAGCCAAGAAGTAATTAATTCCCTGGATTTTCTCAAAAACCAGTTAAAAGGCAAGGTTTTAACAACCGAGAAACAGGGCTTCTTAGTGGAGTATTACTCTAACAAACCAGTTTTACTGGATTCTAACTCTTATCTGCACTCAAACTATTCAGAGATAAGGAATGATATTAATGCTTTGTTCAGCAGTGTTAGACTATTAGAAGCAGAGCCTCTTCTAAAAAAACATGAGTTAAAATATATATTAATAACACCTACTATGAAAGAAGAGCTATGGGAGAATCGTGAACAAGGACTCTGGTTTCTTATGAAGAATAGTGAGGGCTTTATTAATAAATACACACAGAACAACACAGAAATCTGGGAATACGTGGAGCCTAGAGAGAATGATTAATTCATCTCTTAATTCTTTTTCTTGAGCTCTTGCCTTTACCACTACTTTTACCCCTTATTTTACTACTGCTTTTATCACTTATTTTGCCTTCTTCTTTAAGAGTCTGTCTAATACCAACAATTAACAAAAAAGCACTCCAAATACCTAAGGCTAGGATGAGCTTGTTAGAAATCCAGCCAATTAATAAGATAGGACTAAGAGAATAGCACAGCACTGAAATAAGCCTGGTATACTTTATTCTACGAACAAAGATTCTGATTATAAGGCTTAGAAGGAAAAAAAGAAAGGTGCCTGCAAACAAGTAAAAAAAGAACAGGCTCCCAGAGATTCCTGCTGAGTAATTGATTAAACGCCAGTAATCAATATTGATACCTCTGAAAAGATTTAGATAAGTGGAATTGATTAAGATGAAAATAAAAGCAATAACAGCAGCTAATAAGCCAGAAGCTAGCAAGAGCTTGATATAATCCTCAAGAATCTTTTCCAAAGATCTCTTATTAATATTTTCAAATTCTCTTTCAGGATTAGCCAAAGTCCTGAAGCCCTGGATAATAGCTGATTTTAAGGTCATTGTTACTTGAGATTTGTGTTTTATATATAAATATTTTGAATGGGTTGGGTTAAGTTGTATAAAGTTTATAATTTTTATCCTATCCCTGAAAGATTCCAACAATAAATAGCAAAATATTAAAGTCTGTTTATCTTCCCTTTTTCCTGTATGGTGGGGGTTGATGTTTTTTATTATAAGCGTAAGCTCTATTTAGGAGGTGTTTTAAAATGAATAAGATAATCTTATATGTGCTAGTGTGTATGCTGATATTCAGTAGTGTTCTTGGTGCTTCAAAACATGACTTTGTTGAGTTAGTAGAGAATACTGATTATTGTTTTGACTGTTATACTATTTATAAGATTACTAAAGCTGATGATACTCAGCTTACTAAGCTAGGAATTGATTTTAAGAATACGGCTGGTGAGTTTGTTCTTCCTTATTATGATGTTTCTTATTTGAAAACTGAGGAATATTCTGTGTTTGTTGATGAGTATGAGCCTTGTACTTTGAATAAGACTGTTATTATTAATGAGACAGGTGAATAGGAAGTGGTAGAATATGAAACTCAGTGTTTTGTAGGTGAAAAGGAAGTTCAAAGGACAAGGAGTTATTATGCTCCTGTATTTTCTTTGAATACTGTTATAGAAGCTTATAATAATGCTGATGTTGATGAAATTTTTTATATTAAGATTAGTGGAAGACTAGAGGAAGGCGAGGTTATTGATAATATCCTTGTTCTGAATGATTTTGTTTATGATGAGTATGCTTGGTGGAATGCTAGTTTTGATTATCGGAGGAAGATTAATTGTAGTAATATGACTGATGGTGTTCCTCTTGTGATTAATGGTAGTGATGGTTTTAAGATTGGTGGTTATACTCAGATTGTTTGGACTTATTGTGCTGGAGAGAATACCAGTGTTTATTATAATAGTTATTCTAATTATGTTGTGGCTAATGATACAGCTCAATTACCTATGGAGGTAGAGAAAGGTAATGGTACTAGCTATAATCCTACTAGTGTTTGGGATAGTGATTATAAATATGTCGGACATTTTGATAATTCTGCTGTTGATAGTACAAATACAAATAATGGAACTGTAAGTGGAGCAACAAATCAGGCTAGTTATATAGGCGATGGTTATTATATGGGTGGAGATGGAGATGAAGTTTATTGGAGTGATGGAACTTTTGATAGTGTTTTTGAATCAGGAAATTATACTTTTTCTGCTTGGGTAAGGAGAGATGCTACTGGAGGGATGCCTTCTAACTCTATGTTTGACCATATGAAGGCAAACACTGCTTATAATGCTTTTTGGATGAATAGCGCAGGAGATTTTTGTATGTTTGAATATGATGATTATCTTTGTGCTGATTTCGATGGAGCTGAGGATACTTGGTATTATGTCGTTTTTGCTTTTGATGGAACTAATGGTTTTATATACATAGATGGAGAATTAAATGTTACTGGAACATTTGTTAACCTTATGGCAGTGGCTAATCCTTATTCATTAGGAAAGTATGACGCTGGAACAGATAGGAATTGGTATGGAGATGTTGATGAAGCTAGAATAATAGACGCTAATATATCCTTATCCGAAGTTAATCAATCTTATCAAAACATGATTGGAACAAGTGGTTTTGGTGATTTAGGAGAAGAGGAGACTAAACCATTTACTCCTGCTAATGAGTCTAGTGGTAGGGCTGCTATTATTGCTGGTGTTGATGCCTCTGAAGTAGCAGGTTCTTATACTGCTTATACTGATAAGCAGGCATACATTAGGCTTGCTAATGGCAGCCAGTATAAAGGAACCTTTGATAAGTACATTGCTTATAGCAGCGGGGGTACTTATAAGCGTTGGGCATTCAACTATGATGAGAACAGTAGTAGTGGTTTCCCAACCTTCTTTAATATAACACCAGTATTTTATTTTTGGCAGAATTATAATATGACATATGATCAAATAAAGTGGAATGTAAGCGCATATATTAATAATACATTTCCTTAAATTATTACCTGACAGGAGATGAAAAAATGAAATATAAAACAGTGAATTTTGTTATTATAATCTTATCATTATTATTAGTTAGTTGTATTTCTAATCCGTATGATTCCCTTGAAAATAATCCAAAACTTGATCCAAAACTTGTGGAAATAATTAAGAATGGTTCGCTGGAGACAGTACATGCTATGATTTATTTTAGTTCAAGATTAGAAAGAGATGAGCTTAAGATATTGAACAAAATGGATATTATTTATCATGATGATACACCAGGTGTTAATCCAAGAATAGCTACGGTTCCAGTCTTATTGATTAATAATATTACAAAACTTTCTTCTGTGAATAAATTAATGTCAGTCCCTTTACAATATAAAATGATAGAATACTTCGCTTTTGAAAAAATTCCTTCTTACGTTTTTAATGATGATAATTCCATTAATCTAAAGGTTATTTTTTATGATGACGTTACTAAAGAAGAAGCGATATCAATGATAACTAAATATAGCGAGGTTTTTTTTGATAAATATACAGATAAAAACAACGAGATTTATTTACATACTGTAAATAATAAGATTATGTTTGATCTTGCTAGAGAAGATAAAGTAAAAGCCATTAACTACGGGGGGGATCCATCAACAAAATCTAATCCTCTGGCTGGATTAGTTATCGTTAAAACGGATAAATCTTCTTACAATCTGAGTGAAATAGTTTATATTTTTGTGTACAATGGTCTTAATAAATCAATTACTTTAACAACTTTAATCGCATGTGAAGGAGAAATATATATTATTTCTAAGTATGAGGGTAAGGAATTTAAAGATTATATGATGATATGTGGTGCCTGTATGGGTGGTAGTGAGTTTAGAAAGAAAGTTGAGTCTTTTGAAGGAATCATATTTGAATGGGATCAACAAGCATACACAAATCCCGTTTATGATTGTGAGAAAAAACATATTTTAGGGAAAGGTCTATACAAAGTTAAAATATGGGAAAATTATCCTATTATATATGAATCAAACGTATTTAAAATAATATGAAACTAAACAATATCAAATTAAAACTATGTGTACTTTTATTTGTTTTTTTAGTAGTTAATTTGGCTTTAGCTCAAAATTTTGAGAGAGAATTCATTTACCTTAAATCAAGAACTATTTCATTAGACAAAAATACAAGTATTCAGACATTAAATGAAATTAATAATCTCCAGGATAAAAAACATTTTATTCTTACTTTTAAAGATATCAATAAAAACATAACATTACTCAATTTGAACAATATAGAATTATTAACATATATACCTCATAATGGTTGGTTTGTTTCAATTTCTAATAGAGATATAGTTAATAAATTTGACCAACTTAATATCAAATCCATACATAATATATTACCTGATGATAAATTATCTCCTTCGATAAAAAATGATAAAATGGGTGCTTGGTCAATTAATAACGATGGTGATGTAATTGTCTTAGTTAAATTTTTCAAAGATGTTTCTTTAGAAGATGCTAGACATATCATTAAAAAATTAGGATACAAAATCTATGATGAAATTAATACTGTGAATGTATTGACTGTTGCTCTACCACAAGAAGAAATATATTTATTAGCTAAGAAAGACAGTATACAATGGATTGAAGAAATTTTACCTCCTTCTGAAGATACTTTAGATCAATCAACTGAGAAAATTGGAGTTGATGTAATACAAACTAATCCATACAATTTAGACGGAACAAACGTTTTTATTCTGCAATATGAAACTAATGTTCCTTATGAGCATGATGATCTTAAGGATAGAATACTCTATCCTGAAGAGGAAGGATGCTCAGTATCACCACATGCCACTTCTGTTGCTGGCATAATGGGAGGAGACGGAACAAAAAATGAAAGTTTGAGAGGTATTGCTACTAAAGCAGTAATAGTAGCATATGAGCATGATTATGATACCGTACATTTTCATAATACCACTGGTCAAATAGAAGAGGAATATAATATTTCTATTAATACTTATAGTGTCTCTTTATCTTCTAACTCTTGGGGAACTCCTGCACTCTACTATAAAGATCATTGTGAGTGGTTAGGAGATTATACAATTGTATCAGAGTTATTAGATAATATAACTACTGGTAGTTTGGGAAATAAAATGACTTTAGTTTGGGCTAATGGAAATGGAAGAAGTAATTTTGTTGATTGTGGTGACTTTAATACAACTATACCTAGAGCGGCATCAAAAAACGTAATTAGTGTGGGAGGTATACATTCAAATGATGATTCTATAGTAAATTTAAGTAGTTGGGGACCTACTGATGATGGTAGAATCAAACCAGATCTCGTTGCTCCATCTTGTCAAAGAGATGAAGATAAAGGTGTCACTTCTACAAATATTTATAACTCATATAGCACTAATATTGCTTGTGGTACATCTTTTGCAGCGCCTCATGTTTCAGGTATAGCAGCCTTAATGTATCAACAATTTCGGTGTTTACAGCCTTATGATGTTTCTACCCCTCTACCTTCAACAATAAAAGCATTATTAATTCATACAGCTAAAGATTTAAATAATACAGGACCTGATTACATTACTGGATGGGGAAAGGTAAATGCAACATCATCTGTAGATCACATAATTTATAGATATTTTAGGGAAGAAAATCTTTCAAGTGTAACTGCTGTTGATATTTTTAATTTTACAATTAATGATTCATTAGCACCAATTAAAGTTACTCTTGTATGGGATGATTACCCAGGGACTCTAAATAGCAATAAAACTTTGATTAATGATTTAGACCTTTTTCTTATAGCTCCCAATGGATCTGTTTATAAGTCATGGACATTAAACTCTTCTAATCCATCTGCTTCTGCTACAAAGGATGGTGATAACATAAATAATGTCGAACAAGTATATGTAGGAAGTCCTGGAAGTGATAATCTCTATGATGATGGTAATTGGCAGATTATAGTTAATAGTACAAGTTGTGCTCACTGTCCTCAAAAATATTCTATTGTTTATAAGAGACCTTTTGAGATTAAATTATATAAAGGATGGAATTTGATATCTATACCAATTAAACCATACAATATCACTCCGGAATTTGTATTTAAAAATATTAATTATACTATCAATTCGGCGTGGACTTATGACCCTGATAACTGTCTAGATGACTGGTGCGTGTGGGTTCCTGGAGGAGCACCAGATGATCTTGATGAGGTAAAACCTGGTTTGGGCTATTGGATTTCAGTTAATGATTCTGTATCTTTAGAAATCAATGGAGATCCTATTATGAAGAACAGTGATTCTTCATCACCTTTAACTAAACCTTCTTCAGCTTATTCAGATGATAATTGGACTTTAATAGGTTTTGATTCTTTTTTCAAAATCTTTGTTTTAGAGGCTTTAGACAGTTTAAATTTCACTTCTGTTTTTAAATTTAAACAAGGAAGCCCAGAGATTGGCAATGATAATTGGATTATTTACTATAATAACGAGACTTTTGAAAATGTAGATTTCAATCTTGAACCAGGCATAGGAACATGGATTCAAGCAAAACCAGCCAATTGGACCCTTTCTCATAATAGGTCCTGCTCTTCCTTATTTTTCCAAGATAATTTTACAATTGAGGAAAGTGGCGCTCCTGGAGAAGGAGATGACTCATTTAAATTAGGTGCCAAATCACGAGAACAAGCATTCATAATATATGGTTATGCTGCTTGTGATCAGTTGCTTAATAGAACTCATGACAATACTACTATTCATATTAAGATTAATGGTTCAGAGGTTAATAATTATACCATGGGAATGTTACCAATTGATCAATTTAGGTTACAGGTTCCTATGGGAGGTGATGGTGGTGCTAGTGAGAATGATTCTGCTCAGATATTTATTAATAATAATGTGAGTATTAGCGAGGGTAATGTGACTATTGGTGGTTCTGGTGAGTTCTATTATTTTAATATTACTGGTGTTAACACTACTGATTCTGATGGTGATAATTTTTCAGCTGAGTGTCTTGATTGTGATGATAATAATGCTAGTATTCACCCTAATGCTATGGAGATTTGTTATGACGGTCATGATAATGATTGTGATGGATTTGTTGATGAGGGTTGTAATGTTACTATAACCTCTTTTAATGAAGATTTATATGTTGATATAAATACAAAGACTGTTATTTTTGAAGCTGTTGTTGAGACTGATTTAGAAACAGACAATCTTACTGATATTAATTGGAGTTTTGACACTGGTGAAAATAAGATTTATGCTAATCACTTGTTTAATTTAGTTCATGGTGAAAGTATTTCTTTATTAATTGAGCATACTTATAATAATTATGGAACTAAAAATTATAATTTCACAGTTTTTACAGAAGCAAGGTCGGATGCTGTGACGGGCAGTATTGATTTAAAGACTGTTAATGTTACTGATTTAAGTGCTGTCCATAGTGAAGATGATATTAGGGTGTTTGAGTTTATTATTTCTAATCTGCTTAACTCTAACAGTTCAGTTAATTGGACTCTTGATACAGGCGAGAGTAACATATCCAATAATTACAAGATTGATTTAACAGCACAAGAAGATGTTCCTGTTATTGTAGAGTATGATTATAGTTCTTATGATGATTTCACAGTTCAAGCAACGGTCAATGATAATTTGACTAATGATTCAATGAGTATAAGTGTTTCTGTGAAAGAATTGCTTATAACAGGGTTTTCTAAGCTTTTTAGCAATAGCACCCTTGCAGTGTTTGAGTTCATAATAAATAATCTCTGGTCTACTAATAAAACTTTCTCTTGGAGCTTCGACACTAATGACACTGCAGGAGTTATCTGGAGTGATAACACTATTACTTTAACGCAAGAAGAGAATGTTTCTATCTTGTTTGAGCATAACTTTAGCAGCACAGGAAATTATGAAGTATCTGCGAAAGCTAATACCACAGTAGCTAATTATTCTGAAAGTCTTAATATGAGTTTGAGTTAGAACCTACTTCTCCCATATATTCCTCTGGTGCTTAACAAACACTTCTTTTATGTTGATTATGTAAAATATCATAATTACCAGCCAGAAGGGGAACATGAAGAGCAAGGCTATTATGTGTCCAAAGGTGAGTTTTCTGTCATACTTTATTATTGCCATTAGGTACAATGGGTAGACGAGTAGGCTTGCGCTTAAGCCTATTACTGCGCCTATGGTTAAAGGGTTAACTCCTGATATAATGCTTATGAACCAGCGAATTATTCCAATGATTGAGAGCCATTCAAAAAAGAATCTTAGCACTCCTAGACTTAACCAGGTTCCTTGGGATACAAAGTATTGTATGTATCCGCTTACTAAATTATAGATGGTTATGCTTCCCATAATGATTGCTTGTAAATACCAGAAAAAGGCTAAGGGCAAGGTATATATTTGCATAAAGGTATGATTCAATCTAAGATGTCTTTTTAGGATATTAATCCATCCCCTTGAAAAACGCGTTCTTTGCCTTGTAAAACCTCTTATATCAATAGGCATGTTGGTTTCTGACACGCTCTTTTCAGCACACTCAACCTTGTAGCCTGCTTTTATAAGCCTGACAGCTATATCAACATCTTCTGAAAAGCCTTTGGTCTCAAAGCCTTTAAGCTCTTGCAAAACCTTTTTCTTGTACACACTTAGGGGGCCTGGAGCAACAATATTCACATTTACCTTTGAAAACAAGCCCCTAAGCAAAGAATTGTATAGTTGTTCCATGTGCAGCCATATACCAATGAATTTGTTCCTGTTCTTTACCTTTACTATTGAGCACACTGCTCCTACATGCTTGGGCTTAATAAGTTTTATAGCTTCAATCAGAGCATTTTTATGTATGACACTGTCACCGTCAACAACAGCTATTAGTTCTCCTTTTGCAATGGATAAGGCCTTGTTTATGGACTTTGATTTTCCTCTGTGCTTGGTTCTAAGAATCTTTATCTTGCCTGAATGCTTATCTGCTATCTGCTTTGCTACCTGGTATGTCTTATCCTGGCTTCCATCATCAATCATTATTATCTCTTTTTTTCCTTTAAAATCAGCAGCCAGAACAGACTCAAGGGTCTGAGCAATATATCTCTCTTCATTATGAGCAGGAATGATTATGGTTATGCTTGAATACTTTTTTCTAGAAGCAGGTATTTTTTTTCTCTTGAAAAGAAGCAGATAGTAGTATGACAAAACAATTAACAAGAAGATTGCTGTGACTATTGTTGTTGCAATTGTTTTGATATCCATCATTTGATAATACCAGCATTACCTTGTTTAGGAGTGCACACCCAAGAAGTCTTTCTTCCGAAGAGATACTTATCTTTTAAAAATATTGCTCTGAATACAGCAATGGTGTTGCCAAATGCTAGGACCAGGCTTATTGAGAATGCAGCTAGTAAGAGCTTTGGAAATTCGTCTATGTTTTTGTGCTTCAAAAACATGGTTCCTGTTATTATCAGGAATCCTGCTGTAACTGAGAATTTTATAACTAACTCAAAGAAGTCAGCAAAATTGAAAAGCTCTGGTTCTCCAAGGAACCAACCAGTTAAACCTGCCAGAGTCATCAGGATTATTGCAGGAGAAATCAGGTTTCCCAGAGTTATATAGCTTATGGAAACCCTTTGCTTGAATTTCAGCCCTTTTTTATATAATATCTTCTTACCATTATCAATAAATGCTCTTAGGTTTCCAAAACACCATCTCATTTGTTGTTTCAAGAAGTCCTCTAATGTATAAGGGACTTCGCTTGGAGTCTCAAACTTTAAATAAACATTTCTGTAACCCTTGCTTAGAATCCTGATACTGAGATCTGTATCTTCTGTGACACTGTTAGTATTCCAACCCCCAACCTCTTCTATTGCTTTCTTTCGAATAGCCCCTGCTGTTCCACAGAAGAACACAGTGTTAGCCTTATTATAAATAGGCATAAGCATTTTGTGATGAACCATTAATAGGTAGGCTGCAAATCTTGATATTAAGTTAACATCCTTATTATAAAAGCCTTGTCTTGATTGCACAATACCTACTCTAGGATCTTCAAATGGTAAGACAATTCTTTTCAAGAAATCCTTGTGAGGCAGGAAGTCAGCATCAAAGATTACTATTATTTCTCCTTTTACATAAGGCATGGCGTGTTGGAGTGCGCCCGGCTTGTATCCTTGCCTGTTCTTTCTGTGAATGTATTTTATAAAACCAGGGTTCTTTGTTACAAACCTTTTTAATAGCTTCTGGGTTTTTTTATCTGTGCTATCATCAACAAACATTATTTCATACTTGTTTTTGGGATAATCAAACTTCATACATTTTTCAATGCACTTAACAGCAACAGGGTCATTAAAGCATGGTATCTGGACTGTAACAAAGGGATGCTTTTTTAGATTCTTTACTCTAAGATTCTTTTCTTTTCTAGGTCTATCCACAAATATGTTTAAAATAGTTAAGATTAAGAACAATATGGAGAAGAAGACTACAGGCAGGAGAGCCAGGTTGTACAGGGCTAAGGATAATTCTTGTGCATTCATCTTCTTTTACCTAATTTTAAATTCCGAGTCTAATCTGTTTTTGTCTTATGCTTCTATTAATCAGAGATATGCTTGGATTTCCGAACAAAACAGTGTTATCTCTTCCATCAATACCTATATGTATACTAGGTCCTTGTATTTTAAACATTTTTGTCTCAAGCATGTCTTCATATATGACTTTATAAGGGTTGTTATTTATATTTTTATTCATGCACTCCTCAAAGTCTTCTCTTGATATTACAAAACTATTTGTTAATGCAAGGATGTCCTTCTCAGCAGTCTCAAATAATGTCTTATGGAACTCTACAATCTCTTCTCCTCCTAACCCAAGATAGCACTGAACTGCTGAGGCATATATAAATCTGCCTTTTTTTGTATCAAACTCCTCGGGAGTTATATAATACTTATGATACAGCTTTGCCTGGCCAGAATCAATATACAGCTCTTTTATCCTAGGAATCTTTTCATAATAGAATTTCTTACTCGTATCTGACTCAAAGTCAACTACAACCATTAGAGTGACGGGGGAGCTTTTCCCCCCAAGATATGTCCTATCACTAATTAAAGGGTTGTTAAGCACAAAAAAATTATACATCTTATTAAAATCCTTGTTCTCATAACTCTCCTTTAAAACCAAGTTACTGTTATACTCCAGTACAAGCACAATACCATAATATATTATTGAAGCTAGGATTAATAAAACTATGACTCCAGTAATAACTTTCTTATTCATTTTTTCACTACTTACTATTTTCTAATCCATTCTCTTTTAGGTTAAACAAAATCTCATTGCTTGTGAATAATCTTCCTTGCAAAACCCTGTCATTAATAATAATAGCAGGCACCTCTTTTACCTGGAAGTATTGTTTTACCAACTCAAGGGATGCTTCAGGGTAATTAAAATCAAGGGTGAACACAATCACAGTCTTATTCAGGATTAGTAAGGCGTCTTTTAACTGGTCAAGGGCTTCTCCTTGTTTTACACACTCTTCACACTCTGTTGAATAAAAATATAGTATGGGCACAACATCTGTTTTACATTCTCGGTAGTTATTATTTGAGATAATCCATGCTCTTAAGGAGAGCCTGATATACTGCTGCTTTAAATCCAGGTATTCATCTGACAAGGCTCTTCCTCGCTCATACTGCTCAAGCCTTGCAGGAAGCAAGTCCCAGAAATACTTTAAGTTCTGCTTAAGATGAGAAAAGTATACATCTGCAAATTTACACGTATTATTCTCATCCAAGCTACTAATGAATCTCTCTTGTATCTGAATGCTCTGAAGATCAGAATCCAGGTTCTTCACATAATCCACTATGAATGATATGTCCTGCTCTGTTTTTTCCTCAATCCTCTTCTCAACATACCTGCTAAAGCTCAACCCGCTGAGCAGACCAGCTCCATATAAGATAATTGATACTATAACTACTATTACCACAATACTTTCTCTACCCAGAGTTGGCTTCTTTTTTCTCATTTTATATCAATCAAGTCTCCAAGGGTTAGCTCGTCAGAACCTTTTATGCCTTTAGCACTGATACCTGTGTCATCCAGCTCCACTTCCTCTACTAATCTTATTTTCAAAAACCTTTCTAGCTTTCTTGCCAAAGGAAGGCCTGGCTTCATATGCCCTGACTCCAGCTTATGAATAACGCTTTCCTTCTCAGCAATCTTCATAGCAAGCTCTTTTTGCTTTAAACCCAGCTTCTCCCTTCTGGTCTTGATAAGGCTTGAATAATTAGGCACAATAATCTGCAAAGTTTCAGTGTCCTTCTTAGGCTTAACCTCAGCCTCTTCAACCACTTTTTTCTCTTTCTTCTTTTTCTTTTCAGGCTCTTCCTGCTTGAGCTTAGCAATGACTCTACCGTATGAAGAGCACTTCTCGCACACATTAAGCATGCTTCCCTCTAACTCAATCCTGTAAACAGCTTCTGGAGAAGAACACATATCACACATAGTACCACCCCTCCAGTTCTTATAACACCAATCATTACTCAAAAAGGGTATATAAAGGTTTGGTTATTTCTTTTCAATAATCATAACCTCATATCTTTGCTTGCCTGCCCAGAGCTCATCCTCCTTTATTAGCTTGAAAGCTTTTGTAATCATCTCTTTGAGCAGCTTAGCCTTCTCTGTGAGCAAAACCATTCTTGCTTTTTTCTTCATCACAAACTCTGCTTGGTAAAACAATTCCTTGTACAGCTTTTTAACAGTTGACTCTGCAGTATGCTTGCTTGGACAAGGAATCCTTGAAGCAATAATATCAATGCTTTCCTTATCTAGTTTAGTGTCAAGCCACTCAACATCCATTTTCGAGAAACTAATGATTTTATCAATTCCTGCCAACTTTGAGTTCTTCTTAGCAGCCTCAACATTCCTAAGCATAGAGTCAAGCCCAAGAATATATAATTTGTTTAGCTTGCTCTTTGAGTCAAGCTTCTTGAAAAAAGCATCCCAGTCCTTTTTTAGAAAAGGCTTTAGTTTTTTAAAAGCAAAATCCTTTGAATAATAATTAACACTTAAACCAGAGACATAAAGAGCTGCTTCTATACATATAACCCCTGCTTTGCACATAACATCCACAAATCTTTTTTCAGGAGAGTAACTGCTTAGTCTTACAAGGGCATAGCCCAGATTAGCATTAATAATGCCAGGAGCACTGAAAATCCTGTATTGTCTCTTACTCAAATCCCTTCCTACCAAGTCAATCCCAACATAAGCCTTGTTATTATTAACAAAGACATATATAATCGTATCTGGTGATTCCATGCTTGCCTTAAGCATAAAGCCAAGCTCATTTTTTACTCTCAAAATTATTTTTTCTCCTAACTCTTTTTCCAAAGTCTGACTTCCAAACCTGTGCTCTCCAATCCTCTTACACTCAACCTTAAAGCTCTTATCCTTATTAAACCACTCCTTTAAATCAATATTTTTTAAGCTAGCCTGTGTTTTTGCTAATAAATCATTATAATCCTTGAACTCAAAATCCTCAAATAATAATAAAACCCTTTCAATACTCTGAGCAAAATAACAATATTTGAACAAATCCTGAAAGGATTTGCAATTAAAAATAATTACATATTCCTCTGCTTTGACCTCTTTACCCTTAACCTTTATAAGTTCATCTAATTCCATTAAAGCAATCTTTTCAAGGCCTTTATCAGTGATAGCAAGGGCTTTCATTAGAAAAGAGAAAAAGCTGTTGTTTATAAAAAGTTTGGTTGATAAGGGTGCGTTCAAAATCTCACTTAGTTCGGGTTAGTGCCAGGCTCCGGCTCTATTCTTTTTTTGAGTAACCACCCTCCCCGTAGGGGGCACGTCCCCCTGGTGGTTGACAGATTGTACAGCAAATGATGCACAAAAATCCAAAGGATTTTTGGCACCACAAAACCTAGTTTTGTGTGTGCCTCCGCAAATAAGGGCACTAATCTACATTTTGAACGCACCCGATTGATAAGAAACCTTTATATATCCTCTCCAGTTCTCAACTCTAAAATGGCAAAAAGGACTTTAATCACAGGCGTTACTGGTCAGGATGGCTCTTATCTTGCTGAGCTCCTCCTGGAAAAGGGTTATGAGGTGCATGGTCTAGTAAGAAGAGTGGCTCTGGAAGACCCTTCTCATAAGTTTAGTAGGATTAATCATATCAAAGATGATTTATATTTGCACTCTGGAACTCTTGAAAGCTATTCCCGTCTAATAGAAATATTTGAAAATGTTAAGCCAGATGAATGCTATCATCTAGCTGCTCAGAGTTTTGTGCATGAATCCTTTGATGATGGCTTTTCAACCCTTGAAATAAATATTAAAGGCACGCGCCATGTTTTATCTGCTCTTCGTCACAAAGTTCCTGACTGCAAGTTTTATTTTGCAGCTTCTTCCGAAATGTTTGGAAAGGTACATGAAGTTCCTCAGAAAGAAACAACCAGGTTTCATCCTAGAAGCCCTTATGGGGTTTCAAAGGTGGATGGCTTCTTTATTACAACCAATTTTAGAGAGAGTTATAATATATTTGCGTGTAATGGCATCTTGTTTAATCATGAATCTCCTAGACGAGGTTTTGAGTTTGTTACAAGAAAAATATCTTCTGGTGTTGCGAGTATCAAAAATGGCAAAGATAATATTTTATTGCTTGGAAACCTAGATGCAAAAAGGGATTGGGGTTTTGCTGGTGACTATGTAAGAGCAATGTGGTTGATGCTTCAACAAGATAAACCAGATGATTATGTGATTGCAACCGGCGAGACTCACACTGTCAAAGAGTTTGTAGATTTAGCTTTTGAGTATACAGGTTTGGATTATGAGCTTAAAGATTTGCATAAACTCCCTGAAAAAAAAGCTGATGAAAGAGTAAGGGATTTAAGAAATCAGAAAGACAAGATTTTTCTTGTTCAGCACCCCACTTTTTTTAGACCTGCAGAGGTTGATTTACTAAAAGGGGATGCTAGCAAAGCAAATAAAGAGCTGGGTTGGGAACCACAGGTTTCTTTTGAAGAACTAGTTGCTATGATGGTAGAACATGATTTGAAGAATTATCAGCCCAACCCTAAATGATTTAAGGTATAATCTTCTATAATCCTGCTCTTCTTATTAACACTGTTAAAATACCTTTTGCCTAGGAGCAAGCCTGCTATTTCCTCATAGCTCTTGCTAGCCTTGGTTCTTGGATGAGAATGAGTAACCGGCTGCTTTTGCTTCAAGGCTTTTCTCACATTTTTATCATAAGGTATAACCCCAATAACAGGTATGCTCAGAAGTTTTTCCACCTCATCAATCTTTAACTCGTGCTTACTCTCTTTTACCTTGTTAATCACCACTCCTAGCACGGTCTTGCCAATCTCATTAGCCACCTGTATGGTTTTTTGAGCATCAAGCACAGCGTTTAGCTCAGGATTAGTGATTATAAGTACTTCATTACTGGCTTCTATTGCACTAATAGCTTCTCTGGTAAGACCAGCTCCGCTGTCCATAATAATAATATCTGCTTCTCCTTCTAAGTCTCTAATAACCTCTTTTAGTTTTTCATATTTCAGCCTTTTCAAGTCATGCACTGTGCTTATGGTAGGCACAATCCTAAGCCCTGATTCATGAGTATAGATGGCTTGTTTCAAAGAAGCCTCGTCTTTTAACACACTCATCAAGGTCTTTCTTAGAATAGGAGCTCCGAGGTGGGTATTAACATTAGGAGTGCTAAGATTAGCATCCACCAACAAAGTCTTTTTGTGCTTGCCCATGGCATGAGCCAAACTAATAGCGCTAGTGGTCTTACCAACCCCTCCTTTTCCACTAACCACACAGATGTAACGAGTCACATAAACACCTCTTTTTAATACAAAAACAAGCACTTATTCATTAATTTTTTCCTCCACCCAGTCACAAAACTCTTTTATGGTGTTGTAGTACTCTGTTGCTATGTCAATATCCATAGTCACTTCCTTGCCATCAATCATTGTCCTAAGAGTCACATGCCTTCTAAACTCCTGCTCTTTCCTAGGACTGGTCTTCCTAATCTTTCTCAGTAAAAAATAAAGGTCCATGTTCTTTTGCACAATCTCATCAGGAAAAAGTTGCTTAACAAGATTACCTCTTTCCAGAGGAGTGTTAGGGATGTGCTCTTCTGGCCTCATATTCTTCTCAACAGCGTATTTGAGCAAGGAATCAATAAGACAGGTATAAGCATCTATCATCCTGCCAATAGTATTCATAATCACATCCACAGTCCTTGTATACTTCAAACTAACATATATCTGGTGGTCTACTCTTTTCAACTCATCCCTTGCTTCGTGCAAAGATTCCTTCATGCTTACTCACAATCTTATTTATATTATCAACAAAAACCTTGGTCTCAAAAATATATTTTTTAACAAGATTGATATCAATTGTTTTTAAGCTATAAGTAGGGGAGCATATAACAAACTTGTCTTTTCTTGCAAACTCAATAGGACTCTTCTTGTGCTCTGAGATTATCTCCCTAAGTTCTCTTATAAGCTTGGCATGCCTTGGGCTTAGGTTATGTCTGGGTATCATTTTATCCTTGAAAATCTCAAATCTTGAGGTAAAACTGTCGTGATAAGGAGGAATCCTTTTGAACAATCTTTCGTGTTGGAGCAAGGCGCTAACCCCAAAGTCAAGGCTTGCAAAAATATTTTCAATAATAGATAGTAAAAGCCTTGGGTCTTTTACCAATGGATAAGTCATGAAAAGCATATGGTCAGCTACTTTAATCTTTTGTATGGCTTTATCTCTCAGAATCTGGAACTGCTCCATATTACCCTCAAATTATTAAGCAGGGAAAGTATATAAATCTTTGTGTTGTGAAGCTGCTTTATTAGAAAGATTTATTACACTCATATCTTTTCCCACCCTCTATGAGCTTAGAAAAACACATACACTGGTTTGTTACTAGCAGATGCGATATGAGCTGTAGCTATTGCTTTAAACCAGATGCTCATTATGATGAAAACGCAGAAAGAATCCAGGAACTTGCACATGTATTATCCTCAAATAATGTTAGAAAAGTAACTATTGGAGGTGGAGAACCTCTTCTTGTAAAAAATCTGGATAATGCATTGAGAATTCTAAAAAAAGAAGACATATATGTAAGTCTTCATACCAATGGCGCTAGATTAAATAATAACCGGGTTTCTCAACTCTCAGAATTAGTCAATGATATTGCTCTTCCTATTGACAGTATATCTGAATCAGTTCAACAAGAGTTAAGAGGAGAAAAATCTGTTTCTGTTTTTAAAAAGCTGACTGAGCTTGTTGATAAAATCCTTAGTAAAGGTATGAAAATTGGATATCATACTGTTTTTACAGCTATTAATCATCAAGACATCCTAGAAATCTATGATTTTATTAAGCAAAAAGATTTTGATTACTGGAGAATCTATGAGTTCAATGATGACCTGGCGCGCACACGATTTTTATTAGTAAAGCCTAGGAATGAGGCTGAAAAGCAAAGAATTATACAAGTAATTACAAAGATAGAACAACTCAGCAGACTTGGAACTCCTGAAAAAGGATACACAGACACCTTGTTTGCAAACTTCCTTTTAATGGAGCAGCATATGAAAAAACACAAGGACAAACGAATTCAGTTTGTAGGAATAAGAGATTATTCCAGACCGAACTATGCCTTTCTTGATAATTCAGGAGATGTAAGCTTTTATTCCTGGTTTTCATATAGGGAGAGAAGAGTTATTGGCAACATTCTAAGAGATGGTTTTTCTTTTGTCAAGCAAAAGTTTCAAGAATTAGAAGAAAAAGGTTGGGAGTTTGATGATAAAGGAGAAGATGAGTTTATTAATGCACTCTATGACCGACCTTTATGGGCAAGAGCTTGGGATGGTAATTATGATTTTGAAGAGCTAGAAGAAATGAATGGACAATATTATGATTCATTTAATCATTTAGTAGAACTGTATAATGAAAGAGAAAAACAGCTTGAAACAAGACCTTATTAGTCCTTCTTCAACTTTAATATAGCCTCTGCAAGGTCTCCTTTACACTCTTCTATTGCTTTTTTAGCCTTTTCTTCAGAAGCCCCTGTCTGCTCCATCACAGTCTTAACATCATCCTCATTTATTTCAGGAGTTGAGTCAATCTCTCTAACACTCTCCTCTCCAATAACCTGATAAGTCTCCTGACCCATCATGTTAACCTTAGAAACACTTGGATTGGAAATAACAATCTCTTTGTCCTCAAGCTTAATGATTACTTCCTTGGCATCTATCTCTTCCTGCCGTATACCCATTCTTTTCATGGCTTGTCTCATCTGCCTTGGATTCATACCAGGAATCATTATTTTGCACCTCGTGGAAAATAATGACTCAAAAATGTTTTTGACATTTTTGTTGTCATATAAACACCTCTTTAGAACCAAGCTCCTCCTTGAAGATGAAGAATAATGATTATGATGATGACAATGATTACAAGGGCTACTACATGCTCTGGCTTGAACTCAATCTTAGACTTATAATCATCAAAATACCTGGTAATGCCTGCTCCTGAGCTAGGCATCTGAATCTTATTTTGTTTTGCCATAGAGGAGAGAAAGCAAGAGGTGTTTAAAAATATTGTTGTTATTTTGCACTTATAATAACATTTAAATACTATTAATCTTAAAGATAATAATAAGAATTTAATATTCAAAAAGATGAGGTGGTGCTATGAGAAAAAAAGCGCAGGGCTTAAGCATAAGCACAATAGTTATTGCAGCAATAGCCTTGATTGTACTGATAATCCTAATTTTTATTGTTGTAAGAGAGCTATCAAAGGTTCCTCCAGCAACAGGGTGCGAAGGAGCAACCAAGGGCATATGTGCAGATTCCTGTGATGGATTAGAAGGCACATACACAATAGACACTGTGAATAGTGGAACTGCAGGTGGATGTGCAGAAGACGAGGTGTGTTGTATTAAGATTGCATGATTTTTTTTATTTTTCCTTTTTCTTTAATTCTAGTTTTAAATCATATTTTATTACTTCTAAGAAAAGTGAGAGGTAGAGTAGCTATAAGCCGCCTTTTGTCAAACCCCTGGTCAGACCAGGATGGCTTGTGCTTAACATTCTACTTAGCGTCTCAAAGGACTTGCACCGGTGAGGACTCGCCGTTTCACCCTTTCCTATGGGTTATTGGTCTGGTCGTTAGCTCGCAAATTGTTACCAAAATGCTTCGGAACCATCATTCCTATCCATAGGTGGTCTCGTTTCTGAGCCGTTGCCCTAGCTTTCGCCAGCTACCTTCCGATAGTCACCTGTCTAATGGTGGGCGGACTTTCCTAAGCAGAACCAGCAAAAAAATGGTTTTGAAACCGTTGTTTTTGATGGGTTCTACCTGCTGTTAAGCCACTACCCTACCTCTGAGTAGAGAGAGGTTTAAGGGTTTAAAAAGGTTGTGATAATTCGCCCCTATAGTAACATTTAAATACTAATAATCTTAAGAATAAGAAATAGAATTTAATACTTAAAAAAATCGAGGTGATTGTTTATGAGCAAGAAAGCCCAGGGTCTTAGCATGAACGTTATCATTATAGCAGCAATAGCCCTCTTAGTGCTTATCATTCTTGCTGTGCTTATCCTAAGAGCAGGCAGAGGAGTGACTGAGGGAACTGGTTGTAGAGGTATTGGAGGAAGGTGTTATTCTACTTGTCAAGACTTAATGGATGATGAAGGCGGATTATGGGTGAAGAATCTTCCTAACAGTGGAACTGCTGGTGGATGCGCACAAGATGAGGAGTGTTGTGTGAGACTGATAGAACAACCGGAGACATGAAGATGAGGCTCGTAAAGAATAAGCGCGGAGTAGAACTAACCATGCAGACTATTATCATAGCAGTGCTAGTGATAGTTGTGTTGATAGTGTTAATCCTTATATTCAGCAAGTCTGTGAGGAACTTCTTTCTTGGAACATCTGGTTGTACTAGTAGGAACGGAGAATGCATGAGTGAGTGCCCTGAGGGATGGACTAATCACTTTGCTGGTAATCCTGAGTGTGAAGCAGAGGCTGGTTCAGGAGACACGCTCCTTTGCTGTGTAAGGGAAAGTGATATTCTTGGGACAGGAGAAGACGACTATTATCGATGATAAAAAGGGTCTTTTAGAATGAGAAGTAAAAGAGGTGTTGGTAATGTTTTCTACACCATAGGAGAAATAGTTATAGTTCTTATCATTCTTGTGATTGTAGGCTTTATTCTAAGGGATTTTTTCGAAGGTACTGTTCTTGGCTTGAAGAGCTGCACAGGCAAAGGAGGCAGGTGTTTTACTTCCTGCGGAACCCTTGAGCCCCTGCTTGCAGGTAATGGTGAGTGTGAGCGAAAATTCAGAGACCAGGAAATGATTTGCTGCAGAGTTGAAGGCACAGATATTGAAGAAGCAAGGGGTTATGGAGCAAACAGTCACCTTATTAGGGTTTTCTTTGACAATGAGAGAACTCCTCTTTATCCTTATGAGAGAAAGGATTTGGAGATTGGGCAGCAACATAAATTAAGAGTTGATTTTGAAGAAGCTGATTTGAAAAGAATTTTGAAAGTAAATGAACCTAAGCATTGCACTGTGTATATGAAGGATACTATTAATGGGGATGAATTCTTTCCTTCAGATAGTGTAATAGAGTTTAAAGAGGCCTCTACTGATCCAAATGTTCTCAAAAATTACCCTCGTGAATGTAAAAAAGATTTTACTATAATAGCTTCAGAACTGCAAGCAGGCAGAACCTATGAGTTTAGGGTTATTGTTTTTGATTACAACGAAACATTGAAAGGTGAAAATCTAAAAGACTTGCCTTCTGAAAGCCACTGGCTCTCAGAATTTGCTGTTTTATTAAGAGTTAAGCCTATTCTTGAGATTACTGATATAAGCACTTTATGGGTTAATGCTGATGATATTAATGTTAGGTGTTATGAGCCTTATAAGCTTTCCAGGGTATGGGGTGGTATTGTAAGTGAAGACCAGATTAGGAATGCTAAAAACTTGTATGAGGGATTAAGAACTGCCTGTGAGAATCCAAGTTCTGGTTGGCATGATTCAATTCATAGAATAACTGCTCTTAAGGCTGGTGAAGAAGGCATTAATATTATCTTTACTTTTGGCAGAGAAGCTTATCAGAGTATGAAGTATGAATCTCAAGCCCAGAAAATAGAGTTTAATGAGAAGAGTGCAAATATTCATCTAGATGCTTCTAGTATTTCAGAGACCTTTAAGATAACAGATATGCTGGTGGAATATGAAAACGCAGACCAACTAAAAGAAAATTACTTATGTGTTAAAGCAGAGGTTGTTGGTCCTGATGGATCTAAAAAAGAGGTAACCGCCTATTCAGAGCGCCCATTACGCTTAGATGTTGCTCCTCCAATGATTAAGAATAGTGATGACTATATAGAAGTTAAGTATCCCAAGCCTGTAAAAACCATGCTTAAAGAATTGGAGCAGCAAGGTAGGATTACGCCTGGACAATATGTTACTCCTTACCACTTTGAGGAATACCCTAAGGCTGTGATAAAGCATTGCTATGATAAGAGTGGATGCGTGCGTTATGACTACTACTTTGCACCTACTAATATTAATATTAATATCAATGTTCAGGATTGGGAGAGTGGAGCAGTGGCTACTATTCTTGGCTTTGGCCTGAATTATCTATATAATTATCTTACCACTAGGAATCCTTTAACCACGCTTTGCCCATTAGCAGATTCAGGCCAGTATAGATATAATCCTAATCCAGAGATAAGGTTTAGAAAGGATGCCCAAGGAGTTTACTGTATAAAAACTGTTGATGCTGTTGGTAACTACTGGCTTACCTGGAAAACAGTTTATAATCCTTACAGTATTATTGAGAAAGCCATTCATCTAGGAGTGAGCGAAGTCGAAGATTTAGGACCAATTGTTCCTGTTGTTGGCGGTTAAATAACAAAGTTTAAATAGTTCTTTTTTAAGAGAATAAGGTATGAATAAGAGTGCAAATATTAATAATGTTATCATGATAATAATCGTTATTCTGATAGGTTTAATGCTCTTCATGATAATAACCAGGATTACAGGTATGTTTCAATGAGGCATAAAAGAGGTACTTGGGACAGGACCATGGGAATAATACTTGCAGTGCTTGCTTCTATAGCTATTTTTGTGTTTATTGGTGGTTTTATTCAGTTTTGTAGTAATCCTGACTTAGGAGTTGAGGGTTTTAAGTGCAGAGCTTCGATAATAGCTGCTTCTAGAACCGAGGAATTAACTATGGGCACGATGTCTTTATTCAAGAAAAGCTGTTCTGTCATTGATAAACAGATCCCTTTGAAAGACAGGTATCAAGTTAGAGGCATGACAGGGATTAAGAGCCCTGCTGACCTTACTGAAGATGAGTTTCGAGAGGTTGTAATGAGAGACTTTACAGAACTAATTGCCAGGGCTTGGTGGATGAGTGCAGAAGGGGATAGGTCTAATGCTTTGTTTGACAAAATAGATCAATATATAAGCAGTGATAACAAGTGCTTGATTTTATACGGTGTAAGAATCCATTCTCCTAAAAAGTACCCTTCTTTTGAGAAAATAGGAACTGTGCATCTAGAAAGCGCACTCAGATATTATAATAAATCAGATGTTTTTAACAAGCCTTTTCCAAATGATATGGATGTACAGCGTTATATTACTTTTTCAGGAAAAGGAGGGGTTGTTATTTTGAGTGAACCTATTGGCTTAGAGCTTGGTGGTAATGATGCTATATATGGCATAGCTGTTGGTTTTAAGAAAGATGCAGGCTTTACTGAAACATTCAGGAATATAATAGGAAAAGGCACAGAGACCCTGAATAAAGATGGAAGCTTTATACTAATAGCTCCTTATGATAAAATAGCAAACGAGTGTGATGTAGAGTAAAATGACTAAAAAAGCCCAATTGTCCACTCTTCAAAAATTTGTTATAGCAGTTGTAGTCTTTGTTGTGCTGGCATATTTCATTGGAATGCTGTTCGGTGCTCTACCGAATCCAGCAGAGATTATTAAGTCAATCTTTAAGAGATTTATATGAAGATGATAAAAGGAAAAAAAGGCTTTGGCATCCTACTCAAGATATTTGTATTTGTTTTAGTAGTAATTGTTGTGATAGGAGCTTTTATGAATCTTTGGTCAATGGTTAAGAGGGCTACAGGTCCTCTCTTAGATAAAGCAAAAGAGCTTGAAATGCAATCCAACTCTTATATTCATCCTGACCTGAGCTTAGCAACCCATAACTTCTGGCAGAACCAGTTCAAGAATTTTGTTATTGCAGCTGTTCAAACAAAAGATTTCAACCAAGGACAAGGTTATTGCTATGGAACCTTTTACACAGACCCTGCTTTTAAGAATATAAATGACTGGACCCTTACCTTTTTACAAGAACAAGGAAACATAATCTTAATATTAAAGGATGGTAGTGGAACCAAAGGAGCAGAGTATCCTGCTGACAAGGAAAAAAATGAGCTTGAAGGCATTAAACTATGCATAAGAACAGAGGATGGAAAAGAAATTGATGTGGACCACATAGTAATCCAGTTTGGGCAAGACCAATCTTATTATGTTACAGAGGAGAGTTTGAGAGGGAGTGGTGAAGAGGAATATTTTTATTACCAACCTTATGAGCATGAAATGCTTATAAAAAAGGAGAGTTTTATCTTTGATTTTTTGAATCGTGACAGTAAAAGCAGCCTCTACTTTTACACTTATGATTACACCCAGAAAAAATTATGCATAACCCCAATGGAAAAAAAAGGCAAGGAAAATTCTTTGAGCCATAAAAAAATTAAGTCATTATTGACAGACAGTGATACTGGCTATCCAAGATACAAGGCCTTTTGTAGCTTGCCAATAAACGCAATGCCTAATGTTGTTGAGGAAGCTAACAGAAAAACCTGTTTTTATACTCCTTGCAATTATTTTGATTCACATAAGATAGACGGTGAGTTGGAAAGCGTAGATTTAATTAAGGAGACAACCTGCGGCCGCTTTTCCACGGGATGCGGAGGAATTTGCATTCCTTCTGAAGAGGTGTTGATTAATTTAGGAGAAAAATATTCACCAATTCACTTTAAATGCGAACCCTGCGGTTGGTATGATTCCTGCAAAGATTTTGGAAAAGATAATGAAAGGTGTGTAGCTTCTCAGACTCTTTGTGATATGGATTGTACAATTGATGTTCAAACAAGTGAATGTATAGGGCATACATATAGAGATATACCATTAGAATAAAAATAGTATATATAATAATTTCCAAGGAGGTGAACAAGAATGATACTGAATAAAAAAGCATTTTCTGCAACTCTTAAAGGTCTTATTATTATGTTAATAATAATAGGGCTTGTGGCATTCATAGTCCCAAGAGAAGTATGGTTTGGCGTAAGCCAAGTGGAATACGAGAGTTGCAAGAAAACCCATGACTATGATGGTGATGGAGAGAAATGGTATGATGAGTGCCCTTGTGATTACGGAGGGTTTGAGGAGTCTAAATATTATAGGCTAGAAGGAGCGCCAGGATGCGTACTAGAAATGTTTGAGGCAAGTGATAAAACAAAGATGTATAAACGCAGTGACCTGTCAAGTGATAGTGAAAATGAGTGTGCAAAGGCCTATAAAGACGCAGTCATGGCTGCAGGTAACCCACAAGAATGTGGAGGGGATGAAAAAAAGGCCATGAAAGACGGCTTTAATCATGCTTGTGCCAAGGAAATTCTTCAAGAAGACATTGGCATAGAAGGAGGATTTGCAAAGGTGTGCGCAACGCCTGATAATGACTGCAAAAAAAAGCTGGTATCCTATTGCAGAAGAAACCCTCCCTCTTCTCTAACTTAAGATGAACCGCAAAGCCCAGGAGAACCCAACAGCAAGCACTTATTTAGTAGTGGTAGGCATAGTAATAGCTATTCTAGTTGCAATTGCTCTTATAGGGCCTATTGCAGAATGGCTAAAACCCAAAGATAAATCTCTTGAGAGCTTTAACAGCTTGGCAGATAGGATAGAAGAACTTAGTAAGACTTCTGGACAAGCAGATGCAGAAACAATATTTATTCATCTAAATCAGGATGAGTTATTGTTGTTTTTTGATAAAGGAGCTAATTCTACAATTAGAATAACTGATAATTCTGGTTTAGAAAAAGATTTTGTAATTTTTAAGAAAGACGTGATTCTAGAAGAAAAAGTCAGATCTAATGCCTATGTTCTTTTTGAAAAACCAACCTCTTGTAGTGAAGATGCTTGTATGGTATTATGCAGAAGTTTTGATACATACAAACCTTTTAATACACCTAAGTATCTATCTCAGAAAGCTGATTATTTAAAAGACAATCCAGAGCCTAGAAATGTTCTTCGTTGTATGCAGGTAGTAGGAATAAGGAATTTTCCAAATATCAGATATTTTCATAGGAAACCCTTTGCTTTGTTTACCAACCCAAATAGTATAAAAGAATTAATTGAAGCCTCAGAGCTTATAGCTGCAGAAATGGGCGCGGGCTATTTACATGAAAAAGATATAACAAAAGTAAAGGAATCATATATTTTTTATTTAAAAGGTTTAACATTATTCTCCATAACAGATCAATTTACTTATGAATATGTTGATAGAGGAGCTCATAAAAAAGCAGAACTTTCATTATCTGTTCTTAAAGGCAGTAAACCAGTATTAGTAGAAAGAATTGATAATGAATATCTAGGATATGTTTACCTAATATTAGATAACTACATCTATGTCCAACCCTATGGCAAAGACATTGTTTTCTGCTACAAACCTCCTTGTATTTCTTCTGGTGATGAAGTTTATCTTGGGTGGATGAATTTTGTTGATGCTTGTCTTGGTTCTCAGGAGTGTGATGGTCTTGAGTCGCATATTAATTTTTATGCTGATCTTATGAAATATACTTTTACTACTGAGAATAATGAGTTGAATATTAACTATGAGTCTAAGCTGGGCGGAGATTTTACTCTGCCTTTTGACTGGGATGTTGACATATATGTTAAAAAGACTTTTGATGATAAAAAAGAGTTCTCTACTAACAGTGTTTTTATTGAAAAAGTCAAGGTGAGCACGGGTGAACGCTTTTTAAAATTAACTGCTGATAATAATGATTACTTATTCTTTGATATAGCTTCTGTTAAGGCTTCTGACACTTCTAAGGCAAGACTGGTTTTTAAGGTTAATGAGTGGGAGTTTGCAGAGTAAGTGCGGGTTAGCATCGGCTCGGGCCCGCTTATGGTTCCAAGAGCTCCACCTCCCCGTAGGGGGCAGGTCCCCCTGTTCCGCTCTGATTGTTAGGCTGATGTATGCCCTCGCAAATTGATGCTAACCCTAACTAGAAATGCAACACCTTTTTCCAAAAAACATAAATACTCGTTTCTAGACTATCAATTTATATGAATAAAAGAGGTGCTAGTTGGAGTCTATTACAGACTTTAACTATTGTTATGGGTATTGTGGCTGCTGTTTTTCTTGTATCTATTGTTTATAGGTATACTTCTCAGGATAGGGCTGAGCAAGGCTTTCTCTCAAAAGACTCTGCTATGCTTGTTGATGCCATGCTTAGCACTCCTCAAGATATTCAATTGGTTCATAAAGAGGATTTAATGAAGGGTTATATCAGGCTTGGTAATTCTTCTATTGCTGTTTTTCCTTCACAACCTAGTCGTAATCAGTCTGCTATGATAAAAGACTCTTTTGTGCCTAGAAAGGATATTGTGATTGAGAAAAAGGATTTGAAACTAACTGCTCTTTTCTTTATCAAAGAAGGCAGTATTTTAAGGATTGATAATAGGCCTGCAAGGGATATGCCTGAGGAAGAGAATGAAGAATAAAAGAGGTGAAGGGTTTCATATAGGCTTTACCATACTTTATGCTCTTATGTGGGGTGCTATTCTTTTTGTAATGGGATGGGTTTTATACTTAACCACTAATAATTATCTAGCTGGTTTTCTTGCTTATGAAAAAGATATTCCTAGGCATGTGTATGCTTATAGAGCTATTAATACTTGTCTTGCTTATCAGGATGAAGATACTCAGCGCTTTTATCCAGGAGTTATTGATTATTCAAAGTATGATAAGCAAACCTTAAAGGATTGTTATACTAACACTGAAGTCACATCTTTTAATTTCCAGCTCTGGGATTTGAAAAAAGATAATCCTTATGATAGAATCCTGATTGGCTTTGGAGCCACTCTTAGTATTAAGTCTTATCCTGTTTGGATTAGATATGATGATGGAAGTTTTAGTGAAGGAAAATTATTGATAGGTGTATCATGAAACTTTTAAACAAGAAAGGAATCTTGCAAGCAATAGAAGACATAGGTTTTGCCATAATCGTTATATTCATAGCAATTCTTTTGATGGGTTTGCTTACCAAGGTTAATGAACAGAATAATATAAATGAGGGTAAGATTTTTATGGAGCAGGCACTTAGTGATAATCTTGTTGCTCTTTATCTAAAACAACCAGTTGATGTGCATGGGGATATATTAACCATGGCTGATTTAACAGTTCTGGCTTATGAGTCAAAAAGCATATACAAAGATTGGTGGACTTCAGAAACCAATCGTATTTTTATGAGTAGTTTTGGGTATGAGTCTGAAGGAAATTATCGAATATGTGTAAGAGAACATGGTTCAGATGCATGCAAACTTGTTGCTGGAAGAATGTCTGTGACTATGCCTACTCATCAGCAAGTTTTTCATGCAAAATGGGGTACCTCGCTGAGTCCAAACAAATTACCTGATTCAGTGTTTAACTTGCCTTCCTATTCAGGTAAAGGGTTATACGTACTAATATATGTTAAAAAGCAATAAGGATAAACATGAAATTCATCAACAAAAAACAATCCCAAACCGGCCTCTTATTATTCCCTACTCTAGCCTTTGTGCTTGCTCTTATACTTTTCTTTTTATTCACTGCTCCTAGTATTGATGATAGTATTGGTAAAAAGCAGGCAGCTATTATTAGGACTGTGGGTAAGGGAGAGCAAGAGCTTAGTTTTGTGGATACTTCTGC
>SMTZ1_10000760_pt1 | contig 31123 bp, 26 predicted proteins | sample DeeMarSWOR136_30_FD_25667 | JGI IMG/M metagenome (IMG submission 25667) | reverse complement strand
GCAGTAACAGAGTTATTCAGGCGCTACGCTACCGGGACGACTACCTTGAGCCAACTTGCCGCATGGCTCAATGAGCAGGGATTCAGGACACGGAACACGAAGAAGATGCCCGGGCCTGATGGGAACCTCACTGCTGGTCCCAGACTATTCACCACGGCATCGGTAAGAGGTATATTACATAACCATTTCTATGCTGGGAAAATCACACACCGCGACAAGCTCCTTCCCGGGATCCACCAGGCGCTAATCAGCGAAAGCCTTTTTGAGACGGTACAGATGATGCTGAAGAAGAACAGTGGACGCTCTGAGACCCTTCAGGTTAGACCAGAAAGGCATTACCTGCTGAAAGGAATAGTCAGGTGTGCCTACTGCGGAATGCCTATGTGGGCACAGACTTACAAGAGTGGGAAACCATTTTACCGGGAGCATAAGGCTTCAAGGAGTCAGGGGCTCTGTCATGGCGGAGGCTCAATTACCTGCAAGACGTTGGACGAGCAGGTATCTAGTCTGATAGAAGCGATAGAATTAGGTCCTCAATGGCTGGAAGAGGTGCTTGCTATTATCAGTTTGAAAGATGATGTTTATCAGGTCAGTAAGAAGCGCCGGGCGGCACAGGAGAAACTAAGGAGAATGGCAAGAGCATATATAGACGGTGTGTTCCCCGATGAAGAATACCACCGCCAGAAGAAGCTCTTGGAGATGGAACTGGAATCACTGGTGGTGCCAGCAGCAGATGCTGCCGAAGAGGCGGGGAAACTCATCCTGAATCTGCCAAAGCTGTGGATTCAAGCTAATATTGAAGAGAAAAGAAAACTGCTTCTCGGTATGCTTGATGCGGTGTATGTGGATGCCAAACAGACGAAATCGATAGTCGCTATAAAACCAAAGCCACCCTTCAGACCGATCTTCCAGGTGGCGGTGACCCATGCTGGGTCTAAGATTCGTATCCTCAATGAGCCACTTGGAGGCTCATCTGTGTTTCTGGTGGAGACGGGGGAGAGTCGAACTCCCCGTCCAGAAGAAGCGACCCAGAGTATGCTACAGGCTTAGCCAACTCTTTTTTCTCATCTGGCTGGCCTCTGCTGACCGAGTTCAACCAGACCAGTCGATTTTTCTTTCGCTGCCTTTATCGACGTCCGGCAGCGGCACCCCAACTTTGCGTCACCCAATCCCGACCCGTTGGAGAGAGGTCGAGTTGGATGTGCAGCTAAGTTTTAAGCTGCGTAAACGACTTCAGGTTCGCCGTTTATCTTTTTGCCACCTGTTTTGTGAGGGTGATGGCACCTCAGCCTGCAACTCTGTAGCCTACTTCCCCTGTCGAAACCACGCGTCCCCAGGAGCTACGGCGAACTTGTCTGACCTCCTTTACCTTTTGTGCCTCTTCACCGCTCGTCCGATTTCCCTTTCCACCTCACGCTGGGTGATTGTCGCCCGTTTATCGTACAGTTTTTTGCCTTTGGCCAGGGCAATGGCCACCTTCGCCCGGCTGTCTTTCAGATACAGCTTCGTCGCCACCAGGGTAAGGCCCTTCTCGGCCACCTGGCTGGCGAGGCCAGCTATCTGCTTGCGGTGCAGCAACAGCTTTCGCGGCCTCTTGGGTTCATGGCTCATGTAGCTCCCCGCTTCATAGCGCGCGATGTGCGCATTCATCAGCCACAGCTCGTCGCCCTCGGGCCTGACATAGGCATCTCCCAGGCTCACTCTTCCTTCCCGGATCGATTTTATCTCCGTGCCGGTCAGAGCGATGCCCGCCTCCAGGCTCTCACCGATGTGGTAGTTATGATACGCCTTGCGATTGGTAGCTACCGTCTTGACCGCCATTTCCAATATAAATTATACCATAGCAGAGACCTATCTTTAAGGTGGTGGAAGTCGCTTGATGCCGTAGAAATTCAGTGGTGGCGGTTCTGCGATAGGAAATTAATGACGCCCCGGCTTGTCCGGCTGTGTCTCCAGCAGCAGTCGCGGTATATCGCTTGGTTTCTCCGCCACCGGTACCCCGTTAGCTAGGAAGGCATCGATTTTTGATTTGGCCGTCCCTGCGGTGCCGCTGATGATGGCCCCGGCATGCCCCATGCGCTTTTCCGGAGGCGCGGTCCGGCCGGCAATGTAGGCCACAACCGGCTTGGGATATTTCTTCTTGCCGATGTATTCGGCGGCCTTTTCCTCCAGATTGCCCCCGATTTCGCCGATAAGCACCACGGCCTCGGTCTCTTCATCATTCTCCATCATTTCCAGTACCCGGATGAAGTCCAGTCCGATAATAGTATCACCGCCCAGTCCGAGGCAGGTGCTTTGTCCGAGCCCGGCACGGCTGATGAGCGAGGCAATCTCATAGGTGAGGGTGCCGCTTCTGGAAATCATACCGGTGCCGCCAGGCCGGAAAACATGGGCTGGCATCACGCCCATGTGCACCCGGTTGCTGGGGTTGATGATGCCCGGGCAGTTAGGGCCAACCATGGTAACACCGTTGCGATTTGCTTTGGCAACAAACTCGATGGCATCCTTCTGCGGGACAAGGTCGGTAATCACCACCAGCGTCTTCAGCCCGGCGTCGATGGCTTCCGTTATTGCCGCCGCGGCAAAGCGGGGTGGAACGTATATCACGCTGGCGTTGGCGTTATGTTTTTTGACCGCCTCGGCGACTGTATCATAAACGGACACGCCGAGCACTTCCTGTCCTCCCTTGCCCGGGGTAACGCCGGCAACTATATTGGTCCCGTAACGAAGCATCGCCTCGGTGTGGAAGCTGCCCACATTTCCGGTAATGCCCTGCACCAGGACTCTGGTGCCTGCGCCGACGATGATGCTCATAGCCCGACTATATCCTCACCACTTCTTTAATGGCGTCCTCCATATTGGAGTAACTTTCGATTCCTGCCTCCTTGAGTATCCGGATACCCTCCTCCTCTTTCGTGCCGATCATCCGGACCACAATCGGTTTTCTGGCTGTCGACTCGTTGAGCGCTTCGACAATTCCCTGAGCCACCAGGTCGCAGCGAGTTACTCCGCCCAGGATGTTGACCAGGATTGCCTTCACCTGCGGTTTGGACATGATGACGGTGAGTCCTTTCCTGACGACTTCCGGACCGACGCCCCCGCCGGTGTCCAGGAAGTTGGCCGGCTTGCCGCCGAAAAGGTGCACCACGTCCAGCGTGGCCATCACTAGGCCGGCACCGTTGCCGATAATGCCGATGTCACCATCGAGGTCAACATACGCCAGCCCCTGCTTTCTTGCCTCAACCTCGGCGGGACTGGCCTCCAGCCTGATATATAAAGAATCGGCGAACTCCGGGTGCCGGAAAAGAGCGTTATCATCGATTATCACACGGGCATCGCAGGCCACCAGTTCTTCTGTTTCTGTCTTGGCCAGCGGATTGATTTCAACCAGCTCGGCATCGCAGTCCATAGCGATGCCGTAGAGTGTATGCAGGATATTGCCCAGCCGGATGGCATCTTCTCTGTCTATGTCTGGTAAACGTGCCGCCAGTTCCAGAGCCGTATCCTGACTGAAACCGGTGCCGGGGTCGACGTGATGGCGGGATATTTTTTCCGGTGCAGTCCGGGCGATTTCCTCAATGTCAACGCCGCCGCTGGTGGACGCCATGACTGCATATTTTTTGGCCTGACGGTCTATGGTAAGAGAAGCATAATATTCCTCGATAAGGTCAATTTTTTGTTCCACCAGGATGTTGTTAACCGGCAAGCCTTTGATGGTGCTGCCGAAAAGTCTGGTGGCGATTTCTTTCGCCTCTGCCGGACCATTGGCGAACAGTATTCCGCCTGACTTGCCCCTGCCTGAAACCAGCACCTGGGATTTCAAGGCCACCGGTGCGCCGATTTCTGCGGCGGCCGCTTCCGCTTCAGCGGGACTGCTGACCACCTTTCCCATCGGCGTTGTGATGCCGTATTTGTGCAGGATATCCTTGGCTTCAAACTCAAAAAGCTTCATTCTTCAACCTTAACAGAGCGAGCCTTAAATTTCAAACTCCTCGGTTGTGCCGGCAGATTTCAAACGGCCCTTCAATCTGCGGGCAAAGTTCAGTGCCTTATCGAACGCCTGTAAATTGGCCTCCAGTTTTGCCGAAGGCAGGCGGTTGGCAATGGCCTTGACCAAAGCTTGGCGGTCGATGAGCGGGCAGAAGGGCACCAGAGAGCCTAAAGCCGCCACGTTGATGGCACGTTCCTCCCCGACCTTCCGGGCTATTTCCCCGAAGGGAATGGAGAGCGATTTATCCCAGAGAACTCGCTGTACCGCTTCCGAATCAACTATTACCAGGCCATCTTCTTTCATATCCGGCAGGTTACGGTCGCAGGCTACCTGGGTGAGGGCAATCAGCATATCCAGTTCTGTAGACTGGGGAAAATCAATCTCGGTATTGCTCAGAACGACCTCGGAGATTGAGTTACCGCCCCTTGTTTCCGGGCCGTAGCTCTGGCTCTGTGCCACGTACAGGTCTTGGACGATTCCGGCCTCGGCCAGCATTATACCCGCCAAGATGATACCCTGGCCTCCGGCGCCGGCTATCCTGATTTCATACCTTGGACTTTTTACCGAGGAGACTTTGGTATTGTTCATGATAGTTTGGCCTTTCTCTATTCACCAGAACGCCGATGACTATTTTACCTTCCAGCTCCGTGTCACTCAACTGTTTCGCCTTCTCTACCGTAATCGCGTTATCCTTCTGCCATTTCAACATTTCCACCGGCGAGTTAAGCTGCAGGAATCGACCGGTATAGGTTGTGCACTGGGATACCACTTCAAGCACGGAAAATCCCTTCTTTTTCAGCGCCATGCCGATGAGCCGCTCGAGAAGTCGCGTGTGGTATACGGTGGAGCGGGCGACCAATACTGCCCCGGCGGCCTCGGCTAGCCGGCAGATATCAAAATCGGGCTCAATATTGCCATATGGTGCTGAGGCGGTTATGGCTCCGTGGGGTGTGGTCGGCGAGCTCTGCCCTCCGGTCATCCCGTAGACGTTGTTGTTCAGGATGAAGCTTGCTATCTCAACATTGCGTCTGGCGGCGTGTATGAAGTGGTTCCCCCCGATGGCAACGGCATCGCCGTCTCCCATCACCGTGATAACCTTGAGGCGAGGATTGGCCAGTTTTATCCCGGTGGCAAAGGTGAGGGCTCTCCCGTGCGTGGTATGCAATGTGTTGAAGTCAACATAGACCGGGAGCCGACCGGAACAGCCGATTCCGGATATAAGTACGATATCGTCTTTACTATATTCGCTCTGGTCAATGACCCTGACCAGAGCCTGCATGAAAATGCCGATGCCGCAGCCGGAACACCAGATATGTGGAAACCGTTTGCTCGAGCGGAGATATTTGTGGACAAGGTGCTCAGCTTCCCTCATGAGTAGACCTCCTCCAGCGTCCGCAGGATTTCCGCGGGTTTGATAGGCGTGCCGTCGACCTTATTCAGAGTTAGCACTTCACAGCGGCTTTGATTTATCCTTTTTACCTCCCGGGAAATCTGCCCGATGTTCAGCTCCGGCACTAGGACCTTTGCTGAATTTTCCAGTATCCCGCTTATGGTGCGGCGCATGAAAGGCCAGAGTATCTTGAGATTAATCAGCCCCACTTTAAGTCCTTTTTCCCGTGCCTGCTGTACTGCCCGGAGCGCGGCACGCGCCACGCAGCCGTAGGCGATTATCGTTATCTTGGCATCTTCTGTTGCAAAAGCGTCGAACCACTGCAGGCGGTCATAGTCCTTCGATATCTTGTTAAAAAGCCGGTGGATGAGCGGTTCCACCTCATCGGTGCGGACGGTGGGATATCCCCGTACATCGTGGTAAAGTCCGGTCACGTGATAGCGGTAACCCTCGCCAAACGCCGGCATCGCTGGCACGCCGGTGCCCGGGTCAGCGTAGGGTATATACCATTCCGGGGGCACGGTGGGGTGGGGCCTGTCTTCAATTTCCAGACTATCCCTGGTCGGCAGGATGACCCCTTCCCTCATGTGTGCCACCAGTTCATCAACGAGCAGGATGACCGGAGTGCGGTATCGTTCCGAGAGGTTAAAAGCCTGCACGGTGAGCTCGAAAAACTCGTAGACGGAGGAAGGGGCGAGCACAATGATAGGATGGTCGCCGTGGGTACCCCAGCGGGATTGCATAACGTCGCTCTGGGAGGGCTGCGTGGGCAGGCCGGTGCTCGGCCCGGCGCGCATCACATCGACGATGACGCAGGGCACCTCTGCCATGCTGGCATAGCCGATATGCTCCTGCATCAGTGAGAAACCGGGCCCGCTCGTGGCCGTCATGCTTTTGCTGCCGGCAAGCGAAGCGCCGATCACTGCCCCCAGGCTGGCGATTTCATCTTCCATCTGGATGAATACGCCGCTGGCCCCGGGCATTTTCCGGGCCATAATCTCCATAATCTCCGTTGCCGGCGTGATGGGATAACCGGCATAGAAACGACAGCCGGCCATCAGTGCGCCTTCAACGCACGCTTCATTTCCCTGCAGGAGAACCTGTTTCCTCACGGCTTTCTTCATCTTTATTCACCACTATGGCAAAATCGGGACATCTCATCTCGCAGAGCAGGCAGCCGGTGCATTTCTCGGGATTTCTTACCACGGGATATCCTGAATCATCGGCTTCAAGGACCTGATGGGGACAGAAGGCGATGCAGATGCCACATTGCTTGCACCACCCTCGATATATCTCAACCCTGTTCATCTGACTGCCAAACTATTATATATAATTGAAAATATACACACAAGTTTAGGTGGGCACTTATGGACATAGGAAAAGGTAAGGATTGTGTCTTTTTCACTCGGCCTATCTATCCGATTTTGCTTTTCCTCATTTCATTTGCTAAAATTGGGATGTATGCTGGAACAGAGATTCACCGGAAGGTGGATTAACCGTTTACATCGCACGTCTCCTCAAACTGCTGTTGAATTATTTCAAAATACACCTTAAACTCAGCAAAGTGGATTTCTGGCTCCGGCCAGAATTTGAATAAGGCTTTAGGATGAGGATTCAGATATCTTCAAGGACGCTGCAGAGTGACTTCGTTAAGAAAGTAACCGAAATCTCCGGACAGGACCTTCTAGCCTGCAATCAGTGTGGCAAATGCTCGGCTGGCTGCCCTATGTGCTTTGCCATGGATCTGCTGCCCAATCAGATTATTCGACTGGCACAGCTGGGGCTGGAAGAGGATATCGCCGCGTCAAAAACGGTCTGGCTCTGTGCCTCTTGCCTTACCTGCACCGTGCGCTGTCCGCGTGGGGTCGACCTGGGCAGGGTGATGGAGGCCATAAGACTCATCACCCTGAGGAAGAATATCGACTATGTGGGCGCGGCAAAAATCCCGAAAGATACCATCAGCGAACTTCCACAGATAGCACTGGTGAGCAGCTTCCGCAAGCACACTGCCTGAGGGGTATTATGGATCTGAGCTACTATCCGGGCTGTACATTGAAGACAGCGGCGAAAGGTTTGGAGGATTCGGCCATTACCTCCATGAATGCCCTGGGCATCAGGCTGGTCGAAATCGAACGCTGGAATTGCTGCGGCACCGTCTATTCGCTCGCTGAGGATGACCTGGCACATCATCTGGCTCCAGTGCGCAATCTCATTCGCGTCAAAGAACAGGGCAGCGATAGAGTGGTTACCCTGTGCTCTTTCTGCTATCATACGCTGAAACGGGCGAATTTGCTGGTGCGCAATGACGGCGAAAAGAGGAAGACCCTTAACGACTTCATGGAGGAAGAGGTTGATTACAATGGGGAAGTAGAGGTCTTGCATCTTCTCGAGGTGCTGCGGGACGAGGTCGGCTGGGAGGCTATAACCGAAAAAGTTAAAGTCCCGCTGCAGGGCCTGAAAGTGGCGCCATATTATGGCTGCACACTGCTGCGACCCCAGGACGTGGCCATCGACGAGGTGGAAAGGCCAACCATTCTGCATCAGATGATGAAAAGCCTGGGTGCGGAAGCAGTTGATTTCCCCTACGCCACCGAATGTTGCGGCTCATTTCAGATTGTGGGCAATCCCGATTTCATTAACCAGCGTGCCTGGGAGATATTGAGCTCGGCAATTAGGTGTGGCGCGGAAGCTATTGTCCTCACCTGCCCCCTCTGTCACTTCAACCTCAGCCAAAGACAGCCGGAACTGGTAAAAAGGTACAGCGATTTTCAGGGCATGCCGGTCTTCTATTTCACTCAGCTTCTGGCTATTGCCCTGGGAATTGACCCAGAAGTCTGCCATTTTGAACTGAGCTATGGGGATCCTTTTTCTCTACTTAAGAGCAGGAAAGTGGTCTCTTAATTACTATACGGAAAAACAATGGGAAGTATAGATGGTTCCATTGCCAGAAAGGCATTGATAATCGGTGGTGGGGTGGCGGGCATTCAGGCGTCCCTGGACATCGCCGATGCGGGATATGAAGTTATTCTGGTGGAAAGAACGCCCAGCATTGGCGGTCATATGCTCCAGTATTCAGAGGTTTTTCCGACCTTGGATTGTCCGCAATGTATCATGACCCCCAAAATGGTGGAGGTGGGACAGCACCCCAACATCAGGCTTTTAACCTATTCCGAGGTAGAAAGCGTCTCCGGGAAAGTTGGCAATTTTAACGTTCGAATCAGAAGAAAGACCCCTTATGTGGAGTGGGACAAGTGCACCGGCTGCGGAGAATGTGCCGCCGTATGCCCGGTGGAAGTATATAGCGAGTACGAGCGCGGTGTCACCGCACAAAAGGCAATCTATAAACCATTCGGTCAGGCGGTCCCCGCTGTCTTTACTGTGGAAAAGAGGGGGTACTCCCCGTGCCGGGTTGCCTGTCCGGCTGGCGTGAATGCTCAGGGGTATATTGCCCTTATTTCTCAGGGTAAGTTCCCGGAAGCTCTGGAGGTGGTGCGCCGGACCATGCCCTTCGCCGGGGTAATCGGGCGGGTCTGTACTCATCGCTGTGAAACGGAGTGTGAACGGGGGACTGTCGATGAGCCCATGGCCATCCGAACTCTCAAACGATTCATTGCCGATTACGAGCTGAAGGCGGGCAGAGAGAAGGTAACTCCCGTCGAAAAGACAAGACAGGAGAAGGTGGCGGTGGTTGGCTCCGGGCCGGCGGGTCTGGCCTGTGCCTATGACCTGATCCGGAAGGGATATCCGGTAACCGTATTTGAGGCCATGCCTGTGGCCGGCGGTCTGCTGCGCTATGGAATTCCGGAATACCGATTGCCGAAGAACGTGCTTGATAACGAGATTGATTATGTCCAGGAACTCGGCGTTGAAGTCAGGACGAATAGCCGGGTGGAGGACCCGGGCAAGCTCTTTGCCGAAGGGTACAAGGCGGTATTTCTGGGCACTGGTGCCGGAATGAGCCAGAAAATGAACATCCCCGGTGAGGACACGCCGGGGGTAATCCATGCCCTTGATTTCCTGAAGCAGGTCAACTCCGGAGATAAAGCCAGCCTGGGCCGGCGGGTGGTGGTCATTGGTGGAGGCAATGCAGCGGTGGATGCCGCCCGGGTGGCCAAACGTCTGGGCGCTGACGAGGTGACCATCGTTTACCGTCGTTCCCGGGACGAAATGCCGGCGGTTGCCGAAGAGGTTGACGAGGCGGAAAAAGAAGGTGTCAGGCTCCATATTTTAGCTGCGCCGACGCAGGTTTTGAGCCAGGGTGGCAAACTGACCGGCATCGAGTGCCTGCGTATGGAGCTGGGTGAGCCCGATGCCAGCGGCCGCCGGAGACCGATACCGGTCAAAGGCTCGGAATTTATTCTGGACGTTGACAATGTCATCATCGCCATCGGTCAGGTGGTGGATAAAGCCGGGCTGCCCGAAGAGCTTGCCTGTACCGAGCGAGGTACTCTTTCCGCAGACCCGGTCACGTTTGAAACCAGTATGGCCGGTGTCTTCGCTGGCGGAGATATGGTCTCTGGTCCGGCGGATGTTATCCGGGCCATTGCTGCGGGCAAAGAGGCGGCGGAAAGCATTGACCGCTATTTGAATGGCGCTGACCTGTGTGAGGGAAGGCCAAGGCAGCTTAACAAAGTCGAAGAGGTCTCCAAGGAAGGGGTATTGCCGAGGTCGAGGGCAGCCATGCCGATGCTTGACCTGAAACAGAGAGAGCGCTCCTTTGCCGAGGTGGAACTCGGCCTTGACGAGAAAACGGCCATTGAGGAAGCCAAACGCTGCCTGAACTGCGCCGGCTGCTGCGAGTGCTTCTCCTGTGAAGTAGCCTGCGAGAGAAAAGCGATCAACCACGAGCTGGCCGACCGCTATGAGGAAGTTGAGGTCGGAGCCATTGTGGTGGCCACCGGCTTTGAATTAACACCGGTTAAAGCGATCTCAGAGTTTGAGCCGGATTTGGATATCTTGGACGGAATTCAATTTGAACGGATTCTCTGTCCCGGCGGTCCTACCGCCGGCGTGGTGCTGAGGCCGTCCGACGCCAAAGAACCGAAAGAGGTGGCATTCATCTCCTGTGTGGGCTCCCGCGACCCGGAGCACGGTGTCCCTTACTGTTCCCGGGTGTGCTGTATGTATCTGGTCAAACAGGCCATGCTCTACAAGCACGCTGTCCCCGATGGTCAGGCATATATCTTCTATATGGACATCAGAACGACCGGGAAAGGTTATGAGGAATTCGTGCAAAGAGCTGTGGAGGAAGATGGAGTGCTCTATCTGCGGGGTAGAGTCTCCAAGATATTCCGGGATGGTGATAAGCTCAAAGTCTGGGGAGCGGACACCCTGACCGGGAAGAGAATAGAACTGTCCTGCGACCTGGTGGTGCTGGGCATGGCCATGGTACCTGACCCGGCGGCCAGGGAGTTGATGCGGATACTGGGCATAAATACCGATATGCACGGGTTTATCACCGAAGCCCATCCCAAGCTTCGTCCCCTGGAGAGTTCGGTGCCGGGCATCTATATCGCCGGTACCGCCCAGGGCCCCAAGGACATCCCCGATTCGGTGGCCCAGGGGAGCGGGGCAGCGAGCAAAGTACTGGCGCTGTTCTCACAGCAGGAGCCGGTGCTGGAAAAAGCGGAAAAACGATGAAAGAGAAGCGAATCGGCGTCTTTGTCTGCCACTGCGGGCTGAATATCGCCGGCACGGTGGACGTGGAGCAGGTCGTGGAGCAGATAAAGGATTACCCCGGCGTAGCCCACGCCGAGCACTATATTTACATGTGCTCCGACCCGGGCCAGGAGCTGGTGCGAAAGGCAATTAAAGAAAAAGGCCTGGACGGCATTATCATGAGCAATTGCTCGCCCTCTCTGCACCAGGCGACGTTTCGCAAACTGGCGGCTTCTGAAGGGGTTAATCCCTACTTCTGTGAGATTGCCAATATACGGGAGCAGTGCAGCTGGCCCCATGCCGGCGATAAGGAAACGGCCACCAGAAAGGCAGTCGCCATCATCAAGGCGATAATCGAAAAATTGCGTCGCAATATATCTCTTACTCCCCTAGTGGTGCCGCTGACCAAGAGGGTGCTCGTGATCGGGGCCGGGGTGGCGGGGATGCAGGCAGCTCTGGACATCGCCGATAGCGGCTACGAAGTGGTGCTGGTGGAGCAAAGCCCCAGCATTGGCGGGCATACCGCACAGCTATCGGAGACATTCCTGACTGGCGATGTTATACCGGGACTGGTTTCACCCATGATGTCAAAGATAGCTTCGCATCCCAATATCAGTCTTTACGCCTACTCAGAATTGGAAGACGTATCCGGATACGTCGGCAATTTTCAGGTGAGCATCCGGCGTAAGGCGACGTCTGTAGATGAATCGAAGTGCAATTACTGCGGGCTCTGTCTGGAAAGCTGTCCCGTGAAGACTGCTTCCGAATTCGACCGGGAGCTTGCGCAACGCGGTGCCATCTACATCCCCTTTCTCGAGGCCCTGCCGCAGCGACCGGTGATAGACCGGGAGACCTGCCGGCATTTTGGTGGCGATAAGTGCCAGGCCTGCCAGGAAGCTTGCCCCCAAAATGCCATAGATTTCAAACAGGAGGACACAATAGTTGAGGAGGAGGTCGGTGCCATTATCGTGGCCACGGGCTATGAGCTTTTCCCATGCACCGGCATTGCCGAATATGCCTCAGATCCGGACGTGATAGATGGGCTACAGTTCGAGAGGCTGCTTTCACCTTCCGGTCCAACGTCAGGTGAGGTCAGAAAGCCGTCTGATGGGAAAATACCGGAGCAGGTTGTTTTCCTACAGTGTGTCGGTTCCCGCGACCCGGAACACGGCGTGTCCTACTGCTCGCGGGTTTGCTGCATGTACGTGGCGAAACACGCACTTCTTTACAAACAGGCCGTTCCCGAAGGCCAGGCATACGTTTTTTATATGGATATTCGCTCTGATGCCAAGGGCTATGAGGAATATGTCAAGAAAATGGTGGATGAGGAAAGGGTCCTCTATCTGCGGGGAAGGGTGTCCAGGATATTCCGGGACGGGGATAAGCTCAAGGTCTGGGGTTCCGACACTCTGACCGGAAAGAGCATTGAGATTGCCGCCGACCTGGTGGTTCTGGCCACCGCCATGGTACCCAATCCGGGAGCCAAGGAACTGGCGAGGAAGCTCAATATCATCGTTGACCAGTATGGTTTTATCACCGAAGCGCACATCAAGTTGAGGCCGGTGGAGACCCTTACTGCCGGCATCTACTTGGCGGGGACGGCGCAATGGCCCAGAGACCTGCCTGATACTATCGCCTCGGCGAGCGGGGCGGCGAGCAAAATCCTCTCCCTTTTCTCCCGCAGGGAGCTGCTCCATGAGCCCACCGTTGCCGTCGTTGACCCGGAAGTATGCCGTGGCTGCGGACAGTGTGTTGCCATCTGTGCCTTTAAGGCAATCGAGCTCGACCCGGTGAAGAAGGTGGCCTGGGTCAATGAAGCGATATGTGACGGCTGTGGCGCCTGTGCGGTTACCTGTCCTTCCGGAGCGATGCAGCACCGGAACTGGACCGCCCGACAGTTTTTCGAGGTAATCGATATCGCCACTGCGGAATATGTGTGAGTAATAAAATGGCCAAGTCAGAAGCGGTTCTGGTAATCGGTGCCGGGGTGGCCGGAATAAAGGCCTCCCTGGACCTGGCGGAGGCGGGATATACGGTCTATCTCTGCGAGCGGAAGCCGAGCATCGGTGGCGCCGTGGTTCAGATGGACAGGTGGTTCCCGGACAACCACTGCAGCCTGTGCCAGATGCTGCCCACACTGAATAGAGATTTATCCTCCCAGTTCTGCCTGCGGCGCGGGCTGGTCCATCCCGGAGTCGAGCTGCTTTTCAACACGGAAGTAACCGGCCTGCAGGGCGAGGCGGGCGATTTCAGAGCAGAATTAAGCACGAGGAGCACCGGCGTGGATGCTAGCTTATGCATTGGCTGCGGGCTCTGTACTGAGGCCTGCCCGGTCGAGGTGGAAAGTCAATTCGACGAGGGGCTGGGTCGAAAGAAGGCTATCGATGTGCCGAATCCATACGCCTCTCCTCGCCGGTATGCCATAGACTGGGAAAAATGCACCCGGTGCGGAGAATGCGTCGGCAAGTGCCCCACCCAGGCCATTCAGCTGGAACCGAAGGAGAGCACCATGCAGCTCCAGGTGGGTGCCATTATCCTGTCGACCGGCTTCGAGGAATTCGACCCGCGCATGGCCACGCAGTATGGCTACCGGCGCTATCCCAACGTAATAACCAGCATTGAGCTGGAGCGTATACTCAGTCCGGGCGGACCTTCCGGAGGGGAGCTGGTCCGTTCTTCAGATGGCAAAACGCCAGCGTCAATTGCCTTTTTGCAGTGCATCGGCTCGCGTGACCGCGGGAGGGATTACTGCTCCTCGGCGTGCTGCATGTTTGCCGTAAAAGAGGCCGCGCTCATCAGAAAGACCTGGCCGGATACGGATGTCCATATCTTTTTCATGGATTTGAGGACCTTCGGCAAGGGTTATTATCGCTACTATGAGCATGCCAGGGACGAACTCGGCGTGCACTTCACCCGCTGCCGCGTCCCGGTGGTGAAAGAAGACCCCCAGACCCATAACATTATGCTTACCGTGGCCGCTGATGGTGGCTTACCGGTCAGGCGCCAGTTTGAAATGGCCGTGCTGTCCGTGGGCCAGACGCCGGCCCCGGAATTCGGGGAGCTCTGTCAGGTCCTAGGCGTGGAGACCAATCGGTGGGGGTTCTGCCAGACGCGTCCGTTTTCTCTGACGGAGACGTCACAGGATGGAATATACGTATGTGGCAGTGCCGCCGGCCCCAAGGATATCACCGATACGGTGGTTGAAGCCGGTGCTGCTGCTGGTGAGGCGACGCGATGGCTCAGCTCACCTCCTGCCCGCCCTGCGGCTGAAAAGCCGGCGGAAACACCGTCAGAAGAGGAAGCGCCACAGGTTGTCGTTTTTCTGTGCGGCTGCGGCGATGAAATCGCCTCCGCGCTCGACCTTGAGTCGGTGGCAGGTTACATAGGACAACTGCCGGGCATGGTTCACGTAGAACAGGTGCCCTACCTCTGCTCGGACGAGGCCTTGGAAGCAGTGGCAAAAGGAGCAAAGGAGCACAAGGGCAACCGTCTGGTGCTGGGTGGGTGTGGCCTGTGTGTCAACAAATACATTAATGATAAATTTGCCACTGAGGCTGGACTTATGCCGGAGAAAATCAGGGTGGTGAATCTCAGGGAAGACGTGGTCTGGGTGCACCGTGACCAGCCCGATGCTGCTCTGGCCAAGACCAGAAGCCTGCTGAACATGGCCATAGAGGATGCCAGACAGCAGGACTATCCGCCCTTATCGCTGACGGCGGTAACACCCGGCGCGCTGGTTATCGGCGGCGGCATCGTCGGCATGACGGCGGCCCTGTCCATCGCCCGGCATGACATTGAAGTCCACCTTGTCGAAAAATCACCGGAGCTGGGCGGAAACCTGAAGGACCTGTACTCCACGCTGGAAAGCGGCGATACCCGGCCATTGCTCAAAGATACTTTGGAGCAGGTGAGCAGCAACTCCAATATCCACCTGCACCTGGAGTCAGAGGTGGTGGCGACCAGCGGCTATGCCGGTGATTTTCGGGTCAGTATCAAGAAGAAAGACGACACCACAGATGTACTGGAAGTCGGTGCCGTCATCGTCGCTACCGGTGGTGATGAGTACCGCCCCGAAGAGTACCTGTACGGGCAAAGTCAGAAGGTGCTCACGCAGCGTGAGCTGGAAAAGAGGCTTGCTTCCGGCGAGATTGACCCGAGTGGGCTGAGTTCGGTGGTGATGATACAGTGTGTCGGCTCCAGGGAGAAAGACCGGCCGTATTGCAGCCGTGTCTGCTGCTCAGAGGCCATAAAAAATGCTTTGAAATTGAAGGAAGTAAATCCCGGCATTGAGGTAGCCGTTCTCCACCGGGATGTGATGAGCTACGGCTTCAAGGAGCAGTACTATACACTGGCGCGGGAAAAAGGCGTGCAATTTATACGCTACGGGCTGGACAGCAAACCGGAGGTAAAAGAGGAGGGGGAGCGGTTAATCACGGAGCTCATCGAGCCGGTGTTAGGGGGAAAGCTGGTGCTTGAGCCCGACCTGGTCGTTCTGAGCACGGGCATTATCCCGAATGATAACCCGGCGCTCGCCGGTATCCTGGAGGTAGAGACGGATGAGGATGGCTTCTTCCGCGAGGCAGAGGAGAAGTTCCGGTCTACAGATTTTCTGCGAGAGGGTATCTATGTCTGCGGGCTGGCTCAGTCGCCCCGGGGTATCGAGGAGACCATCGCCCAGGCACAGGCCGCCGCCGGAAGAGCGGTATCCCTGCTGACCTCGAAGCACCTGAAAGCGGGAAGGATGGTCTCCGAGGTCGTTCAGAGACTGTGCCGTAAGTGCGAGATGTGCATTACCGTTTGCCCCTACGATGCCAGAGCCAGAGACGAGGAAACCAACGAGATAGTTGTACGGGAGGCTCTCTGTCAGGGCTGCGGGGCCTGTGTCGTGGCCTGCCCCAGCGGCGCTGCCAAAATGAGAGGGTTCAGGGACAAGCAGGTATTCTCGTTAATAGATGCCGTTTTTCAGTGATAAGGAGGTAAAGAAGTGGCCGAGGAAAAAGAGTTTCAACCGGTAATCGTGGGCTTCTTCTGCAACTGGTGTACGGCTACCGCCGCCGACCTCGCTGGCACGCTCCGCATGCAGTACCCGGCCAATATCCGCCCCATCCGCACCATGTGCAGCGGATCGGTGGACCCGGTTTACGTATTGCGGGCGCTGCTGGGCGGCGCTGACGGCGTGATTGTAGGGGGATGTACTCCCGGCGATTGCCACTATGTCTCCGGAAACTACAAGGCGAGAAGGCGAATGGCCATACTGAAGACGATGCTGAAGACCCTGGGAATTGAGGATGACCGGGTCTGGATAAGATGGATCAGCGCTGCGGAAGGCGCCAAGTTTGCCCGCACCATGAGAGAGGTGACCGAATCAATTAAGAAACTTGGGCCCAATCCATTGCGGGAAGACTGGTCAATTTAAGGAATGAATATGGAAAGATACGCAACTTTGCCGGTGGAAAACGGAGTGCTGGGGGCGATTCGCCAGTTTCTGGCCGGCCTGCTGGAGAAAAAGCTGGTCGATGCGCTGCTGGTGCCGCTGGAATTGCCCACGGGCGAGAATGTGGTACCGACTATCGTGAGCCGGCCGGAGCAGGTCCAGAGGGCCAACCCGCTGGCGCCGGTGCTGCCGGTGAATGCCGCCCGGCTCGTCTCCAGGGTCACCCTGGTATCTTCCAGCCCGGAACGGCTGGGTGTGGTGCTGCGTTCCTGCGAACTCCGGGCACTCGTTGAGCTGGTGAAGTTGAAGCAGGCCTCGCTGGATAAGCTGCTCCTGATAGGCATTGACTGCTTTGGCACCTACTCGGTAAACGACTACGAAAAATCCGTCAAGGAAAGCGCGTCATCGACCGAGGATTTCCTGAACCGGGCGCGAGAGGGAAAGGAAGACCCTCTGCTTCGTAAAGCCTGCCAGATATGCGAATACCCGGTCCCCATGGGCGCTGACCTCACCATCGGTCTGCTCGGTGTAGACCTGGCCAAGGGGATTTTGCTGGTCGCCGGAACGCCGGAAGGTGAAAAGGTGATTGAGGAGATGGGCCTTGAGGAGGCGAAAGCTGGGGAGAGACAGCCAGCCGTAGAAAAGCTCACTGCGGAGAGGGCAAGGAAGAGGGAAGAGGTTTTAAAACAGGTCCAGGAAGAAGTAAAGGGCCTGGACAAAATGATGGCCACGCTGGCCACCTGCATCAACTGCCACAACTGCAAGACAGCCTGCCCGCTCTGCTACTGCAAGGAGTGCTTCTTCGACTCTCCGGTATTCGAATTCGAGGCCGAGAAGTATCTGGGTTGGGCAAAAAGAAAGGGTGCTCTGCGCATGCCCAACGATACGCTGCTTTTTCATTTGACCCGGCTCAACCATATGGTGGTTGCCTGCGTTGGCTGTGGGCTTTGCACGGAAGCCTGTCCCAACGATGTTCCGGTTTTCGATATTTTCCGCCTGGTGGGATATGAGGTACAGAAGGTATTCGATTACGTACCGGGCAGAAGCCTGGATGAGGAACTGCCCCTGACCACGTTCAGGGAGGAGGAACTGCCCAATATCGGGGTGTAGCCCATGCAGTACTTTGATAAGAACGGTGTAGCGGTAATTGAAGCGAACTTTGCCGAGCAGGTAAAAGAGGCGAGCGGCACGGAAATAAACCGCTGCTACCAGTGCCTCACCTGCAGCCTGGGCTGCCCGTCGGCCTTTGCCATGGACTATCTTCCCCACCAGATTGTCCGCATGGTGCAGATAGGCCTCCGGGAGCAGGTGCTGACCAGTTCCACCATCTGGGTCTGTGCCGACTGCCAGGCCTGTGCTACCAGATGTCCCAATGAAGTTGACATCGTCAGGATAATGGATGTCCTGCGTGAGATTTCGCTGCGTGAAGGATTTGTCAAAGAGCGCAGTGTCGCTGATTTCCACCGCATTTTTCTGGGCAACATTGAGCAGTGGGGTAGGCAGCACGAACTATCCCTGATTTTGAAGCTCAAACTCAAGACGCGAGACCTGTTCAGCGATTTGCTGCCGGGGATAAAAATGCTCATGAAGGGTAAGTTGAAGTTGCTTCCGGAGCGCTTCAAAGAGATAGAAAAGGTGAGGGACATTTTCCGGGGAGCGGAAAAATGAATCAGCAGACAGCAGTGAAATATGCCTATTACCCCGGCTGTTCCTTGGAGGCTACCGCCAGGGAGTATGACCTGTCTGTACGCGCCGTGTGTGAGCATCTCGGCATTGAGCTGGCGGAGATTCCCGACTGGAATTGCTGCGGGGCGTCGTCCGGGCACAGCACCGACCGTCGTCTGGCCGGTAACCTCGCCGGCAGGAACCTGGCGCTGGCCGAGGGTATGGGGATGGACATCGCCGTTGCCTGTCCCGCCTGCTACATCAGGTTGAGAAAAGCACAGAACGAGATGAAACAGGATGAAAAGCAGCGAGATGAACTCACAAATTTGACCGGACTGTCCTACAATGCTCAATATAATACCCGACATCTCCTTGACATAATCTGTAACGAAATCGGTCTGGAGAGCCTGAAAGATAAAGTGGTCAAACCGCTACACGGCTTGAAACTGGCCGCCTATTATGGCTGCTACCTTGTCCGCCCCCCTGAAATCGTTGCCTTCGATGACCCGGAAAACCCGCAGTGCCTGGATGCTCTGCTTGATACCCTTGGTGCCGAGGTCAGGGACTGGTCCGGCAAGGTGGACTGCTGCGGTGGCAGCCTGTCGCTGAGCAAAAGGGAAATGGCTAGGCGAATGGTAGGTGAGCTGGTTGAGATGGCGAGGCGGGCCGGTGCCGAGGCAATGGTCGCCGCCTGTCCGCTGTGCCACGCCAACCTGGAAATGCGGCAGGGCGGAGCTAACGGAAATAAAATGCCCGTATTCTATTTCACCGAACTTATCGGGCTGGCGCTGGGAATAGCTGAGGCCGGGTCCTGGTTCAAAAAACATTTGATTTCACCTTCTGGTCTGTTGGCCTCGCTTGGTTTATAATCAAACGGAGGTTATCATGGCGGATAAAGAGCGTACAGAGACCATCAATAAGAAAGAGGCGGAAACAGAAGAGGCAAAGCTGATTCCGGTTTACGTGATGGGCAAAAGGTATCTGGTACCGGAGACGCTCACCATCATGAAGGCGCTGGAGTACGCCGGATACCAGTTCATTCGCGGGTGCGGCTGCCGGGGCGGCATCTGCGGCGCCTGCGCCACCGTTTATCGCAAGCCGGGGGACTATCACCTTCGCGTTGGGCTGGCCTGTCAGACGGTGGTGGAACCGGATATGTATCTGACGCAGATACCCTTTTACCCGGCGAACCGGGCGAGCTATGATTTCGAGAAGCTCACCGCCGGTCCCGAGGAGATATTCAAGCTGTATCCCGAGGTATTTCGCTGCATCGCCTGCAATAGCTGTACCAAAGTCTGTCCCATGGATGTCCAGGTGATGGACGTTATCTCGGCGGTGAAACAGGGCAACATCGAGAGGGCAGCCACCCTTTCCTTTAGCTGTATACAGTGCGGCCTCTGCGTCAGCAGGTGCATGGGGGAATTGCCGCAGTATCACATCATGCAGCTGGCGCGGAGAATTTACGGGAGCCGGATTGCGCCTAGGGCCGAGCACCTGAATGAGGCGGTCGAGGTGGCGAAAAGCGAAAAATGCCAGCAGGCGTTGCAGAAGCTGATGAAGTCCGATGTCAAACAATTAAGGGAACTCTATAAGTCCCGGGAAATGGAGCCGGAAATGGCGGGCGAGGACTGGACGCCGGCGAAGCATGATTATCCCTAGGAGGAAGGAATGCCGTACACTGAGGAACTGACGAATCTGATAAAAGTGGTGGAGAAGACCAGGCCGCAGCGGCTGGCGCGGAAGAAGAAGGGGGAGGAATTCCCCCGCATGTCGCCGGATGAGGCCGATGAGGTCCTGAAGAAGTTTCATCCCGATTATAAAGGAGAGGGGCGTCGGGAACTGAAGGTAGGGCCGAGCAAAGGGGACCGGATTCCCCACGAATTTGCCGACCTGCTTGAGGCATGGAGCCGGATAAACCCGGATTACATCGACCTCTCCCGCGTGGATATGGAAACCGATATCCTGATAATTGGGGGTGGTGGTGCCGGGACTGCAGCCGCGCTGCTTGCCGAGCAGAACGGGGCCAGGGTGTTGCTGGTCACCAAACTGCGCCACGGTGATGCCAACACCATGATGGCTGAAGGCGGCATTCAGGCGGCCAGCAAGGTGGAGAAAGACTCGCCCTGCGTGCATTACCTTGACACGTTGGGTGGCGGCCACTTTAAGAATGAACCGGAACTGCTGAGCACTCTGGTCACCGAGGCACCGGGAGTGCTCAAGTGGCTGGAAGGTCTCGGGGTGATGTTCTCCAAATTTCCTGATGGCCGGCTGCATACTTTGCTTGGCGGTGGGATAAGCCGGAAGCGAATGCATTACTGCAGTGACATAACCGGCGCCGAGATAATGCGCACCATTCGCGATGAAGCCCGCAATAAAGAGAATATCACCGTCCTGGAATTCTCCCCCACCATCGAACTTATTTTGAACGAGCATGGTCACTGCGCCGGCGCCGTACTTTACAACCTGGAGACCGAAGAATACCTGATAGTCAAGGCCAAGGCGACCATTCTGGCCACCGGAGGCTGCGGTCGTTTGCACATTCAGGGCTTTATGACCACCAATCACTACGGGGCCACGGCTGACGGCATTGTTTTGGGCTACCGGGCCGGGGTGAAGCTAAAGCTACTGCATACCATCCAGTATCATCCCACCGGTGCTGTCTTCCCCGAGCAGGTGGAAGGCCTTCTCATCACGGAAAAATTCCGGGGGGCCGGGGCGAATCTGGTGAACATTGACGGGGAGCAATTCGTCTATGAGCGCGAGCCGAGGGACGTGGAATCAGCGGCTATAATCAGGGAGTGTCTGGAGACGGGAAAGGGCGTTCCCACGCCCACCGGAAAACTGGGCGTATGGCTGGATTCGCCCATGATCGATATCTTGATGGGCGAAGGCACGGTGGAGAGGGAATTTTTGGGTAAATTCATCGTGTACCGGCGGTTTGACATTGATATCGCCAAGCAACCGATGCTGATTTACCCCACGCTCCACTACCAGAATGGCGGACTGGAATACAATGCCCGCGGGGAAACATCTGTGCCCGGGCTTTTCATCGCCGGCGAGGTCAGCGGCGGCGTGCATGGCGAAAATCGCCTGATAGGCAATTCCCTGCTCGATGTTCTCGTCTTTGGACGGATTGCCGGGGAGAGCGCATCCGGCTATACCAGGGATAAAGCCAAGGACGGTAGACTATCACTGCAACACGTGAAAGATTATCACCATGATTTGGAGAAATCAGGCGTTGTAACCGACCGCGTGGCGCCGATACTTCTTCCTGACTATGCCAATCCGGAAGTGAGGGAAAGGCAGCTCACCGCCCATCATGTGAATAAGTGAGCACGACGGCTCAGGCAACGGAAACGATATCCGGCAGAGGCTCGTATTCCACTATCTTGTCCAGACTCGCTCCCATCGATGCATCGGTTTCACGGTCTACAATCACCTCAATGATATAAGGCCAGTTTGCCTCTAGCGCCCGTTGCAGCGCCGGTTTGATTTCCTCCGGCTTCTCCACCCGCTGACCGTAGGCGCCATAAGCCTCGGCGAACCTGACGAAGTCAACGTACATCCCGTCGTACCAAGTATTGACCTCGTAGTTCATCTGGTAAAGGTGTTTTTCCTGCTGGCGGATGAGGCTCAAATAGCCATTATTGATGACGATGATAATGAGGGGTAACTGGTACATCACCGCCATGGCCAGTTCCTCGCCGCAGAACCCGATTCCGTAGTCGCCGACGATGTTCACTACCGTTTTCTCCGGGTGGGCCACCTTGGCACCAATGGCGGCGGGGAGGTCCCAGCCCAGTGGGCCGGCCCCGCCGGGAATGAGGTAATGGCGTGGCTGGAATACCCGCTGGAACTGTGATGACCATATCTGGTTCAGGCCAATACAGGTGACAAATACGGTGTCCTCGTTGAAGAACTCGTTGATTTCCTGGAAAACCCGCTGTGGCTTGATAGGCACCTGGTTGAAGTCAAGCCGGCGCTGGTATTTTTCGCGTTCTTCCGGTATGAAGGGCACCCTGCCCGCTGGCTCCAGGGGTGGGGTTATCTTTCTGGCCGTTTCCAGCAGGGCGTTAAGGGCCAGCTTGGCATCGGCAACGATGCCCAAATCTGCCGGGATGATGCGCCCTATCTGGGTGGGTTCAATGTCGATGTGGATGAATTTTCTATTCCCGGTGTAGACATCAAGGGTGCCGGTATGCCGGTCGGAGAAGCGGCAGCCAATGCCCAGCACCAGGTCGGAGTCCAGAAATGTCCTGTTACCGAAGATGGTATTGCAGGAAGTGCCCACCTGACCGGCGTAGAGGGGGTGATTGGCGGCAATGCCTCCTTTGCCCATAAGGGACGTGACCACGGGAAGGGACAAGTATTCGGCCAGCGCCACGAACTCATCGCAGGCATCGGCCCTCAGCACGCCGCCGCCGAGTAGCAGCAGCGGCTTCTCTGCGGAGAGTACCATCTCCAGTGCCTGGCTGATTTTTGACTGCTCCGGTGCCGGCCTTCTTATTTCCAGAGAAGAGTCGGTTGTGGGGTCATATTCGATTTCCTTGCGCTGCACGTCCAGCGGCAGGTCGATGAGCACCGGGCCCGGGCGTCCCTCGCGGGCGACTCGAAATGCTTCTCTGGTGATATAGGGGAGCCGTTCCGATTCCTTCACGCAGTAGCTCTTCTTGGTTATCGGCCTGACGATTTCAGCGATATCCACGGCCTGAAAGGCTTCCTTGCCAAGCTGGGCAATCACCGCCTGGCCAGTGATGGCAATGAGGGGGATGGAATCTACCTGCGCGGCATACAGACCGGTAACCATATTCGTCCCGGCCGGCCCCGACGTCCCCACGCAAACGCCGACCTTCCCGCTGGCACGGGCATAGCCGTCAGCAGCATGGGAGGCACCTTCCTCGTGACGGGCCAGGAAATGCCTGATTTTAGCGGACTTTCTCAGGGCGCTGTAAAACGGGAGTATTCCTGCCCCCGGTATGCCAAAAATAACTTCCACCCCTTCATCTTCCAGGATTTTCACCATGGCTTCCGCGGCTTGCATTCTGGCCATCTTATGAGCTCCTTTGTCTCGGGTTATCTGGAGTATCAGCTGGCGCTATTCTCCCTGGTATCCCATTGCGCGGGAGATTTCCAGCGCGCAGCTTTTTATCAGTGGTTTTATCTCCTGTACCCTTTTGTTGGAAAGGCGAGCCGAGGGGCCGGAGACACTGATGGCGGCAACTACGCCTCCGTTGCTATTCTTTATCGGCGAGGCAATGCATTTGACACCGATTTCCCTCTCCTCGTCATCGATACCGACACCTTCCTCACTGATAATAATCAGTTCGTGTTTTAATTTATCTACGTCGGTTATGGTGTTTTTAGTATAGGAGGGGAGAGGTTTGCCATTCAGAAAATCCTCCAGTTGCTCGTCATTCATGTGAGCCAGAAATACCTTGCCGACCCCGGTACTGTGCAGCGGCACCCGATTGCCAACCTGGGTAAACATGCGCAAGTTTTGGTTGGACTCGATATGCTCAATGTAAACAGCCTCGTTCTGATCCAGAATGGCGATATTAACCGATTCACTGACCATCTTATTGAGGCCATCCAGAATAGGGAAGGCTAAGTCGCGTATTTTCATCCGCTTGCTCAGCACGTGACTGAACTGCAGCAATTTGGTGCTCAGGGAATACTTTTGCCTTTTCTGCCGCTGGTTCAGGTAACCCCTTTTCATCAGGGTAGCCACAATCCGGTGGGCGGTGCTGACATTCAAGCCGGTCAGGCTGGCAATCTCGGCGAGGCCAATCTCATCATCTCTGTCCAGAAACAATTCCAAGATGTCAAGGGCCTTTTGGATGGTCTTCATAATAATTTCAAATAATGAAAATATATTACAATTATTGCAATTATAATGAATGACGCTTGCTTTGTCAATAATAAATCTTTAGACGCAGCGTAATGTCAGTGGCCGGGAGTTTTCGTATACAGGCAGCCCTTGTGATAGAATAAATCAGTAAATTTTGCTCTGGCAGGACAGATGGAACAGCTGAGTCAGGTAGTCACCCTTGCTATTCTGCTGACCGCCGCTCTGGTCGGGGGCATGATAGCCCACCGTCTGCGCCAGCCGGTCATACTGGGCTACCTGGTAATCGGCGTGGCGGTCGGCCCACATGCCCTGGGGCTGGTTAATGATCTGGAACTGGTTGAGGCGGTGGCCACTATGGGCGTTGCCCTCCTCATGTTTACCCTCGGCCTGGAGATTTCCATCGCCCAGCTAAGGCAGGTCGGCCGGGTGGGGCTGTGGGGTGGCATGGCACAGGTATTGGTTACCTTTGGTCTGGGGCTGGTGGTGGGCATCGCTTTGTTCAAGTGGGCTATACCTCAGGCAGTCCTGTTTGGACTGATTATCTCGCTCAGCAGCACATCAGTATGTCTGAAGATATTGATGGAAAGAGGCGAGCTGTCTTCGGTTCAGGGACGCATCATGCTCGCCATTCTTATTTTTCAGGATATCAGCGTGGTGGTGATGATGGTGGTCCTGCCGCTTCTGGGGGGCGTGGCGACAAGCCTGCCCCTGGCTCTGGCCATCGCCGTCGGGAAGGCCATCTTTTTTATCGGCATCGCCATTGTGGCCGGCAGATGGGTGCTCCCCTGGCTGATGGGCAGGGTTGGCGGCGTTCGGATTCGCGAGCTATTTCTGCTCACCGTTTTAGTCATGTGCTTGGGCGCCGCCATCGGGACCCACATTTTTGGCCTTTCCGTGGTATTCGGCGCTTTCCTGGTGGGACTGGTGCTGCGGGAAACGAGGTTTGTGCACCAGGCGCTGGCAGAGATAACACCCCTGCGGGATATCTTCGCCGCCCTTTTCTTTGTCTCGCTGGGCATGCTGCTGGCCCCGCGGTTCCTTGTTGACAACTGGGCATCGGTATTGTTGCTGGTGGCTGTCATTATATTGCTGAAGTTGCTGGTTGTTTTCGGCGTGGTTCGAATCTTCGGCTACAGCGCAAGGATAGCCCTTCTGACCGGCGCCGGCCTTTTTCAAATCGGCGAGTTTGGCTTCATCTTGGCGCAGGGTGGTGTAAATATGGCCATCATATCCGACCAGCTATATTCCCTGATTCTGGCCGGAGCCATCATCACCATGCTGCTGACGCCGGTTTCCATAAGCCTCGCGTCATGGCTCTTTCGTAGGCTGGCCTCGAAAGCGGGCGGTAAAAGATTGGTGGTCAAAGAGACGGCACCAGCTTTAGAGCAACCGGAGGTGCCGAGCCGGGTGGTGGTAGCCGGTTATGGCCGGGTTGGGCAAAACATTGCCCAGGGTTTACAGGACGCTAAAATCCCTTACCTTGTCGTTGACATTGACCCGGAACGTGTTGCCGAGGCAAAGGCGATCGGCAGGCCGCGCATGTATGGCGATGCCACCAATGTCAACGTGCTTGAGAGGGCAGGCCTGGACAAGGCCCGGGCGCTGGTCATAACCTATCCCGACCCGATGGCGGTGGTGACCACGGCCAAGACCGCATTAGGTATCAATCCCGGGCTCAAGATTCTGGCACGGGTGCACCGTGCACGCGAGGCAGACATACTCAGGAGACTGGGGGTTAACGAACTGGTCAGCCCCGAATACGAGGCAAGTTTCAGGTTCATCAAGAGATTGCTGAACATAATCGGCCTGGAGAAGGAAGACCGGAGGCGCATCCTGGCCTTGGTACGCAAGGACGAAGAAATCGCCGAGTTCAACCCCGACGAATCTGTGTGATGTGAAACGGGAGTCAGAGGTACTCCCAGACCAGTCTGCCGATCACCTTTTTGCCGCCCATCAAAAGCGGCGCAGTGCGGAGTGTCAGGCGGTTTCCAGAGAACTCGTAGTAGCGGACGTGCTCCACTCCTTCTGTCATCCAGTTCGGGAAGCTGCTTCCCTCAACGTGATGCGTCACAATCTTCTTCTCTTCATCCACGTCGTAAGTGCCGAAATAACACCGGTAGCCCTCAAAGGCTGCTTTTATCTCTTCGGGTGTTCCTTTAAGCCAGTCACCAGAAGCAAAGTTGGGACGCTTGGCCTTGATAACTTGCGCCGCCATGTGCCGTTTGCCGTCATACATCAGCAACCCGATGACCTCCTGTCCAAACGGATAAATTACCTCACCTCCTTCGCTCCGGTAATCCGTCGAGATGAGTTTCCAGGCGCCGGTAAACTTATCTTTATCCATGAGACTCTCCTAAGCTAGTATTTAATTCTAGACGGTATGGTGGACGGTACTGTACGATAGTGGAACCAAAACCTTCGAACTTAGCTTCAAACTGGGGGATGGATAGCCAAAATATCCCTAATTCAATTTGGGAGCTAATTTCTGGTCAGCGATGTTTGTAAAGTTTTTTACCTTTTCAATTCAGTGGCGAGTCTCCCTGCATACTCTTTTGCCCGCTCGATTTCTCCTTCTTGAAGCGGTCCCTTCCACCCCAACACAACGGCTTTCAGAACTGGTAGCAGTTGGTTCATCTGCTTCTCTCTGAGCTTTTCAGCAATCTTTTCGGCAGCACTGCCTTCATTCCTCTCAATATTCTCAGGATTTTCAGTGTCGAAGGCTGCGAAAGGCTTGTTCATCCATTCTTTACTCTTCACCTTACCTAAAAAACCTTTGACTGTAAAGCTCATTGTGCCAAATTTGGTTGGAGAACCTAGAACCAAGAAATTATAGTCCTTTGCGCTTAGCTTCTTTACGTCCTTTACGTAGAAGGCATCGACTTCTATTCCAGACTCTTTCAACGTCTCTGAAATTGTTTCTGCGATTGTCTTGGTATTCCCGTAGGAAGTGTCATAAACAACTATTCCTTTCATTTTCAAGAAACCTCCCATTCAAGAGTTCGTGTTCTTTCTCTTAGATCTTTCTTTTATCAACTTTGTTCATCGAACTTAGCGGCCGCTAGTTGAAAATCAATTGGAAATCAGGTAACTTAATTAACCGTCTTATTTATGCTTAACCATCTGCCGCCCTATGAAATCAAACAAATATCCCGCAAATTCTTCTCAAATTCTTGCACTGCCTGATAAGTAGCCTTCTTGGTCTGAGTTCCAATAAAAGTAGTCACCTTTTTCACTTTTTACATCACACCGTTTCTTATTAAATTAAACTATTTTAATTTAATATAAATCATAAAACAAAAAAAGTTCCATACGCCATCCATCTGAAGAGATTCTGACCCATTTCCGAAATGGAGCCTTTTTCCTAGCCAAAAGGCTAGCGTGTGGGGAAGGTTATTGAAAAACTCTATTAATCGAAGACCGAAGAAGTTCTGGGTATCGTCCCCTCAGATGGAGCTAAGTGGACGGAACAAAGAATTTTTAGTTTAACCTTCAAACTAGTCATCTAGCTTCAGCTACTAATGGTCTCTATCGTCATTGGAATTTGTAAATTTGGTAAGTACTGACGTAAAATCCACATAGTCAGACCAATCTACCACGCGGTCGCTGGATAGCATCGTGCAGAACCTGGAAATATTTAGCCCCATCTGGATTCTTGCCCTGTGTGCCGTTTTATTTGCTGCTTTTATCCGAGGTCTGGCCGGATTCGGCTTTGCGCTGATTCTGGCGCCGATTTTGCTCCTGATCTTAAATCCCGCCGCTGTGGTGGTTATCAATTTGTTTCTCAGTTTACTTAGCAATATTGTGGTCGTGATTCATTCCTTTGCTAGGATTGATTTTAAGCGAATTCTCCCTATGGCGCTGAGCAGCCTGCTGGGCATTCCTCTGGGTGTCTGGATTATCAGTGTGGTGGCGGCATCTATTCTGAAGATATTTATCGGCGCGGTCATCGTTTGCTTTGCGGTGCTGGTGGCCTCCGGTTTCCGTAAAACCTTTGCCGGTGAAAGAATATCTTCCGGCATAGCCGGCTTCTTCAGTGGCATACTATCGAGCTCAACCAGCCTTGGAGGCCCACCGGTTGTCTTACTCATGCACGGCCAGAACTGGTCCAAGGAGATAATTCATCCCAGTCTCGCCGGTTATTTTCTTTTTCTTGGCAGCTGCTCCCTGGGGGCACTTTCGTTATTCGGCCAAGTAAAAGCAGAAGCGGTTGTCACTGCGGCGTCGCTGGCGCCAGCCTTATTAGCGGGCACAGGTCTGGGAATGATTGTGTTTCACCGGGTGAATGCCCGCTTCTTTAGAGCTCTTTCGGTGGCTATCGTCATCTGTGCCGGATTACTGGGTATCATTTCAGGCCTGGGCCTTTTCCCATAGCCCCAGAAATACGAACACTAATCGTCTATCTTGCCGTCCCGGAAGTGTGCCCAACCGGTCTCGAACTATACCGGTTTACTGGAGTTGTTGACAAACGGCAACACCTAGCTATAATTAACTCACACTGATATGCTGTGGTTTGGCTTCCTAGCCAAATGATTAAGTAAGAGATATTAAACAAGCATTTCGGGTATCTTTTATGTGGTAAAACATAAGAGAGGGGGAATGGATATGACTTACTTAGTTACTGGTGGCACGGGTCTAATAGGCTCACGCATTGTTCGTGACCTGATTCGTGAAGGTGAACAAGTAGTAGTCTATGACTTTCTTCCGGCCAGAAGTGCCATGGAGCGGCTGATGAGCGAAGAGGAAATAGGAAGCAGGGTAAAAATCGTTCAGGGTGAAATAACTGATGCTCCTCACCTCTTCCGTACTATCAAGGAAAATAACGTAGAGAAGGTCATCCATACGGCCTCTCTTCTGGTCCTCGATTCAAATTCAAACCCTTTAATGGCGGTAAGGGTTAATTGCGAGGGGACAATCAACGTTTTCGAAGCGGCAAGGACTCTGGGGCTGAAAAAAGTGGTTTATGCCAGCTCCAACGCCTGCTTCGGGCCGCAGGAGATGTATCCCGAGGAGTATATCCCCAATGATGCCCCCCACTATCCGCAAAACGTATACGCGGGCACCAAGGCTTTCAATGAAGTAGTAGCCGCTTACTATATCGACCACTATGGTGTGGATATCACGGGGATAAGGTATATGCATGTGTATGGTGCCGGCGTGCGCCGGGGGTTCTTTGCCACCATCCTTCAGGAGCTCATGGTAAATCCAGCGCTGGGGAAACCGGGTAGAGTCCCTCATGGTGATGCCATCATAGGCTGGAGTTATGTGGACGACCCGGCCAGAGCCACGGTTATGGCGAGCAAAGTGCTTAAGACAAAGACAAAGTCTTATTCCATCATGGGAGATGTCCACTCGGTGAAAGAAGCGGTTGATTACGTCAGGACGCTCCTTCCCGACGCTGACATTGCCGTATCGCCTGGAGGTTTCACCGGGGACCCGGTTAAATTCGATACCAGGCTCATCGAGGAGGAAATCGGCTATAGGCCTCAGTGGTCTATGGAGCGAGGCATAAAGGAGACCATAAACTTGACCAGGAAGGAACATGGCTTGCCTTCAATCTAATTCAATATTTCGGTTTAGGAGGAGTTAACGTGAAGAATAAAACAATCGGGGAGATACTCTCAAAATTCCACCACATTTCGATAATTGTCAGAGATATGGACAGGGCTATTAAATATTATGAAGCCCTGGGTATAGGGCCATTTGAACCCTCTAACATGGTTCATATCGACAGGAAGCTTTACGGCAAACCTGCCCCCTCCGATATCAAAAACGTAGTAGCGGCGACAAATCTGGGGCCAATAGGCATTGAGCTGCTTCAGCCTGTTTCCGGAGATTCCCCCCAGAAAAGATTCCTGGAGAGGCATGGTGAAGGCATTCACCACATAGCCTTTATTGTGGATGATATTAAAGAGGCGACCGATATAATGACCGAAGCAGGTTTCAATGTAATCTCCAGCTCCAATAACCAGGGCGGCGGCGGCATGGCTTTCTTTGACACGGACGGGGTAGGCGGAGTTCAGATAGAGCTGGAGGAACTGCCACCCCACCTTCAAAATGACAGATACTGGGGCCTTAAACCTTGGAGTAAATGACGAAGATGGGTGAGCTTAGATAATAAGAGGGGCAATGCCGAATGAATAATTGCTTCTAATCGTAAGGATAGGGTGGATAGATAAGTTTGTTTCGTTCAGTTAAGTAATAAAAGTCTGTTTTGTGCAACCAATGTTACTCAGATCACTGTTGCACAATAGACAGCGTGAAAAACGAGTCCTCAGCATTATAAGTGGAGACAGCATAATATGGCTTATGTTGACATACTCGGTTGCTTTACCTATAATTAATTACGATAATTTGATGCCTACGACCAACTCAGCCTTCTAGTGTGATTAGGCTCGCAGATTCCAACAAGATTACGATTCCATGTACATAGTATTAGGACCTGAAGTAATTAGAAAGTTGAGCGTGGTTACAGCGCTTGTTATTATCCTATCCTCTGCAACAGGCAGCGAGGTACAGGCCACATAACTTTTATGACACAAGAAGACGCCAATTCAATTTTCAAGAGGGATGTAATTAAGCCTTTTCACATACAATCCTTCGATACCAAATCTCAAAAGCTGCGGCCACAAAAGCGAACTCTCCCATCTACTGTGGTGGATGGTAAGACGAGTTTAGCAGTGGCTTCTAGTTTATTCTCCATATCCCGTTGGGAAGATATCTGGCAGAAGGTTTGCTCTTACCTTTCCGTCGCTGGTGGGGGGCATTTTGGGGTGGCTGTGACCAGTTTAAGCAGTTTAGCGAGTCGTGGACTATCAGGTTTAACAATATGGGTAGGGTCGGGGAAAATGGAACCGTCCCCAAAATCTCCTAACCCGCCAAAATCCTTCCTAGAAAGAGGCTGGGTCATTGCCAACCATATTTTGGTATCCTTCCATGTGGCTTATATCTCAAGCCTATTATCTTTACCTCCCGAGCTTAGAAATGAAGTCCTCAAGTTTATCTTCTTCTCGTTAGAAGGGGCACTGATTTCCCTGGCTTTCATCTGGTTCGTTTGTCATTCAGCTATTGCCATTCATGAGATGGGCCATTACCTCGAGGCAGTAAAACTGGATGCTTTAAATGCAAAATTACTTCCCC